>ENA-OPDC01000044-OPDC01000044.1-human-gut-metagenome-genome-assembly--contig:-NODE-44-length-82485-cov-141.308007_pt1 | contig 82485 bp, 63 predicted proteins | sample MGYA00241620_ERZ501503 | MGnify/ENA primary metagenome ERZ501503 (study PRJEB25962, sample SAMEA2042659) | human gut metagenome | biome: human gut; feature: human-associated habitat; material: faeces...
CACAAAGAACGCAGGAGCGGAAACCGTTCCTGCAAGTAATGACATAACCAAGTTGGATAAGTCAATCAATGCGATGTTTATCAAAGAAGAGGAAGTCAGAGGTAAAATATCCAAATTAAGAGATGCCATTATCGTTTTTGCTGACCTTATTAAGGTTGAACTTGGCAAAAATGAGCAGCGAAGCAAGTTCTTGGTTGATGCAGTCAAGCAGATGATACAAGGGAATGATGTTTCCTCAAAGGCATTGCAAGATAAACTTGAAGTGATGAACAAATCACCTCAAAAGAAGGTTGTAACCCATCGCTTCGAGCCAACCTCAAAGAATGTTCTTCTTTTCACAGGTGGCTTGGCTCTATCTCTTGTCCTCTCCATTTGGGGCAATCTCACCCAATGGCGAGAGCACCAAAATTGGGAGGAGGCAGACTTGAAGTATAGGGCATTGAAGATGGTGCTTCCATCTGACGACCCGAACATTCGCTACATCGAAAAACATTTCAATGTCCTACGAGACGAAGACATAATTGATAAATTAAGAACCCAAGTTGATGTGTATGAAGATTCTGTCTATCAACACCATAAAATGGTTGAGGTAGCATCATATAAAGATAGTATAGCAAGACAACTTATTGATGAATCAAATAGGATAAAAATGCAGATAAACAGTAAGAAAAGTAAATGAAAACGTTATTTTTGTATTATTATGCAAAGTGTAATCACGTATAACATTGTTTAATGTAATTTAAATATCCTCCTAAAATTACTTTGTTTCAAAAAATCTTCATACCTTTGCACTCGGAATACAAAATGAGGCAAATAATTGCAGTTTGCTTTCGTTTTGGTGCAATTGTTCCGAAACCTTGCGCAAGGTTGATACAGCCCCGTCTGGGTAAAAAGGCGTATACTTTCCAAGAAACGTTAGATTCCAAGATTTAAAACATTAGTAGATTTTTTAAAGAAAGGAAACAGACAATGGAAAAAGATTTCATGTTGCTCGATAGTGATGAGCGTTTAGCCGAGAATGATTTGGAGGAACTTGTCGGCGGAAAGAAAAAACTTCAGATAAAGGCTAAAATAGAGATTTGTTATGTAGAGGTTTCAGATTCAACCTCTACCAAGTCTAAGAATTAGAAAACTATCGTAGTTAATATAGGGGGTGCTGCAGCATCCCCTTTTTAAAATATTGGCGTTATGAAAAAAATGTCTCTTTATTCATGCTTATTCAATAATGCGGATTCGTATTATTTATTTAACACGGAAACTTTGATTAAGGCAAAAATATCTCATGCTCTCTATAAAGACTTAAAAAACTGTAATTTTGAAGGCATAGATTCCAAATTACTGAAAATCTTGGAGGAGAAGAAATTTATTGTTGAAGAAGAAAAACAATATGATTTCTTCAATAAAATGGAAATAGAAACGAATCGTCTTAATTATGATACAAATAATATGACGTTGTTTCTGATGCCAACTATTGGATGCAATTTTTGTTGCCCATATTGTTTTGAAGGAAAAAAGGAAAATGTCTCTATGGATAAAAAAACTATCCATAATATTATCCGATTTTTAAATAATTCTTCAGCAAAAGAACTATCTTTGCATTGGTATGGTGGTGAACCTTTATTGCGTTTTGATTTGATGAAAAAAATCTACGAAGGTATTACGAAAGAGACATCTTTGAAACTAGTAAGTAACAGCATCATAACAAATGGATATTTAATCAATAATGCAATTTTGGATTTTTTCAAGTCAACTAACATGAATAAAATTCAAATAACTTTAGATGGCGAGAAAGTAACTCATGATAAAAAAAGACATCTAAAAGATAATTTAGAAGGAACGTTTGACAAAATTATTAGCAATATAAAACTGTTAAGCAAACAGTTGCCTAAAAGTCACATTTATGTAAGAGTAAATATTGACAAAAACAACTACAAAGAATTTGTCAATATATATCATTTTCTCCATAATGATTGCGACTTTAACAACAACATTTATGTATATCCTGCTGTAATCAAAGTATACGATAAGTTGGGAGAAAAACTCGTTCAAAAATGTTTCAACAATGAAGAACTTTTTGGCTTGTTTGAATATTATAAGAATAATGGTTGTGAAGTAGTATTTTTCCCAAAGGAGCATAAGCATACTTGCTCTATTTGCAACCTTTATACATATACAATAGGACCAAATGGTGAAATTTATAAATGTCCAGAAGATGCTAATCAGCCAAAAAGAATCATTGGCAATGTAAATACTGATACTATAGACAATGAATCTTTGTTATTGGAGTACATAAATGATAGCTCACAGTTTAAACGACAAGAGTGCAAAGATTGTCATTGTTTTCCTCTTTGCTATGGAGGATGTGGAAAATTATATCTAAAGGATAAGTATTTCCATGGAAAGATTAATTACTGTCATCCTTTAAAAAACATAGATGCTTTAAAAAGAGCTTTTTTGGATGACATAAAGAACAGCGAGAAATCAGTCAACTCCAACTTACAATTTGAAATTTATTAAAAAATAAATAATGAGACAGGTTATATTATTGATAATGTTGCTAATACCACATGTTTCTTGGTGTCAAAGTTTGACAGGAAAGGTTGTGGATAGTAAATCTAATGCAATAGAATTTGCAAATGTTGCATTGTATGATAAAGACTCTACTTTTTTAGTTGGGACTGTTACAGACTCTTGTGGCGTCTTTGTTGTGAACTGCTCTAAAAATAAAGCATCTTATTTAAAGGTGTCTTGTGTGGGATATTGTACCCAAATTGTTACAGTCTCCAATGAAAAAAAATATAATGTAACATTGCAACAGGATAATGTAATGCTCAAAGATATAATCGTGAAAGGGCATCTGCCAAAATATAACCGTGTCCCAGGAGGATATTCTGTCGCTATTAATAACTCCATTTTGGAGAAGCTTTTTAGTGCTAATGACATCCTTTCTTCGTTACCTCGTGTAACTGGAAGCAATGGTAATTTTTTCGTATTTGGAAAAGGCACTCCCGAAATTTATATAAATAATAGGAAACTTAGAGATAAATATGAATTGGCACACCTGAAGCCAAGTGATATTGACAAGATTACTATTCTAACGAACCCAGGTGTCAAATATGACTCTGAGGTAAAATCTGTTATAATAATCAAGACAAAAAAAACACAGGGAGAAGGACTTAGTGGTAGTGTTGATGGTGTATATGGTCAAAAAAATAAAGCTAGTTATGACTCTAATATAAATCTCAATTGGCGTTCATCTAAATTTGACTTGTTTGGTTCTTTAGGGCATTCGAATAACTATGACTGTCGCAAGCAAGAAGTAGAACAAACAATTCACGGATATAATCATGAGATTAATGAAAAGATGTCAGATATGTACCAGACTATGAGGACAAAGAACATACTTGGGATAATTGGAGCTAACTATCTACTAAACGATAGTAATTCTATTGGAGCATCTTACCATATATCCAAAAGTTTACAATCTCAATATATGCATTCGGTTTATTCTGACAGTTTGTTTGCAGACTCAAAACTTCAAGATAATATCAATTATCGGATGAATGCGGTACCTAGCAGTGGCCCTACACATGAAGTTGATGCCTATTACAATGGAAAAATCCATGATTTAAAAATCACATTTGATGGAACATATTATCAGAGCAAGCAAAAACTTCAAACGACAACTGAAGAATTTGGTTCTAATGGTGCTGCTTATATAAACTCAAAAAAAATGTCCAATAGTAAGTTGTTTGCCTCAAAATTAATTATCAGTACAAATCTTTCAAATAATTTGTCTATAGATTTCGGAGCAGAATATAATATAAGTAAATATCATCAAAACTATGCCAACAAAGAGGGCATCATTGAGTCTAAAGACAACCAAATTAAAGAAAATAATGTTGCGGGGCTACTGTCTGCAGATTATTCTTTTAATGACTTTGAACTTACCGCAGGGATTAGATATGAGCATAGTGAAAACTCTAAATATGAAAATGGAATAAAGCAAAGTGATGTGAGTCGTATATATAATAGATTGTACCCAAATGTAGATTTCTCTTACAATGGGGAAAACTTTAACTTGGGATTGTCGTATGAAGTTACATCGGAAAAACCTTCTTATGGAGATTTGTCTAGTGTTGTCGCATATAATAGTAGATATTTTTATGAAGGTGGAAATCCCAATTTAAATATGACATTAGAACATACCATAGAATTGTCGGGGTCATACAAGAACTTATCTTTTTCTCTTTCGTATGAAATAGATAAAGATGCAATAACAAAATGGGGCCAATTATATAATCCCAATGGCGATATTATTTTGGTGACGAATATTAATGTTCCGACCTTGAAAATGTTGTATTTCTCGTTGTCAGCAGAGCCTTCAATAGCATTTTGGCATCCACTTTTCGAATTGGATGTTCAAAAACAATATATAGACAACAAGGGACTAGAATACAATTTTAACAAGCCTTTTGCTCAATTTGTATTCAATAACAAGTTTGTCTTCAAGAGAACCATGCTTGGAGCAAACTACGTTTTCAGAACATCTGGAGCAGACGGATACATCTTAGCAAAAAACTATCAAAAGTTTGATGCGTTTGTTGCCCAATACTTCTTGAAAGGTAAACTTCAAGTCAAATTACAAATGGAAGATGTTTTTAAATCTTCGAAGAGTATTAATGATATGCATACCGTCAATTATGATATAAGACAAAAAACGATACCTAATTATAGGAATGTCGTGCTGTCTCTAAGTTATAATTTTAATAGGACACATAAAAGATATTTGGGAACAGGAGCGGGTTCTTCTGAAAAAGATAGGTTATGAGAATTTTTCCAATAGTTATCCAACATGATAGCATGCAATGCGGAATTGCTTGTTTGCAGATGGTATGCAAATATTTTGGCAGAGAATATTCATCCTATTCTCTGTCGAAATTATGTTTTGCTACGACCGAGGGGGTTTCTTTGCTTAGCATAAATGATGTCGCAAACATTTTGGGATTACATACGCTATGTGCAAAAACTACAACAGAAAGGTTAGCTGCCGCTCCTCTGCCATGTATTCTTCATTGGAATCAAAATCATTTTGTAGTCTTATATAAGGTCAAGAAAGAAAAGAAGTTCTATATTGCAGACCCTGGAAAGGGATTGGTTGTTTATAACTTAGATGAGTTCAAACAACATTGGATAAGTACAAAATCGAAAGGAGAAGACAAGGGTATAGCTATGTTCTTGGAAACTACTCCAGCTTTCTTTACCTATTATAAAATACAAAATGAAGTGAACGTCAAAGAGAAGAGATCCTTTCGCTTTCTGTTTGGATATGTGAAGAAGTATCGCAAATACTTCGGACAAATCATCTTGGGGTTGGTTGTCGGTAGCCTCTTGCAACTTGCTCTACCATTCCTTACTCAATCCATTGTAGATGTCGGCATCAAGAACCAAGACATTGGATTTGTCTGGCTTATCTTGTTGGGACAGTTGATGCTTACCGTCAGTAGAACAGCTATCGATTATATCCGCAGATGGTTGTTGTTACACATATCCCTGCGCATTAATATCTCATTGGTGAGCGACTTCTTCGTCAAGCTATTAAAGTTGCCTATGTCTTTCTTTGATACGAAGCTCATGGGAGATTTAATTCAAAGAATGAGTGACCACAGCCGTGTGAATAACTTCCTAACACAGCAGACGCTTAGCATCACATTTGCCATGCTCACTTTCGTGGTGTTCTCGGTGGTACTGTTCTTCTATAGCAAGTTGGTGTTTGCCATATTCCTGTTGGGAAGCATCCTCTATGGAGGTTGGATGACTTTGTTCTTGAAACGGAGAAAGATTCTCGACTATGAATTATTTGAGCAGCAAGCCATCAATAATGACAAGACATACGAGTTTATCACTTCCATGCAGGAAATCAAGTTGCAGGATTGTGAGCAACGCAGAAGATGGGAATGGGAGGACACGCAAGCAGACTTGTTTGGGGTGCAGATGAAATCACTCAAACTCCAACAGACACAGGAGGCAGGAAGTATCTTTATCAACGAGGTGAAGAACATCATCATCACGGTAGTGGCTGCAACCGCCGTGATACATGGGCAAATGACACTTGGTATGATGCTTGCCGTGCAATACATCATCGGACAGCTCAACTCACCAGTGGAGCAACTGATGAACTTCTTCTATTCTCTGCAAGATGTGAAGATTAGCTTGGAGCGAATCAACGAGATTCACCAGATGGATGATGAAAATGGAAAGGAAGGTTTGCTAACTTCTATTGAAGATAAGAATGAGGGCATTGACATCAAGAACATCATGTTCAAGTACGACCCACATGCTTTGCGCAAGACCATAGACGATGTGAGCATTCACATTCCGCAAGGTAAGGTGACAGCCATCGTTGGCGCATCTGGCAGTGGAAAGACCACCCTCATCCGTTTGATGCTCGGCTATTATTCTGTCTTGGAGGGGCAAATCAACATAGGAAATACCAACATCAATAAGCTCAACAAGAAATGGTGGCGCAGACAATGTGGCGTTGTCATGCAGGATGGTGTTATCTTCTCGGAGAGTATCGCACGAAACATTGCTGTTGATGATGGTGACATAGACAAGGAGCGGTTGTTGAAAGCAGCCGAGATAGCTTGCATCAAGGATTATGTGATGGCCTTGCCGCTGAAGTTCAATACCAAGATTGGACGTGATGGAGTGGGACTGAGCCAGGGACAGAAACAGCGTATCTTGATAGCAAGAGCGGTGTATAAGAATCCCGACTACATCTTCCTTGACGAGGCGACCAACTCGCTCGATGCCAACAATGAGAGAAACATTGTGGAGAACTTGGATAAATTCTATAAGGGTAAGACTGTCGTGATTGTGGCTCATCGACTGAGTACGGTGAAGAATGCCGACCAAATCGTAGTCATAGACCATGGTAAGATCGTTGAGGTTGGCAACCATGAGTCTTTGACCGCCAAGCGAGGGGCATACTATAATCTTGTGAAGAATCAGTTGGAATTGGGAAACTAAAATGTTTTTGACATGGAACAGAAAGAAAGAGAATCAGATAATATCGAGTTGAGAAGTGAGAAGGTGAGGAACGTGATAGGCAAGGTTCCTCCTCGCCTCGTCAGCTTGGGGACTATAATCATTACCATCATAGTCCTCGCCTTCGCAGTCGCTTTTTATAAGATACCTTATCCTATATCCATAGAGGCTAATGGTGAGGTTCTCAATCAAAGAACAGTGCAAGTGTTTGTACCATATAAGTATTTGCATCTTTTCGATGAGCCAAGGACGGCTCATGTATCTTTCGAGGGTAACGACAATGTATCTTATAACTGCGACATCACAAGCCATAAAGCCAGGCTCATACATAGGGAAGATGGTAACTATTTTATGGCTACAGCCACTGTGAGCACACAGGGACAAAATACTCCTATACTGCAAAAGTATATGAAAGCTGATGTCAGAATCATTGTCAGCAATAAAACGTTATGGCAGCAGGTGTTCGGATAGTCTATGTCCGAACACCTGCCGTTTGTTTTAGGATGCATATTGTGTTGCTAAGCATCAGATTTTACGCAAAAGTTCTAATTTCCATAAAATTCCTCTTGTAAATCATTGGATATTTAGAAAAATATCGTATCTTTGTCCCCGAATTAAGGCGTTCTTTGCATATTGCAAAATACAGAAACGAGCAGAAGTCCGCTCGTTTCCATATTGTTACCTATATAATATAGGCAAACGCCCAACTTCTTGATTTTCAATCAAAGTCCAATTTAGAGCGAGTTAGGATTATTAACAGATTTCAGATTGAAAGCGTGCTGAAAATCGCGCCTTATCACACGCTGAAATTTGGTGGTATCGGGGAATTGGCGTATCTTTGCACTGTCGTTCAAAGAAAGGCTGCACTCGACAAAGCGCGCCCAACCAAGTTAACATTTAACATTTAACATTTAAAAATATGAAAGTAAATACCAGGAAAACGATTTTGCAGATTGCAATCTCCTTCCTCACAGCCATCGCTACTACGCTCGGAGTTACCAGCTGTAGCCTTTAAAAGTAAAAAGGTAAAAAAAGCCTTAACCCCTTCGCGCCCCCGTCCCCAGCGATTCCATCGCTGGTCCCCTCAAGTCTTGAAAAATAGCCCCCGGTGCATCACGCATCGGGGGCTTTTTTTACCCTTTTTCTTTTTTACTTTTAATAGAGATAAAACCGCAAAACGCGGTAGCAAGGTGGATTAACTCATTGATTATCAATCAAATATTTATTTTACTACAGCCATAATAACTAAACATTTTTTTAAACATCATCCCAAAATCTTACTTAACGGTAAAAACAGGCAATCTGACGGCAAAAAATCACAAAACAGACACATATAGAAAGATAGAAACTCTAAAATACTACACCTTTCTACTAAGAACTAGGTATTTTACACTATTTTCGACAAAAAGGTACAAAAAAATGTTTAATTTAAAAAAAATATTGTATCTTTGCCGCAGAAAGAAACATTCCGCATTATTACTAAATTGAGTTTCATGGAAAGACAGAGAGAGAATTTTCTTATGACGAGAAAAGTAAATCATAGCGTTACTGTCGGATTGGCTGCCCTTGCTTTATGCTCGGTGTCGGCTAATCTCATGGCTGCTGTGAACAACCCTAAGATAGCACGAGAGGTTATCTTACCACAAAACGAAAGCTTGATAGGATACGTTTACGACCAAGATAAGAATCCGCTGCCGGGGGTTACCGTAAAAGTGGAGGGAACACAAATCGTAACCGTTACGGATGATGAAGGCCGTTATTCCTTCAGCCAGCCTATCAAGCGAGGTGCTAACGTAAAATTTTCGATGCTCGGCTTTAAAACCAAACGAGTTGTTTATAAAGGTCAGTCGGCTATCAGTCCGATGCTTGAACCTTCTGCTACCTCGGTTGGCGAGGTGGTGGTAGTGGCGCGCAGCAACATCAACGCTATCGACCTGCGTGCCAAATCGGGTGTGGTAGAGAATGTGGATATGAAGCGCGTAGAAGCTAAGCCAATGATTGACATGGCACTGGCACTGCAGGGTGCCGTGCCGGGCCTTGTCGTTACCAATACGGGCGATTTGGGTTCTGCTCCGAAGATCCGTCTGCGCGGAAACTCTTCGCTCCGACAGGGCAATGCAACCAACGAGCCGCTGTATGTGATGGATGGTCAGATTATCTCTGCCGAGACATTCTATAACCTGAACCCATCTGACATCAAGGACATGAAGGTGCTCAAGGATGCTACAGCCTGTGCACTGTATGGTGTGAAGGCGGCTAACGGTGTGATAGAAATCACATCACAGCGTGGCCATTCGGGTGCTCCACTCATCAACTACAGCACCAATATGGGTGTAACCACACGAGGCCGAAGAGGCCTCAAGATGATGAGCTCTGCCGAGAAACTGGAACTGGAGAGACTCATCGGTAACGTGGAGACTCCGGGCTACAGATACAGCGAGGATTACTACCGCAAGTACTTTGCCGACAATCCGAATCTGGCAAGCATGATTGCCGATGGCCAGAACAAGCTCGATTCTCTGAGAAATATCAACACCGACTGGTTCAACGAACTCCTGCGCAACAGCTTCTACCAGCGCCATAACCTGAGTCTGCGAGGCGGTAATGAGCGAACCACCTATTTCCTCTCAGCCAACTATTCCTATCAGGGCGGCCGAATCGAGGAAAATGACAAGCAGCGTATGGGCATCCGACTGAATGTAGACCAGAAACTGGGAAAGATAGGTTATGCCATGCTGGGCGTTACGGGCTCTTATTCAAAGACCAATACGCCTAACGGAACCTCAAGCGACCCTTCTTCGCTGATTTACGAACTGAACCCTTATGAACAGAAGACAGGCAAACTCTGGTCGTATCCGGGACAGACCTATAAGGACCTGATGAACCAGTACAGCGCCGAATCTACCGACAAGGAGTTTGGCGTGAACGGTAACATCACCCTGAACCTGCTTCCAGGACTGGATGTTGCAGCTGTAGCCGGTATCGACTTCGTACTGGATGAGTCACACCAGTTTACACCTTCTACAGCCTACTCTGAGACCCATAGCGGTGTGCCAGAAGTGGCACGCGGTATCTATTCGAAATCCAAGAATACCACCACCAATATCTCTGCCAACGTGCGTGCTACCTATACCCGTACGTTCAATGAGATTCACGACCTCACCTTCAGTGCCAACATGGACTATTATGATACCAACATCGATAATCTCAGCACTACCGGTTATGGTGTAGGAACCCTGAACTCGGCAGCAGCCATCAACCAGTCGCTCACCGGCTCACGCCGAGTGAAGATGAGCGCTCCTAGAGACAAGAACCGCCAGTTGGGTATCGGTGGCGTGCTGGGCTACAGTCTGCTGAGCACCTACGACCTCTATGCTACCTACAAGGCAGATGCCTCTTCGGTTCTACCATCAGACAAGCGATGGAACAAGGCATGGGCGGTAGGTCTGGGATGGACACCATCCAACTATGCCTTCCTGAAGGACAACAAGGTGATTTCACGCCTCAACTTCAAGGGCTCGTATGGTATCACAGCCAATCTGAACGGAGTTTCGGCTTCTACCACAACAGGAACCTTCTCCTACTCCACCAATACCTACGAAGACCAGCGCGTACTGGAACTTATCTCCTTATATAATAAGGACCTGAAACCAGAGCAGAACAAGTCGGTAGACCTGGGTATGAGCATGGACCTTTTCAACCGCATCACGCTGGATGTAAACTATTACAACCGCCGTACCGAACAGGCTTTGCTCGATGTGCCAATCCCTACATCGGTAGGCTATTCTACCCTGAAGCGCAACATCGGTGTGCTGGAGAACAGAGGTATAGAGCTGGGACTGAGTGCCAAGATCATCGATACCTACGATTGCCGACTCAGCATCGGCGCCAACCTGGCCTACAACGACAACAAGGTGCTCGACCTGTATTATGCCGACAAGATTTACACCACCGAAGATGCACTGGTTCCAGACTATGAGGTAGGCAAATCATACGATATGCTCTACGGACCTACGTCGCTGGGCATCAATCCGCTCACCGGTTATCCGGTATTCCTGCTGCCAGACGGCACAGAGAAACAGGCTACCGAGGCACTGACCAAGGACGATGTAGTGGCATTAGGCCACCTCACACCACCTTATTCAGGTACCTTCAACCTGAGTTTCTCATACAAGTCGTTCGACTTCGATATGGACTTCTACTACGTTCATGGCGGAATCCAGCGTTTCAACTACTCGTATGTGAGAGACAAGGACAATGTGAACAAGAATGCCGTAGCCGGACAGACCGATAAGATGTGGTTCAAGCAAGGCGATGAGAACAAGACCTACTGGACACCGTTCTACACCTCATCCACCGCAGAAGACAACATAGCGCTCTATCCAAATTCACGCACGGTGGGCAAGAGCGACTACCTGCGCCTCTCTATGGTGAGCATGCGCTACCGTCTGCCAGCCGCTACCCTACACAAGATACTGCCATTCATGCAGTATGCTACCGTAGGTTTCCAGGCATCCAACCTCTTTACGTGGACCTCTTACAAAGAGAGCGACCCGGAAAGCGGAACCCTTGCCGGCACCACACAGCCAATTTATACATTCAATTTGAATCTTACATTCTAGGAGACAGAAAAGATGAAGAATATCAAGAATATCATCAAGAAGGCACTACTCTTCACGGGCAGCACCCTGCTTCTGGCAGCCTGCTCGCTCAATGTGCCACCACCAGACCAGTTTTCAGACCCCGATGCCATCACCGATGTCAACACGGGGCGCTCTCTGCTCACCTCCTGCTATCTGAGCTATCCGCATCAGGAGTATGAGTTTTCGCTCCTGGGCAACGACTTCTGCCCTACCAACCTCTCGGGAAAGGATGTCGAAACCCAGAACCTCTACAACTGGCAGGACAAGAACATCAGCAACCTCTCGTCAACCGTATGGCCGGCGTATTACACCTGTATCTCCAACTGCGATGTACTCCTGGAGCGTATCGACAAGATTACGACCGAGACCGCAGCCGATTTGCAGGAGAAGCAGGCTATCAAGGCAGAGGCGCAGCTGCTGAAGGCAATGTGCTATTTCGACCTGCTGCGCATCTATGCCACTCCATACGATGAGAATCCGGAGGCCGACGGCATCATCATCAAGAACATGTTCGGTTTCGAAACCAATGGCCGCAGCAGCAAGAAAACCTGTATCGGCATGATCAACAGTCTGATAACAGAGGCATCAGAAGTGAGAAACCAGCCCTCAAAGAACGGATGGTTATCGCAGACCGCAGCCGATTATCTGCTTGCCGAAACCGCACTCTATATGGGCGATTACAAGAAAGCAGTCGAATATGCCGACGATGTGATAGAACAGGGCGACGACAGCAAGATAGGCGGCGAAAGCTACTCCCGACTCTGGCGTACCGAGAGTTATGGCGGCAGAATCTTTGCCTTCAATACCCAGAGCAGCTATTATGTCGCCATCGAATACGACAATTCTGAAGGCGACTATTACGCCGTCAATCCAGCATTCACCTACGCCGGAGATGACGTACGCGCGAAATATACGCTCTATCCGAAAGACCAGAACGGTAAGACCCGCAACCTGATGGGCAAGTACAACATGATGAACAAGCAGGGCACCCAGCCTAACTACATCAACCGCATGCGTTACGCCGGTGCCTACTTCATCGCTGCCGAAGCCTATGCACGCGATAACAACGAACAGATGGCACGCGAGCGCATCAACCATTACCTGCAGCTGGTTTCAGCCGATCCTATCGCAGATAACACAACGGGCGATGCGCTGGTTCAGGCTATTCTGGCAGAGAAGTACAAGGAATTCGTAGGCGAAGGCAGCAATTACTTCGACCTGAAGCGAACCCACGCAGACTTGAACCGTCTGTCGGCATGGGGCGGAGCAGCCACAGCGAAAATCAGCAAGGACGATTACCGCTGGAACTTCCCTATCCCTGCTTCGGAATATAAATATAACAACAATGTGACCCAAAACGACAAGTGGCCAATTAACAGATAATATTAACATTTAAAATAAAAAGAACGATGAAGAAAATTACATTCATGCTTATGTGCATGCTCGCAATACTGACAGGTTTCAGCGCATGCAGCAGTGACAACAATGATGGCGACAAGCAGATGACCAACTATGTATCGATTTCTGCAGCCGGAAACACAATAATCAACGAGGATGATGATGAAGAAGTAAAATTTAACATCCTCATCGGTAATACCCTGACAGCAGATGCTACCATCAATCTTTCGCTCGAAGGAAATGATGACAATGTGGCTACACTCACTCCTTCTACCATCGCGCTGAAGGCTGGCGCCAAGACTGCATCCTTCACCGTAAAGTCGAACAAGAAGAGTCTGCTCAAATCAGATCGCGTACTGACCGTAAAGGCTACTTTCTCTGATGCCAACATGAAGACAGATGGTAAAGCCGTAACCCTGACCATCAAGCCAGACTCCGACATTCCTGTCCTTACGGCAGAACAGCAGAAACTCATTGAGGGCTACAAGCAGAACCTCAACATCGACCTGACCAAGATTCTCGGTAAGGTAAAAGTAGATACCAAGGTTACCTTCAATGACGATGACAAGATTGATATCAACGACAACAAAGATACCCGTTCTTTCAGCGGCGTTACCATCATCACGCTGAGCGAGAAGGCTACAGCCGATAAGCCTGTCTTGAAGATGGTTTCAAATGCAATGGGTATGGCTGCGTTCAACTATGAAATGCTGAGAAAGAGAACCGTAGAAGATGCAGAAAACTGGACACAGATGCCATACGGTATGGCTGTTATGGAGAACATCAACTACGATTACAATAAGGAAACCTTCACCATGACACTGGATGGCATCGAGGTAAACCCGGCAGATATGACCCTCAAGTTTACAGGCAGCAAGGTAACTGTATATGAGGAAGAGATTACAACCGTTCCATTCGACTATACCTTCTCTGCATGGGACCGCCTCAAGGCTATGGCTGATGCAAACAGGACGTTTGTTGTAGACGAAGGAGATACCAAGACAAGAGTTTCCGTACAGGACATCATTGATGGTGGCGGTTCGCTGAATCCTTATTCCTTCTTCGACAATACCGATGTCGTAGCAGACGGAGAAGAGACAGATTATAAAAACATCTACGTTGCTCCAACAGGCAAAATCGACTTCGCCAGCGGCAAGATGACCTTCGCCTTCCCTTGGTATCTTGAGAATACATACGGATGCCAGCGAGTTGAAGCAACCTATACATTTGGTAATTAACAAGCATTTTACCATCTAATGCCGACATTATGTATAAAATAACGAAACAATTATTTCTTTTTGCCCTGCTTGCAGCTTTCTGTCTGCCGGCAGGAGCGAACAAAGATTCTAAAATAAACCTTCCACGGGGAACCGTGGAAGGCTACCTTGATAACGGACTCCACTATATCATTATGCCTAATGCACTGCCTCGCCACGGCATAGAGATGCGACTGGTGATGAAGGTAGGTTCTCTGCAGGAGAACGACCAGCAGAAAGGTGGCGCTCACTTTCTGGAGCACATGTCTTTCTCGGGTACCAAGCACTTTCCACAGGATGCATGGGTAGATTATTTCGAACGGCTCGGTATGAAATACGGACGCGACATCAATGCCTTCACCGGCTTCGACCGTACCATCTACTGGCTCTCACTGCCGGTTGCCGACTTCGGAACACAGGTAATGGACAGCACCCTTCTTGCCGTACGCGACATTCTCGACGGGGTTTCTTTCGAACCTCAACTCGTAGAGCAGGAACGTGGCGTCATCAAGGAAGAACTGCGCGGCTACAGCACGGGCGATGACTTCTACAACCTGAAGATTGGCGACGGAAGATACATCCAGCGCATGCCGCTGGGCACAGAGCAGGATATCGAAACCATCTCGCGCAACCAGTTGCTCAACTATTATCACCAGTGGTATCTGCCTCAGAATGCCTGTCTGGTGGTGGTAGGTAATGTAGATGCCCAGGACATGCAGAAGCGCATCCAGGATACCTTCAGTTCGATAGCCAAGGGCCAGCCTACTCCACTGGGCAAATATCCGCTTACCTATAAGAAAGGTATCACCCTGCACGAGGTGAAAGATACCGTAGGCACCAGTTCCAAACTGGAGTTCATCATCCCTCACGAGGGTGTGGTAGGCAACACCATCGCTTCTACCGCCCTGAAAGAGCAATACCGACTGCTTATCGCGGCTATCAGCAAGCGACTGGCAGCACGGGGTATCAGATGCGACATCAGCGATGCCTGGTATCTCGCTACCCAGAACCACTTCTCTTTCTCTGTAGAAGGCAAGGGTAAGCAGGAACTCAAGGAGAAGATGACCCAGGTGCTCGGTGCCTTCGCTGATATCACGAAAAAAGGATTCGGAAAAGAGGAACTCGCTGACTATGTAACCGAAAAGGCGAACAGGATGAAGGCGGATACCATTGGATTCCAGTCGGGTAAATGGTGTGATGACTTCGTAGATTACATCATCTCAGGCGACCGCTATGTGGCATGGGACGAGGATATGGAAAAGGTAAAACTCCTGGTAAGCAACACCAGCAGCAGCCAGCTCCAGAAACTCTTCAAGACCATTCTGAACGAAGGTAAGCAATCGCTCCTCGTAGCCTACCAGAACAACGCCGGGAAGACTGAATCCTTCACCGAAAGCGAGTTGCAGCAACTTTGGCAGCAGGGACTGAAGACCCGCATGCCGGCTTATACCTACCAGCGCAAGGAAGTAGAGGCAAAGCAGCACGTTGACATACCAGCCTGTCTGTCTGCCACCCACCCAGATGCCAACGCATCTATAGTAAGCAAGCGCAAATACGAGGATATCGGAGTATCGGAATATCAGCTCGCCAACGGACTGAGACTGGTGATGCGACCTACAACCGACAAGGACAGCACCATCTATATCGCCATGCACGGACGTGGAGGCGTAGGCGACCTCAGCAAGCAGGAATATCCGCTGCTCAAAGACGCCGTAAGCTATGTAGACATGGGCGGTCTGGCACATATCAATACCGACCAGCTGACCAAAGTGATGCAGGCAGAGGGACTCTCTATGAGCGTAGGCATCGCCGACTACTGGCACCAGGTGCTCGCCTCAGCCCCAACCGACAAGGCACAGGAACTGATGAACCTGGTTTACGAGAAGATTACGGCTCCAGGCAAGTCATACGAAGATTTCAAGGAAGTACGCGATGCGGAAATCGAGAGATTCGGCAAGGAAACCCTGCTCGAACGTCTGCTCAAGCGCGACATCAACCGCAGGCTCTCCAGAAGAGTGGATTCGCTGGTGTGCAACATGCCGGCAAACAGCGGTGTCAAAATCCAGAAGGAAGACCTCAACAGGCTCAATCTGGATTCCATGACCAACTATTATACATCGCTCTTTGCTAACCCTCAGCAAACCACGCTGATTGTTACCGGCAACATCGATGAAGAGCAGGTTCTGGGCACCATCGTCAACACCTTTGCGCGCCTCAAGGCATCAGCCCACATGACCCGTTTCGAGGACAAGCCAAGCAACATGCCGAAGAGTCCTTACAAAGAGGCTTTCGAAAACGACGTGGAGACGCAGACCGTGCTGAACTACATCTATTCGGGCAACTACAAGCCAGGACTCCGCCAGTCACTCATGCTGAAACTGATGCGTGATGTCATGCAGAACCGCCTGCTGAGCATCCTGCGCGAGAAGATGAACATTGTTTATTCTCCATACGCCGACCTCTACTATGCCGGAGTGCCTCAGGCTAAATACAACTTCTGGCTGGAGATTGCGCTGAAGAACGAGAACCGCGACAAGGCTATCCAGGCACTGGACGGAATCATCAAAGAGCTGCAGACCAGCAGAATCAGCGAGGGAGAGCTCAACAAACTGAAGATGTCGTTCCTCGTTACCAAGCGCAAGTCGCTCTCTGATGACGCACCGGCAGAATGGAAGAACATCCTGACTACCCTCTTGCAGAACGGCGAGAGTCTGGAAGATTTCGACAACTACAGCAACTGCCTGAAGAGTATCACCACCGAAGATATCCGCAAGGGATTCGAAGAGTATGTGCGTCCTGAGCGCGTAGCTCTGCTCTATAAGGGCAATCCATTTTAAACTTTAAACAACCCAAAGAAGAAAAGATATGAAGAAGATATTATGGATGGTCATGCTCATGATGAGCATGACTGCCTATGCACAGAAGACACCTGAGATATACCGTATTTTTGATGCAAAAGGCAAGGAAGTTACTTACGAGAATATGATCAAAACCGTAGCCGCCAGCGATGTGGTGTTCTTCGGCGAAATTCACAATTGCGTCATCAGCCACTGGATGGAGCTGAAGGTATTGGAGTCGCTGGCTGAGAACAACAATAAGCTGAAGGTAGGTATGGAGATGCTCGAAGCCGACAACCAGCTCATCATCGACGAATATACCGGCAGCGTGATTTCTTCCGACCGCTTCGAAGAAGAATGCCGTCTCTGGCCTAACTACAGTACCGACTATGAGCCATTGGTTTACTATTCTAAGCGCCATCATCTCCCGCTGATAGCAACCAACGTGCCTCGCCGCTACGCCAGTGTGGTAAAGGAGAAAGGTCTCGCCTATCTCGATTCACTCTCAGCCGAAGCCAAGCGCTATCTCCCGAAGTTGCCTATCAAATATGTGGAGAATGAGAATGCCCAATCAGGCTTTGCTCTGATGGGACTGATGGGCAAGGCTAAGGATTCAAAGCCAGAACTGATGGCACAGGCTCAGGCTATCAAGGATGCCACAATGGGCTGGTTTATCGCCCAGAACCTAAAGAAGGGCGAGCAGATGATTCACTTCAACGGCACCTATCATTCTGACGCTAACAACGGCATCATCCCTTATCTCAAGGAATATCGCCCAAAGACTACAGTCAGCACCATCAGAGCGGTGCGTCAGGAAGAGATTGACAAAATAGATGAAGATTATCTGGGACTGGCAGATTTCTATATCTGCATCACAGAAGATATGAATATGTCATATTAACCCATCAAAATACGCAACAAAAAGCCCCTGGTGTGTTCTTACATCAGGGGCTTTTAACATTACGGGGGACCAGCGATGGAATCGCTGGGGACGGGGGCGCGAAGGGGCTAAGGCTCTTTTTACTTTTTTACCTTTTTACTTTTTTACCTTTAAAAGCCCCTTTTTACCTTTAAAAGCCTTTTTCCTTAAAAACTCCTTAAACTTTGCTACTCTCTGCAATATTTTTAGTAACTTTGCACCCAAAAGTTAGTATACAAGATGAAAATAGGAATTATCGTTGCGATGGACAAAGAGTTCGCGCAACTCAAAACATTATTGACCGAATCGCAGGTTGAGAGAAAAAATTATAAGGACTTCGTTATCGGAAAGATAGGCAATAACGAGGTGGTGATGCAACAATGCGGCATCGGTAAGGTGAACAGTACCATAGGTGCCGTGGAAATGATTGACAACTATCACCCTGACCTCGTCATCTCTTCTGGCGTGGCTGGAGGCGCTGATATCAACCTCAACGTGACTGAGGTGGTGGTGGCAACCAACTGCGTTTACCACGATGCCTACTGCGGCGAGGAATGCGAATTCGGCCAGATTCTGGGCATGCCTGCTTCCTTCAAAACACCTAAGGAATATGTAGAGAAGGCACTCGCCATCAACAACCTGCCTGGCAATAGGCACCCGAAGATCCACGCCGGACAGATTGTGAGCGGCGAATGGTTTGTTGACAGCAAGGAGAAGATGCGCTCTATCCTGGAACACTTCCCTCAGGCGATGGCGGTGGATATGGAGAGCTGCTCTATCGCACAGACCTGCCACATCTACAAGACGCCTTTCATCTCCTTCCGCATCATCAGCGATGTACCGCTGAAAGATACCAAGGCACAGCAGTATTTCGACTTCTGGGCTAAGATGGCTGAAGGCTCTTTCAACGTTACCAAGGCTTTTCTCGAAAGTCTTTAGAAGTGTTGAATGTTGAGTGTTGAATGTTGAATTTTTGCCTAACGGACTCAAGGGCGCTAGCCTAATTCAACATTCAACATTCAACATTCAACACTATTCACTCAACATTCAACACTCAACATTCAACATTATAAAAAAGATGAATAAGATTCCAAGTTTTACAATCAATCACAATAAGCTGCTCCGCGGCATCTACGTGAGCCGTAAGGACGAAGTAGGCGGAGAAGTCATCACAACATTCGATATCCGCATGAAGGTGCCTAACCAGGAGCCTTGTCTGCACAACGGTGCCATCCATACCATTGAGCACCTGGCTGCCACTTACCTGCGCAACGACGAGGAGTGGAAGGACCGCATCATCTACTGGGGACCGATGGGATGCCTCACAGGCAACTATCTCCTCATCAAGGGCGACCTGGAGAGCAAGGACATCGTGGAACTGATGAAGCGCACCTTCCAGTTTATCGCCGATTTCGAGGGCGAGATTCCGGGACAGGCGGCAAAGGACTGCGGTAACTACCTGCTCCACGACCTGCCTATGGCGAAATATGAAGCCAGAAAGTATCTGGATGAGGTGCTCTGCTGCATCAAGGAAGAAAACCTCATCTACCCTACTCAGGATTAGAAACAAAAAAATATGGCAAGCTTACCACTTAAGCTTGCCATATTTTTCTTTATACCATATCTGCCAGCCATTGACCAGATTCTGCCATACTACATAGGCACCCGGTGCTACGGCGGCAAGCGGATTCAGGAAGGTGAGGGTGAGCCAGATGCCCACTATCGTATTCTTCTGTCCCAACGCCTGACCGGCACTGATACTCGCACCGAAATGCCTGCCTACCGCCTTGCCGATGGCAAACTGGAGGAGACATACCAGCAGCGGTACAAAGAGCAGCAGAAGCATCGTTACGCCCGATACCTCGGCATGGAGCATGTTGCGAACCGTTTCGCCCATCAGTATCGTGAGGTTGAAACACCACATATAAAAGCCCAAATCCTTTACATTCTTCACTTTATCCACCCATTTTGGCAGGAACCGGCGGCTCAGCAAGGCAAGCAGCAGAGGCACCACCAGCACGGTAGTGACATTGCGGAACACCATCGCACTCATCATGAGGAACGAGACATCTGCCCCCTTCTCTACCATCGGGAAAAGACTCGGGATGATGACCATCGTAAAGATGTTGGCGATGACCGTATAGGTGGTGAGCGAACCGATACTGCCGCCCAACTTCTCGGTAACCACAGCTACAGCGGCTGCCGTAGGACAGATGAAGCAGATGAAGGCACCCTCGAGAATCAGTTTGGTGCTGTAATCAGAGCCGAACTCGAAGATGAGCACCACCATCATCAATGCCAGCGAGGTACGGATGAGTTGGAGGATGAAATGCCAGGTCTTAGGCTTCATCTCCTTGATTTCTATCTTACAGAAAGTAACATAGAGCAGGGCGAAGAGCACCACCGGCATCAGACTTACCAACCTCGGACCACAATAATCGCCAATGGGCACCAGGAAGGGCACATTGGCGAATATCAGGTAGCCCAATGCTCCCATAACCAGGGAGCAGGGCAATGAAAACTTTCTAAAAAATCTCCACAAAAACATTTCTGTTTAGTCTTTGTTGCTGCGCTTGCGCTTCAGGTGATCGAGCTCGATCTTGCGCATACGCATGTTCTTTGGAGTTACCTCTACGTACTCGTCCTCACGGATATACTCCAGGCACTCCTCAAGACTCATCACGGTCTTAGGAATGACGCGGGCCTTATCGTCAGAACCGGAAGCACGTACGTTGGTAAGCTGCTTAGCCTTGGTTACGTTGACAACCAAGTCGTTGTCGTGAACATGCTCACCTACAACCTCGCCGCCGTAAACCTCCTCACCCGGGTCGATGAAGAACTTACCACGATCCTGCAACTTATCGATAGCGTAAGCAAAGGCAGTACCGGTTTCGAGCGCAATCATGCTACCGTTAGAACGGCGGCTGATTTCACCCTTGTATGGCTGATACTCCTTGAAGCGGTGAGCCATGATAGCCTCGCCCTGAGAAGCGGTCAGCACGTTGGTACGCAGACCGATGATACCACGTGAAGGGATATCGAACTCGATGTCTACACGCTCGCCCATATTCAGCATAGAGGTCATATCACCCTTGCGGCGGGTTACCATATCAATCATCTTAGAAGCAAACTCCTCTGGTACGTTGATGGTCAACTCCTCTACAGGCTCGCACTTCACACCGTCAATCTCCTTATAGATAACCTGAGGCTGACCTACCTGGAGCTCATAGCCCTCGCGGCGCATGGTCTCAATGAGTACAGAGAGATGGAGCACACCACGGCCTGATACAATCCACTTATCGGTAGAATCCTCGTAAGGCTGTACGCGGAGAGCGAGGTTCTTCTCGAGCTCCTTGTTCAAGCGCTCCTGGATGTGGCGTGATGTACAGAACTTGCCTTCCTTACCGAAGAATGGTGAATCGTTGATGGTGAAGAGCATGCTCATGGTTGGCTCATCGACAGCGATTGGAGGCAGTGGCTCAGGATTCTCGAAGTCGCAGATGGTATCACCAATCTCAAACTTCTCCAAGCCGACAACGGCACAGATATCGCCAGAATCTACATGATCGGTCTTCTTGTGGCCCATACCCTCGAAGGTGTGGAGCTCCTTGATCTTGGTCTTCTCCTGGGTTCCGTCGCGGTGGCAGATAGTAACGTTCATGCCGTCCTTCAATGTTCCACGGTGAACACGACCTACGGCGATACGACCTGTATAAGAGCTGTAATCGAGTGATGTGATAAGGAGCTGTGGAGTACCCTCGAGCTGCTTAGGAGCTGGGATAACCTCAATAATCTTATCGAGCAGATAATCGATATTGTCTGTTGGATGATTATAGTCCTCGCCCATCCAGCCGTTCTTGGCAGAACCGTAAACTACTGGGAAGTCGAGCTGGTCTTCTGTAGCATCGAGGTCGCACATCAGGTCGAACACCATCTCGTACACCTCTTCAGGGCGACAGTTAGGCTTATCTACCTTATTAACAACGACGATAGGCTTCAGTCCGAGCTGCAATGCCTTCTGGAGCACGAAACGGGTCTGAGGCATCGGACCCTCGAAAGCATCGACGAGGAGGAGGCATCCATCTGCCATGTTGAGCACGCGCTCAACCTCACCACCGAAGTCAGAGTGTCCAGGAGTATCGAGGATATTAATCTTAGTACCTTTCCAATTGATAGATACATTCTTTGAGAGAATGGTTATACCACGCTCGCGCTCCAAGTCGTTGGAATCGAGCACTTCGCCGCTGTTATCCTGGCCGTCGCGGAACAGCTTACCGGCGAGCATCATCTTGTCGACCAATGTAGTCTTACCATGGTCAACGTGTGCAATAACTGCAATGTTTCTAATGTCTTGCATTTTAATTTTTACCTTAAATACTTAAATTTGGGTGCAAAATTACAAAAAAATCCCGAAATGTTTGCATAATTCGGCAAAAAGTTGTATCTTTGCACCGCATTTTTAATGAAACCGCCGTGAGGAAGGTCATCAGATGCACAAAATTAAACATATTCATATTTTATTAAATTAAGTTTTTACAGCTATGTATTTAGACAAAGCAAAAAAAGAAGAGATCTTTAGCAAGTACGGAAAGTCTAACTCTGATACTGGTTCAGCTGAGAGCCAGATAGCATTGTTCTCATACCGTATTGCTCATTTGACGGAACATGTTAAGAAGAACCGTAAAGATTATACTACAACACGTGCGTTGACACAGCTTGTAGGAAAGCGTCGTGCATTGCTCGATTACTTGTATGATCGCGACATCAATCGCTATCGTGCTATCATCAAGGCCCTCGGTCTTCGTAAGTAATCAGTTTAGGCAGACACATTGCTTAACAGAACAGAATCCCATCGTTCGCAAGAGCGATGGGATTTTTCTTGCATACTCTAGTCTTGAGTAAATAAAAAAAAGAATATGATTCATTTCTTAGAACAGCACTTTGTAGAACTTGTAACCATAACCAGCATCATCTATCTGACGCTGGCAACCATCCTGTTGCTCTACCAGACACCTGATACAGCCGTTTACAAAACTTTTCGCAGATCTAAAAGACTGATGGCAGGCGGAATGATGCTCATCAGCCTGAATATATGGATCTGGATAGCTTCATTTACAGGAAGCTGGACGGAATATAACAACTGGGTTCCCTGTTTCGACATCATCCTCTTTTATCTGATGGGCATCTGCTTCAGCTTCTCGCTCAGCAGTCTGCTCGACCCTCATTATATCTCCCGGAAGCGCTGCAGGACGATAGCCGTAAAGTTCACAATGACGGCTTTCTTTGCCCTTATCGCCATGACAGATGCGCTGAAGGCATACCAGATACCCATGCTGCTTATCGCCCTGATAGGACTGCTGGAGATGCTCATAGGGCATATCTACTACTTCAACAAGTGCTATCTGAGAAGCAACGCCCTCTTCGAAAACTACTTCTCGAACGAGAAGAGCCATTTCATCAGATGGCTCAAGGTGAGCCACTGGCTCTTCTACGGCATGCTGATACTGGGCGTGATATCCATCCGTACGGGTGCCCTGTTCAACTGGCTGGTGCAATTCTATGTGGTAGGCATGAACCTCTATATTCTGGTAAACATCATCAACTATACCTCAGAATACGAGACGCTGATGAAGGCAGACTGCGATAAGACGGAAGAAGAAAAGAGCGGAGAAGCCAGTCCGAAGAAAGCCTACATCGAAACGCTGCGCCCTAGAGTAACGGAATGGATTCAGGAGAAATCGTATCTGAAGGACCAGTTCACGATAGATGATCTTGCCACCAGGCTGTATACCAACAAGACCTACCTCTCCTCCTTCATCAAGGAAGAATTCGGCATGAATTTCAGCAGTTGGATAGCGAGTCTGCGCCTGGAAGAAGCCAAGAAAATGATGAGCGAGCATCCTGATGCCAAACTGAAGGATATCGCCTACAACGTAGGTTTCTCCTCGCTGCCCTACTTCTCGAGCGTCTTTGCCCAATCAGAAGGTATTACTCCATCTGCCTGGATGAAAGAACGCAGCAGGAATAAAGAAAGATAAGAAACAGAAAACGGGCTGGGAGCGAAAAAGCTCCTAGCCCGTTTTTGTATACTTGCTAAAATTAAATTACTTAAGTATCTCCTTCAGCGGTTTCATCACGAATTCACGCTCCTCCATCAACGGATGAGGAACCTTGAAATCGGGCTCATCTATCACCAAGTCATCTATCATCAGGATATCAATGTCGATGATGCGGTCTTGGTATTCGCCATCCACCGACTTCATAGTGCGCCCCATTTCGCGCTCTATGCGCTGCGTAGCCTCCAGCACCTGGCGCGGAGCCATCGTGGTGAGAACCAGCACACAGGCATTGATATAGTCGTTGGGAGATGAATAGCCCCAAGGCTTGGTTTCGTAAAGAGCAGACTGGCGCTCTACCACACCAATCTGCTCTCCTATCTTTTCTATTACCTCGCGAATGTTGCGCTTTCGGTTGCCCAAATTCGTACCGAGACTTAAATATACCTGATACATACTTATTCACACTTTTATAAAACTGTGGATAACTAAGCTAAAACCCAGAATATCAACAACTTCTATGTGTATAAAGACTGTTTATACCACTGTTAATCTGGAAGCATCAACAAAGAATCACCATAGCAGCCAAACATATAGCCATTCTTCACAGCCATCTTGTATGCCTCGTAAACCAGGTCGTAACCGCCAAAGGCCGCTGTACTCATCATCAGGGTTGACTCCGGATGATAGAAATTGGCTACGGCACAGTCAGCAAGACCGAAATCGTATGGAGGGAAGATGAACTTGTTGGTCCATCCATCGAATGCCTTCATCATACCATCGGTTCCGACAGCCGTTTCAGTTGCCTTCATCACACTGGTACCGATAGCGCAGACGCGATGGCCGGCAAGCTTGGTCTTGTTAACCAGATCGCATGCCTCCTGACTGATCATCATCTGCTCAGAATCCATCTTGTGCTTGGTAAGGTCCTCCACCTCAATATCGTGGAAGTTGCCCAAACCGCAATGCAGGGTGATATAAGCCTCGTTGATACCGTTGATTTCCATACGCTTCATCAGCTCGCGTGAGAAGTGAAGACCGGTAGCAGGAGCAGTAACAGCACCCTCTACCTCAGCGAAAACACACTGGAAATCGTCCATATCATCCTCTGTAGCGTGATGATCCTCACGTGCATCGATAACGTAGCGAGGAAGCGGAGCCTCGCCCAGAGCGAAGAGCGAACGCTTGAAGACATCATGATTGCCATCCTCATCATAGAGGAAACGGAGGGTACGGCCACGGCTGGTGGTATTGTCGATAACCTCGGCAACCATCTCGTTGACATCATCGAAGAAAAGCTTGTTGCCGATACGGATCTTGCGGGCAGGCTCTACCAATACGTCCCAAAGGCGCATCTCAGGATTGAGCTCACGGAGCAGGAACACCTCAATCTTGGCATCGGTCTTCTCCTTAGTACCATAAAGACGAGCTGGGAAAACCTTGGTATTGTTGAAGATGAAGGTATCGCCCTCTTCAAAGTAATTCACGATATCCTTGAACTGCAGGAATACTGGATTGCCATCGGCATCAACCATATCCTTGCCGTTTTCATCTTTCTTGTACATCTCGATGGTTTCTGACTTCTTGTGGAGAACCATGAGTCGGGACTCATCGCGACGAGTAATCTCGAATGTACGTTCACCACTAGCCGTTTTTACCACGTGCTTTGCCTTATGTGGATAAAGTGCCACCTGATCTTTTGGCAACTTAAAGTTAAATTGTGATAGCTTCATGTTATATTTTTTATTACTTGGATGGCTGAAGGCTGTCTTCGAGAGGCTGCTCATCAAGCCATTCCTGGAAATGTTCAAAACTGATGCAGTTTTCTACTGCGAAACTTCCTGCCTTGGTACGGCGGAGGGCGGTAAGGTAGGCGCCACTATCGAGAGCCCTGCCGATATCACGGGCGAGGGAGCGGATATAAGTACCTTTGCCGCAAACCACACGGATGCTGGCGGTCTTCTCCTCATCGTTATAATCGGTGAGTTCTATCTCGTCTACACGCACGGTCTTCGGCTTGAGCTGAACCTCTTCGCCTGCTCGGCGCAAGGCATAAGAGCGGTCGCCATTCACCTTTACGGCGCTGTAGGTAGGCGGAACCTGCTGAATCTCGCCCACAAACTGCTTGAGCGTTTCCTCCACCAGCTGGCGGGTGATATGCTCCGTAGGATAGGTGTGATTCACGCTGTGTTCCTTATCGTAGCTGGCGGTAGTAGCACCGAGCTGCAGGGTAGCTGTATACTCCTTGGTATGGGTCTGCAGCTGTTCTATCTGCTTGGTACATTTACCGGTGCAGAGCACCAGCACGCCAGTGGCAAGGGGATCGAGCGTACCGGCATGTCCTATCTTCACCTTAAAACCGAGCTTCTTGCTGAGCAGATAGCGAACATGTGCCAGGGCTCCGAAACTCGACATGCGATAAGGCTTGTCGATGGCAATAATTTCTCCTTTTCTGAAATCCATAGTTTATGTTTAGTCAACCATCTGCATATCTACACCGCAAAGGCCGCAGATGATAATGATAAGTCCTACTACGATACGGTACCAGCCGAAAGCTGCAAAACCGTACTTGGTGACATAATTGATGAAAAACTTGATGGCGAGAATGGCAACGATGAATGCTACCACTGAGCCTAATATCAATGTGAACAGGTTGTTGCCCTGGGTGAGCAATGAGCCGCCGCCATGGCTGATGAGCTTATAAACCTCGAGACAGGTGGCGCCAAACATGGTTGGCACTGCCAGGAAGAATGAGAACTCGGCTGCTGCCTTGCGGGTAAGACGCTGGGACATACCACCCACGATGGTTGACATGGAGCGCGATACACCAGGAATCATCGCTATACACTGGATGAAACCGATAATCAGGGCACGCTTGTAAGTAAGCTTGGTCTGTTCGCTGCCTTTATTGAATATCTTATCGCAGAAGAGCATGAAAATACCGCCGATGACAAGCATCCAGCCCACCAGCTGTACATTGCCAAGGTTTGACTCGATGAAATCATTGAAGGCAAGACCCAATACCACGGCAGGCAAGGTACCTACAACCAGACGGGCATAGAAATCGAACATCGCCTTCAAATAGGTCTTCTCACCGGTCTTCACTGCCTCTGGATAGAAGAATCTCTTCCAATACAGACAGATGACAGAAAGGATGGCGCCAAACTGGATGATGACAGTAAAGGCGTTGACAAACTTATCCTGGATATCTACACCCAGCAAATTTTCTGCTATAATCATGTGGCCCGTACTGGATACAGGCAAGAACTCGGTCAGTCCCTCTACGATAGAGATAATGATAGTCTGAATAAAATCCATCTAATAATAATATGTATATTAATTATAAATTATTCATTGTCTTTCGGCTTATGTATCACCGCATAGATGATTGAAAGGAAACCTATCAATGTTACGGTTGGTGCTACAACGATGCGACGGGTACTGAAAATATCAGTATCGAAGGTATGCTCGTTAGAACCGGCGCCACTCATCAGCAGAAAGCCGATGATGATAATCGCCATTCCGATGCCTAACAAGATAAAGTTCATCTTGTCGAATGCTAAATTCTTCTTATCCATTTTTTTTAATGTTGAATGTTGAGTGTTGAATGTTGATAGCAAGATTGCTATAAACTATTAACTTTTAACTATTAACTAAATCTTATAAAGGTCTCCCGCCTTCATCTTCAGGAACTTATTGACTGAGATGCAGGCGCAGAAGGCGGTAATGATGATACCGAAGAGGAAGACGGAGCCGCCGGTGATGGCAAGTTCCTGCCAGCCCAAAACGTTCATCAACTCAGGTTCGTGGAGCGACCATGCATAGAGACAACCGCCCAGGAAACCATCTGCCAGCAATGCAGAAACAACGCCCACAAGCATAGCCTTGCGGAGGAACGGGCGGCGGATAAAGCCCCAGGATGCACCTACCAGCTTCATCGTATGGATGGAGAAACGGCGGGCATAGATGCCCAGACGCACCGTATTGTTAATCAGCGAGAACGAGATGAAGGTGAGCAGGGCTGCTACAATCAGCAATCCGATACTGATCTTTGCCAACGAATTGTTCACCTGTTCTATCAGGTCGTGCTGATAAGTAACCTCGGTAACACGTGGGAATGCCTTCAGTTCCTTGGCAATCCACTTCAAAGAATCATTGTTCGCGTAATCTGCCTTCGTCGTAATCTCTATGGAAGGCTGGAAAGGGTTGACACCAGCAAACTCGCTCGGGTTGGTACCCAAATCGCGGGTAGCTTCTTTCAGTGCCTCTTCCTTGGTGATATAAGTCAGCGTATTGACATAAGGTCTTGCATTCAGGCGTTTACACATCTGCAATCCCTCCGGGTTAGTCATATCCTGTTCGAGCATCACCTGTACCACGAGATTCTCCTTCACATAGGAAGAGAGATTGCGTCCCATGAGGACAGAGAAGATAACTAATCCCAACAAAATGAGCACCATAGCGGTACTGATACACAAAGTAATGACCTGCAATCCACGATGATTGCTAGGCTTATATTGTTTCTTTCTCATTTTTAAAAATCTTTACTAACTTAAAACAAAAAGGGCACAATGACCCAAATTGTCTGCAAAGATACGCATAAACGAAGAGATAACAAAATAAAATTGCATTTATTTACATTTATTCAATTAATTAATCGAACCACAGGCAAAAGTTAAGTTCAATTGAAAAAGGAAAAGGGCCAACCTCACGGCCAGCCCTTCACATAATAAGTAAAATTCAAATAGGTATGACTTGAATTTACTAATTTACAAATACAATATTAGGGATGAAAAAATCACAACATCTACACAATCTTTACATCTTAGTGATGACACCCTTCTCTGAACTCTCCAGGAACTGGATGATGTTCTGAATCTCCGGTCCATCTGGCACCTGATCCTTGATCTGGTTAATGGCATCGAAGAGGGATGTCTGACCATGGAATACCAGTCGGTAGGCATTAGCAATATGCTTGCGAACCTTCTCGGTAAGCTCAGCTGCTTCCATGATGATGGTGTTAGGACCTGCATACTTTACAGGCTTTCCACCGGCAATGATATAAGGAGGAATATCCTTAGAGAAGGCAGTACCTGCCTGAATCATCGCCAAGTCGCCTACTCTAGTCTTGGCGTTCTCTACTACAGATGTTGAGTAGATGACACCGTTACCAATCACACAGTCGCCCGCAATCTTGGTACCATAACCGAATACGCAACCGTTGCCGATTACGGTATCGTGAGAGACATGGGCACCTTCCATCAGGAAGTTGTTGTTGCCCAGAACGGTCTTGCCGCCCTTATGGGTACCACGGTTGATAACCACGTTCTCACGGATGGTATTGTTATCGCCGATGACTACCTCACTCTCCTCACCTGTAAAGTGGAAGTCCTGTGGGAGCGCAGCGATAACGGCTGCCTGGAACACCTTATTATTATTACCCATGCGAGTACCGTTCATGATGCTCACGAATGGATAGATGGTACAGTTGTCGCCGATGACCACATCGTCCTCAATATAGGCGAATGGATATATCTTGCAGTTGTCTCCAATCTTAGCCTTTGGAGAAACCTCTGCCTTTGGACTTATTATACTAGCCATAACTATAAACTATTAATTATTAACTATAAACTACTTAGCTCCTCCACCCAATGCATAGTAGAGATTTACTACTGCCTGCATCTTGTAGAAGTCATCAGCTACCTTAGAAAGCTGTACGTTGAGGAGTGAAGACTGTGCCTGGATGATTTCAAGGTAAGAGCTGCCTGCAATACCCATCAATTCCTTGGTAGATTCTACATTCTTCTCGAGTACTTCTATTCGCTTCTGCTCTATCTTGCTCTTCTCATCAGAGTAGTTGTAGAGAACAAGCGCATTGCTCACCTCGCTACCAGCCTTCAGCACGGTATTCTGCCAGGTGTTGTAAGCCTGCTCATACTGCATCTTAGCCACCTTTAAACCGGCAATGATACGGCCGTTCTGGAAAATTGGCTGGGTAAGAGAACCTACAGCTGAGAGCAACCACTTACCTGGGTTCACGATGCCCATACCACCTGAATTGGTGAAGGCACCTGTACCGGAAATAGTGATAGATGGATAGAACTTGCTGCGGGCGGTCTCTACACCATAGAAGCACTGGGCAAGATTCATCTCGGCTGCGTGGACATCAGCACGGTTGTTGAGCAACTGGATGCCTACACCGGTTGAGAAATTAGAAGGAAGACTCTGGTTATCCAACTTGCCACGGGCGATGCTATGTGCCTGGTCGCCGATGAGCAGACTCAGAGAGTTCTCTGTCTCACGAATCTGGCGCAACAGATCGGTCTTCTGGGTCAACACAGAATAGTAGTTAGACTCAGCTGACTGGATGGCTGGTGTACGGTAACCCAATCTGAGATCGTGCATCTTCTGCATAGTCTCCCAAGTATCCTTGGTCAATCCTTCCATATTGTTAACCAACTCCACCTGCTTGTCGAGCATCAACAGAGTATAATACATGTTGGCGATGTTGGCGATGAGGTTGGTCTTGACAGATACCTGATAATCCTGCAACTGGAGCAGCGCCATCTGGGCACTGCGCTTCTGAGAGAGCAGGTTGCCGAAGAGGTCTACCATCCAGCTGGCTGTAACAGGCATCGTGTAAGTCTTGGTGGCAGCCTGACCATCCCAGGAAGCGATGGTTCCCTGAGGAGTGAAAGCCAGAGAAGGCACGAATGCCAACTTGGCACACTTCAGCTGCTCTTCTGCTATCTTCACGTTCAAAGCCGCATTGAGGAGGTTGACATTGTTGTTCAATCCCTTCTCAATGATTGACTGGAGCTGAGGATCGGTAAAGACACTGCGCCAAGGGATATTGGCGAAGGTAGTAGTATCCTTTACAGCCAATGTATCTGTATCAGAAGCTACATCGCGAACGATACCGCTGGTCTTCACATCCGGACGCTCATACTTTCCGTAGAGTGTCTTGCAGCTGCTCAGGGAGAGCGCTGCGAGACCCAATATGATGATATTTAAATTCTTTTTCATTGTTTCCTTTGAAGTTACATTGCGTTATTACTTCTTCTCGATACCCTTCATTTCGTGAGCGGCGTTGGCATACTGCTCCAATTCGGCAGCTACCTCCTCGTTCATCTCGTCCTCGAACTTCATTGGGGTCAACTTCTCCTGCAACCACTGGAAGACTGCAAAGAGAGCAGGAACCACGAAGATCTGACAGATAGTACCGATCAACATACCACCTACGGCGGCAGCACCCAAGGTCTGGTTACCATTCTTACCTACACCTGATGCGAACATCAGAGGCAACAGACCGATAACCATCGCCAGAGAGGTCATCAGGATAGGACGGAGACGGGCACCGGCACCCAGGATAGCTGAGTACTTGATAGCCATACCCGTACGACGACGCTCGAGGGCAAACTGTACGATAAGGATGGCGTTCTTAGCCAACAGACCAATCAACATAATCAACGAAATCTGCATGTAGATATCGTTAGAGTGACCGAAGAGGTTGGTGAAGATGAACGCACCTGCCAAACCGAATGGGATAGACAACACTACAGACAATGGCAAGATGTAACTCTCGTACTGGGCACTCAAGATGAGGTAAACGAATACAATACAGAGTGCGAAGATCAAACCTGTAGAGTTGCTTGATTCAGCCTCAGAACGGGTCAAACCAGAGTACTCATAACCATAACCCTCTGGCAATGTCTCCTTGGCAACCTCAGCAATCGCCTTCATACCGTCACCGGTAGAGTAACCGGTGTTAGGAGTTACAGATACATCCATAGAGGTAAACAGGTTGAAACGTGTGATGTTAGATGGACCATAAATCTTCTTCAAGTTCACGAACTCGCTTACAGGAGACATGGTGCCATCAGCACAACGTACATAAATTTTGCTCAGATCGTCTGGACGCATACGACTCTCAGGTCCAGCCTGAATCATGACACGGTAGAGCTTACCGTAGGCATTGAAGTTAGATGCGTAGAGACCACCGAGGTAACCCTGCATGACAGACAATACTGTTGATGGAGAGATACCTGCCTGCTTGGTCTTGGCAACATCTACATCTACCATATACTGTGGATAGTTAGGGTTATACTGAGTCTGGGCGGTCTGAATCTCAGGACGCTTGTTCAACTCAGCCAGGAACTTCTTCACATTATCAAAGAACTTATTCAAGTCACCACCGGTCTTATCCTGCATAGTCATGGTAATACCATTCTGCATAGAGAAACCGGAAATCATAGGTGGAGCGAAGGCAAGAACCTGTGCATCTTTGATCGTAGCTGTCTGCTTGTAGATCATACCCAACACAGAAGTATATTCCATAGGGTTGACAAACAGCGCCTCGATACCGCCACCGGTACAAGCCTCCTTGATACGGTGGAAGAATCCACCCGGACGCTCCTCGAATGGCTTCAGCTTCACGATGATGGTACCCTGGTTAGAACCGGCACCACCGATAAAGCTATAACCCATGATGGCGTTACGGGTTGCGATGGCTGGGTTGCTAGCCAGCATCTTATCTACCTGCTTAACCACCTCTGCTGTACGTTCCTGAGAAGTACCAGGAGCTGTAGAGATACAAGCGAAGATAGTACCGGTATCCTCATCAGGCACCAGACCCGTCTTGGTAGTACCCATCAGGGCAACCAGACCTACGATGCTGACAGCCACGAGGCTACCAGCGATGATGCCATGATTGATAACCCACTTGACACCACCCTTATATTTATTGGTAATCTTATCAAACTGATAGTTGAATCCAGCGTGGAATCGGTCGATGAAAGACATTTTCTTCTCGTGACCCTCCTCGTGTGGCTTCAGCAACACGGCACAGAGTGCAGGAGACAAAGTCAACGCGTTGATAGCCGAAATAACGATAGATACAGCCATGGTTACACCGAACTCACGGTAGAAGTAACCGGAAGTACCACCGATGAACGATACAGGAACGAACACGGCAGACATCACCAATGTAATAGAGATGATGGCGCTGGAAATTTCGTTCATCGCATCGATAGCTGCAGTAAGGGCACTCTTGTAACCCTGGTCGAGCTTGGCGTGAACCGCCTCGACCACCACAATGGCATCATCGACCACAATCGCAATAGCCAGCAGCAGGGCTGACAGCGTAAGCAGGTTGATGGAGAATCCGAAGATCCAAAGGAAGAGGAACGTACCGACCAGAGCCACAGGCACGGCAATCATAGGAATCAGCGTAGAACGGAAGTCCTGCAAGAAGATATACACTACGATGAACACCAGTACCAGAGTGATGATCAAGGTGAAGATAACCTCCTCGATAGATGCGAACAAGAACTCAGTAACATCCATCAGGATGACATTCTTCAACCCAGGAGGATAACTCTTCTCCAGTTCATCAAGCGATTTCTTTACGTCGCTGGCAATCTGGGTAGCGTTGGAACCGGCAATCTGCTGAACCATACCCAGCACGGCAGGCTGACCATCATTGAGCAGGTTTACGTTATACTGCAAACCACCCAACTCAACCTTGGCAATTTCGCCCAAACGGAGCGTCTGACCGGAAGTATTACTCTTGATAAGGATGTTCTCATACTCCATTGGAGTCTTCAAACGACCCTTGTAGCGCAAGGTATATTCATACTGCATATCAGAGCTTTCACCAAAGCTACCAGGGGCAGCCTCGATATTCTGCTCTGCCAAAGCCTGAGAAACATCAGAAGGAACCAGTCCGAACTCCTTCATCTTCTCTGGCTTCAACCAGATACGCATAGAGTAGTTACGGGTAGAAGGGCTCTGCACATCACCCACACCACTGATACGTTTCAACTGAGGAATGACGTTGATCAGGGCGTAGTTGGTAACAAACTGGTCGTCGTAACGGCCATCGTCTGTAGTCAGAGCGAACATGATAACGTTAGAACTCTGACGCTTGGTTACAGTGACACCCACCTTGGTAACCTCGGCAGGCAGCAGAGACTGCGCCTGAGATACACGGTTCTGTACGTTGACCGCAGCCATATCTGGGTCGGAACCCTGCTTGAAGTAAACGGTGATCTGAGCAAAACCAGAGTTAGACGCAGAAGAGGTCATATAAGTCATGTTCTCCACACCGTTGATACTCTCCTCCAGCGGAGCAACGACAGAGTTCAACACCGTCTGGGCATCTGCACCCGTATAGGTAGCAGTTACCGTGATGGTAGGCGGCGCGATATTCGGATACTGCTCGATAGGCAGCGATACCAAGCCGATAATACCCAGCAAGACGAAGAAGATGGAAACCACCGTCGAAAGTACCGGGCGCTTTATAAAGTTTGTAAATGACATAATTTACTATTTTTCTTTATACCTTATTATATATTACTTCTTTCCGCCCATAGCAGTAGCGAAGGCATGAGCGTTATCCTGAGACTCAGCCAACTTGGCAGCCTCAGCAATCTTCTGATTGTAACGCTCCAGAGTGATAGGCTTGATCTGCTGGCCATCGGTCAACTTGGTAATACCCTTCAAAACAATACGATCACCTACATGAAGACCTGCAGTTACGATATAGTTCTTGCCATCATCCTGTGGATTTACCTTGATCTCAGAATACTTCACCTTGTTATCCTTGGTTACGATGTAAACGAAGATCTTATCCTGAACCTGCGAGCAAGCCTCCTGAGGGATAACGATAGCGCTGTTATGATCGTTAGGAACAACGATAGAACCTGCACCACCACTCTTCAGCAACTTCTCTGGGTTAGCGAAGTGAGCGATGAGAGAGATAGAACCGGAAGTAGCATCGATGACACCACTCATCTTGACTACCTTACCTGGGTGATTATAGATAGAACCGTCTGCCAACTGCAACTTGACAGCTGGGAACGCTGCGATGGCTGCCTGAATGCTACCATTGGTCTTAGACATACTCAAGATCTGAGACTCAGAGAGTGAGAAGAATACCTCCATAGTGCTGATATTGGAAACGGTAGTAAGAGCCTGACCAGAAGCACTTACCAAAGCACCCACCTTGAAAGGAAGACTACCTACTACACCAGCAGAAGGACTGGTAACGGTACACCAAGCCAACTGCTCGCGGGCTGAAGCCAATGCTGCCTCTGCCTGAGCTACCTGAGCCTTAGCTGTTGCATAGCTGTTAGCTGCTGTAGAGAGTTCAAATTCACCGATAATCTTGCTATCATACAATTTTTTATTGTTCTGATAGGTCAACTTGGCTGTATTAGCCTGTGCCTTAGCTGTATTTACAGCGGCAGCTGCAGAACGGACAGCAGCCTGATAGGTCTCGCTATCAATAGAGAACAAAGCCTGACCTGCTGATACAGTCTGTCCCTCGTGTACAAAAACCTTAGTGATAAAACCAGAAACCTTAGGACGTACCTCTACATCCTGGATACCCTTGATGGTAGCAGGATAGGTAGTCTGCAATGCGGCGCTGGAAGTACCGATAGTAGCCACAGCGAACTCATCATCGCTGAAGTCAGGCAGACCGCCCTTCTTACTTCCACCACATGATGTCAACGCAGCAAGAACACAAACTGCTGCAACAAACAAAACGCTTTTAATTTTCATACCTATTTTTATATTATAAATTTATTATTTAATCTTTTATCTTCTCTTATTCAAAAGTTCTTTCCGTCCTCTAACGAAAACTTTTATGCGCCTTTAAGTTTTAAAAGCGCTGCAAAAGTACTAATAATAAATGAATAACGGCTCGCTAGGAGCCGTTATTTAACAAAAATTATTCTCTATTTTGAGTTTTCTGCATTTACCAATCCCATCTCCTGAGCCTTCTTCATCAGAAGCTCCATCAACGGTTCACGCTCATTAGCCACCTTATTATCCAATACAGCATCCTTGAGATACTGCTTCAGGGTGCCTACCTCGCGGCAAGGGGTAAGATGGAACATCTCCATAATTTCATTACCATCGATGCATGGCTGGAGAAGTCGCTTATAATCACGTTCCTGCAGATCAACCAGTTTCTCGCGCACCATCTTGAAATTATCCAGAAAACGCTGCTTGCGCACCTGGTTCTTGCTGGTGATATCAGCCTCGCAGAGCGTCATCAGGTCGTTGATGTCATCGCCGGCATCATTCAGCAGGCGGCGAACGGCACTGTCGGTAACCTCCTCATCAGCAATCACAATCGGACGCATGTGGAGTTCTACCAGCTTCTGCACATACTTCATCTTCGCATCCATCGGAAGTTTCATACGGCGGAAGATACCCGGAATCATCTTTGCACCTATTATATTATGACTGTGGAATGTCCAGCCGATATTGTTGTCCCAGCGCTTGCTCTTCGGTTTACCGATGTCGTGGAAGAGAGCAGCCCAGCGGAGCCAGAGGTTATCTGAATGCTTGCACACATTCTCGAGCACCTCCATCGTATGGTCGTAATTATTCTTATGTGCCCTGCCGTTACGTGTTTCCACCTTGTCCATCGCAACCAGTTCTGGCAGAATGAGATCGAGCAGACCTGTATCTTTCAGGTAATAGAAACCGCTGCTTGGGTGCTTGGAGAGCATAATCTTGTTCATCTCGTCGCAGATTCGCTCAGCACTGATAATCTTCAGGCGCTCGGCATTGCGGGAGAGTGCATCATAGGTCTCCTCCTCTATCTGGAAATTGAGTTGGGTAGCGAAACGCACGCAACGCATCATGCGCAGCGGGTCATCAGAAAAAGTGATATCCGGGTCGAGCGGAGTGGCAATAATGCCATCTTCCATATCGTAGACACCATCAAAAGGATCTACGAGTTCTCCAAAACGGTCTTTGTTCAGGCAGATAGCCATCGCATTGATGGTAAAGTCGCGGCGGTTCTGGTCATCCTCCAGCGTTCCATCTTCCACAATAGGCTTTCTGGAATCGCGCTGATAGCTCTCCTTACGGGCGCCGACAAACTCCACTTCAGTATCCTGATACTTCACTTGTGCTGTTCCGAAATTACGGAACACAGAGAGATGCGCCTTTCTTCCGAGCATCTTCTTCAAGGCAGAAGCTACCTCTATACCGCTACCAACCACAACGACATCAATATCATTGGAAGGTCGCTCCAGGAAGAGGTCACGCACATATCCACCTACTACATAACACTCCACAGACAGCCCATCTGCTGCCTCTGAAATCTTATGAAATATATCCTTATCCAGTATCTGTGCCAGTTCGGCATTGGTCAAATTTCTCATACTCTTTTTACTTTCGGGGTGCAAAGTTACAGCAAATCGAGCGAAAAACAAAATAAATCGCGATTTATTTTTTCTTCCGAGTGCAGCGTAACTTATCAAAAGTTACTGCAAAATATGTAAAATACAAAATAATTATTTGGCTATTTCATAATAAATGCGTAAATTTGCACCGAATTTCGAAATTATTATGGCAGATTTATTGAAAACAGAACAGCAGTTTAAGGATGTCATGAGTGAATGCAGGACATTATTTGAGAAGAAGCTTCATGATTATGGAGCCTCTTGGAGAATCTTGCGCCCTTCTTCTCTGACAGACCAGCTCTATATCAAGGCGAAGCGCATCCGCTCGCTCGAAATCAAGAAAGAATCTCTGGTTGGCGAAGGTATCCGTCCGGAGTTCATTGCCCTTATCAATTATGGTATCATAGGACTCATCCAGCTAGAAAAACCTTTCGTGGATGAGGTGGATATGACACCCGAAGAGGCTATGAAACTATACGACCTCCATGCAAAGGAGGCACTGGAACTGATGCTCAGGAAGAACCATGACTATGATGAGGCATGGCGCTCGATGAGAGTCAGCAGTTATACAGACTTCATCCTGACCAAGATTCAGCGCGTAAAGGAAATTGAAGACATCGCAGGCGCTACCCTCGTTTCTGAAGGTATTGATGCCAACTATATGGACATCATCAACTATGCCGTCTTCGGTGCCATCAAAATGAGCGAGAAGTAAAAATATAAAATGATGAAGAATAAGGCAACTCACATATTAACAAAGATAGCGGTCAATATCGGGCGACTGCTGATGGCAATAACCTTCATTTTCTCAGGATTTGTGAAGGGAATTGACCCATTAGGCACGCAATACAAGATAACCGACTATCTGGAGGCGCTGCACATCGACTGGATGTTCCCTTCATGGAGCACCCTGGTGATGTCGGTATTACTAGCCACTGCAGAGTTTGCCATCGGTATCTTCCTCCTCTTCGCCATCCGACGGAGACTGATGAGCAAGATCACCCTTGCCGTGATGAGCGTGATGACGCTGATTACCCTGTGGATCGTTATCGCAGACCCAGTAAAGGATTGCGGATGCTTCGGTGATGCCGTAGTGCTCACCAATATGGAGACATTCATCAAGAACATCATCCTCCTGATATTCGCCGTCCTGCTTTGGAGAAAGCCGCTGGAGATGCAGAGACTCATCTCGAGACAGACCCAGTGGGTGGTGATCAACTACACCTTCCTCTTCTCCATCGTGATGAGTATCTGGAGTCTGTGGTATCTTCCGCAATTCGACTTCCGGCCTTATCATATAGGTGTCAACATCGCCAAGGGCATGGAGATTCCGAAGGGAGCCAAGCAACCCAAATTTGATACCACCTTCATCCTGGAGAAGAACGGAGAGCGGAAGGAGTTTACATTAGACAACTATCCCGACTCCACCTGGACCTTCATCGACAGCAAGACGGTTCAGACCGAAGAAGGTTACGTACCTCCAATCCACGACTTCAGCATAGCTGATGCCAAGACGGGAGAAGACATCACCCAGGAAGTGATTCACGATAAAGGCTACACCTTCCTCCTGGTTTCGCCACATCTTGAATTTGCCGATGACAGCAACTTCGGCAATATCGATGAGATTTACGAATATGCCAACGACCATGGCTACCGTTTTCTCTGCCTCACAGCAAGTACGGAGAAAGCCATCAAGCACTGGCAGGACATAACAGGAGCGGAATATCCCTTCTATGTCACAGACGAGACTACGCTGAAGACGGTAATCCGCAGCAACCCAGGTCTTCTTCTGCTGAAGAACGGAACCATCATCCAGAAATGGAGCCACAACGACTTGCCTGACATGGCAGAAATCGGCGACAAGCCACTGGAGAAGACCGAGATAGGCAAGATGCCGGAAGTAAGTGCCGCCAAGAAGATAGCCGGCATCATCTCCTGGTTCATCATTCCACTGGTACTCCTCACCATTGCCGACCGGCTCTGGGCTTGGGGCGCCTGGATCAGAAAGAAAGAGAATTCGAACAGAATATTATCAACTTTTAAAAAGAAAAGAAAAATGAGAAAGAAAATTGTAGCAGGTAACTGGAAAATGAACATGAACCTGCAGGACGGTGTTGCTCTCGCTAAGGAGATCAACGAGGCATTGGTAGCAGACAAACCAAACTGTGACGTAATCATCTGTACTCCATTCATCCACTTGGCTTCTGTAGCTCAGGTTTTGGATTCAAAGGTAGTAGGTCTCGGTGCAGAGAACTGCGCTGACAAGGCTAAGGGTGCTTTCACAGGTGAGGTTTCAGCTGAGATGGTAAAGAGCACAGGTGCTCAGTATGTTATCCTCGGTCACTCAGAGCGTCGTCAGTACTATGGCGAGACTGCAGAGATCTTGAAGGAGAAGGTAGAGTTGGCTTTGGCTAACGGTTTGAAGGTTATCTTCTGCTGCGGTGAGACTCTCGAGGAGCGTGAGGCTGAGAAGCAGAACGAGGTAGTAAAGGCTGAGTTGGAAGGTTCAGTATTCCACTTGAGCGCTGACGCTTGGAAGAACATCATCCTTGCTTACGAGCCAATCTGGGCTATCGGTACAGGTAAGACTGCTACTTCTGACCAGGCTGAAGAGATGTTGGCATACATCCGCTCTATCGTAGCAGAGAAGTATGGCAACGAGGCTGCTGAGGATACATCAATCCTCTACGGTGGTAGCTGCAAGGCTAGCAACGCTCCTGAGCTCTTCGCTAAGCCAAACATCGACGGTGGTTTGATCGGTGGTGCTTCTTTGAAGGCTGCTGATTTCAAGGGTATCATCGACGCTTGGAAGAAGTAATCTCATAAGGATATTACATTTCCCGAAGGGATGCCTTCTTCGTGAAGCGCATCCCTTCATTCTTCATTACACCTTATTATATATAGAGATCCAAGAATAAGGTGCTGTTTTAAAACAAGACGACAAACATAAAAGGAATAGTCATGAAACAATTCGTCACATTATTGATTATGATCCTCTGCTCAACATTCACAGCTAATGCGCAGAACTACCTGGACCATCTCAAAAAGAAGGAACCGGGAAAGGGTGTTGTAACCGTGAACCAAAGTAAGGCGATTGATGAACTGGTAAACGGCAAACAAGTGATTCCACAAGACGACAAGACTAAGACTACCCCACAGAAAAAAGAAAAAGAGCCTGAAACTCAGCACAAGCAGGGGCCTGATTCCCTGAAGAAGACTGAGCCACAGCATCATGAGGCAAACCGAGAGAATGCCCGCGTGAACAATGCCCAAAAGGCAGAGAACAAAAAAGAAGAAACAGAGACACCTGTAGTGGATATGCGCAAGAAAGTGATGCGCAAGAGCTATAAGGTTACAGGATATAGAGTACAGGCTTTCGCTGGCGGCAATTCGCGTAACGACCGTCTGAAAGCAGAACAGACTGGCAATCAGCTGAAAGTTCATTTCCCTGAGCAGCCGGTTTATGTTCATTTCTACTCTCCAAGATGGATTTGCCGAATGGGCAACTTCCGCAGTTTAGCTGAAGCCCAGAAGATGCTTGCCAAGGTTCGTTCCCTGGGATACAGACAGGCATGCCTTGTAAAGGGACAGATTACGGTACAGTACTAGTTAATAGTTTATAGTTGATAGTTAACAGTTTACAGCATTGATGCCGTAGGCCTAACTATAAACTATTAATTGTAAATTATTAACTATTAATTAAGAATTATAAATTAAATAAGATGAATCCAGAAACAGAATTTCGCGAGGGATTGGACGAACTCGCAGAACACTATACAGAAGTATTGAAGCTCTTGGGAGAAGACCCTGAACGTGAAGGACTTGTAAAAACACCGATGCGAGTAGCCAAGGCTATGCAGATACTGACTCGTGGCTATACACAGGATGCACACAAGGTATTGACCGATGCCCTCTTCGAAGAGAAATACAACCAGATGGTCATCGTGAAAGATATTGATTTCTTCTCGATGTGCGAGCACCACATGCTTCCTTTCTATGGCAAGGTGCATGTTGCCTATATCCCGAACGGCAAGATTACAGGTCTGAGCAAGATAGCCCGTGTGGTTGATATCTACAGCCACCGTCTCCAGGTACAGGAGCGTCTTACCCAGCAGATTAAAGACTGCATTCAGGAAACATTGAATCCTCAGGGCGTGATGGTAGTGATAGAAGCCAAGCACATGTGCATGCAGATGCGAGGTGTAGAGAAACAGAATTCCATAACCACCACCAGCGACTACAGCGGAGTTTTCAATTCACTGAACACCCGCCAGGAGTTTATGAGTCTGCTGAGAGGGGAAAGTAAAAGAATTTAATTTTTGAATGGGGAGGAATGTTGAATGGGGAGGAATGTTGAATGTTGAATGTTGAATTAGGCATACGCCATATCAACTCATCATTCAACATTCAACATTCAACATTCAACACTCAACACTCCTCCCCCATTCAACATTCAACATTATTACAAAAGATGAAGTTTATATCTTGGAATGTAAATGGCCTGCGCGCTTGCGTAGGCAAGGACTTCGAGAACCAGTTTAAGGAACTCGATGCCGACTTCTTCTGCCTGCAGGAAACAAAGATGCAGGAGGGACAGCTCGACCTTCAGTTTGAGGGCTACGAGAGTTATTGGAACTACGCTGAGAAAAAAGGATACTCCGGTACAGCCATTTATACCAAGCACAAGCCTTTGAGCGTAAGTTTTGGCATGGGCGTAGAGGAACATGATCATGAAGGCAGAATCATCACGCTGGAATATGACCAGTTCTATCTCGTTACCTGCTACACACCAAATTCTCAGACAGAACTCAAGCGCCTGGATTATCGTATGACTTGGGAAGACGATTTCCGCAAGTTCCTGAAATCTCTTGATGCCAAGAAACCAGTCGTCATCTGCGGCGATCTGAATGTAGCACACGAAGAGATAGATATCAAGAATCCGAAGACCAACCGCCGCAATGCCGGTTTCACCGATGAGGAGCGAGAAAAGATGACCGTTCTTCTGACTGATGGCTTCACCGACAGCTTCCGTTATCTCCATCCTGATGAGGTAACCTATTCGTGGTGGTCATACCGGTTCAAGGCGCGCGAGAAGAATGCCGGTTGGCGTATCGACTACTTCCTTGTCTCCAACCGTATCAAGGAACAGATTACAGAAGCTAAAATCCATACTGAAATCATGGGCAGCGACCATTGTCCGGTAGAAGTAGATTTAACGTTCTAATCCTACCTTTCAGCCAACATCAATAAGAATAATCAGAAGAGGGTGAATCATAAGTTTATGATTCACCCTCTTCTTGTTGTTGGTAAATATAGGTCATAAAAAAAGGGGATGCACCTTCCTCACGGAAGCCATCCCCATATTGGTCATATCAACATAAAATTTTAATTTATATAAGAGAGATTTTCTTCTAATTCAATGAAGTAACAAAACTATAGTTGCTTATTTCTGATTACATGAACTGCTTCAACTCAGAGAGATTTCTCTTCTCAGAAGAACCGTCCTTGTAAGTTACCATGAAGTAATCGTGAACAGACTTGCCATTCTTGAACTGAACGACAGCTACACCGCCTTCACGGAGCTGGAGTGTGAAGTAGCCTTCGCGCTTACCATTGACATAGTTGCCATGCCACTTTTCCTTACCATTCTTATAATAGGTAGTAACCTCACCATTAAAGATAGTATTGCGATCGTTACCGAGGTCGATAAAGCTATAACCACCTTCAGCACGGAGATTACCGTTCATATAGAAGTCCTGGAAAACGTCCTTCTTGTTAAGGCCTGAACCAGTAGTCATCAGCAGTCTGTAATAACTAGCCTGATCTGCACTGGTTACATTGCTCATATTTTCTGCATAGAAAATAGTGTCAGCTACAACTGTTGCATTCTCTACGTGCTTACGACCGAAAGCTGCTATGGTCATCAAAGCCATCAATGAGAATAATATCATTCGTTTCATATCGTTTATTTTTAGGATGTTATTGTAATTGTCTTTGTTTCTTTTTTCTGGTGCAAAGATACAACGATTTCCGAAAAATTCATAATTCCTTAACGCTATTTTATCTTATTTTTTGAGCAAGTAATACTTTTTGTTTTTGAACGCACACAAGCTTACAATTTGCAATTTTATAGCCTAAAATTTCGCATACTGCACGAAGATATACCTTACAAAACGCTATTTTCATGGAGTCAAGTTTACAAAATGTTACTGAATTGACATACATCAAGAAGATAAAAGCACAAGTTTTTTGGCATTTTGAGAAACTTTTTCAGGATATTTCTCGCCTATCTTCTTTTATTTTTGTATTTTTGCACGAAAATATATAATATAAGGTACGCGCATGAGAAAAATTCTTTATTTCATGATCGCCCTCACCGTCCTCAGCTTTGCATCATGCAAGGATACCGAAGGCTCTATCGGCGACCCTATCATATCCCACGGACAAGACCGTGACACAGATATCATTACAGGCGATGATTATGTCTATCATCTGCCTGTCATCTTCCATGTCTTCTACAGTAACACCACGCAATACATTAAATATGACCGCCTCAAGGAGATTCTCTCCAACGTGAACGAACTTTACCAGGGTGATGTATACAACTATCAGATGGATACCATCCCGAGCGAGAACCTCCATATCCTGTTCGAACTGGCTGAAAAGGATGAGAGCGGCAAGAGACTCAGTACACCGGGTGTGGAATATATCAAGGTTTCAGAATCAGAGTTCGACTGCGAGAGTTTCATGAAGGACAAGAAGTATGTACAGTACTGCTGGGACCAGAACAACTACATCAATGTGATGGTATATGCCTTCAAGAAGACCGATGAAAACAGCACCACGCTGGGCATCAGTCATCTGCCTTACCAGGTAGGCGGCTATCCACAGATAGATGGGTTAAGCAATGGCAAGAACTATCCGCTGAGCAAACCGGGCAAATTTCCATATTGCGTTTCGCTCAATTCAATCTATGTGGGAAAGGAAAATGAAGGAACCCGGTATACTACAGATAAGAATCATAAGGGATATACCTACAATACAACCGACCCGAATGCTACGCTGGCTCACGAACTGGGACATTATCTTGGGCTCTTCCACAGTTTCTCAGAAAAGACAGTGAAAGACAAATCAGAGGCTGCCGATGATGATGACGACTCAGACCATTGCGATGATACACCGAGCTACAACCGAATAGCATACGGCAAATGGCTGACAGAATATGTCAGCAAGGCACAAGCCATCAAGAAGGATACCACGCTCAGCATGAAAGAACTTGCCAAACGCACCAACAGCAAGGGTGAAGAATGGCAGTCAGACAATCTGATGGACTACAGCATCTGTTACAGCATGCGATTCACCCCAGAACAGGCAAACCGCATCCGCCAGGTTCTGTATTATTCGCCCCTGATACCGGGTCCGAAGAAGATTCGTCCGAGAACCCGTGCATGGGATGAGATGCCGGAAACAGAAGATGACCTCCCAATCCGATATGCCAAAGAGAAGGCTGTCAGCATCAAGGACATCCGGATACTGAAGGCTGAGAAATAGCAAAACTAGAAGAGTATTAAAAGAAACAGAAACAAGAAGAAAATGAAATATACAATCAAGGCTCCACGCCAACTCAATGCAAGTATCAACTTGCCAGCTTCCAAGAGTATCAGCAACCGTGCATTGGTAATCAATGCCATGGCGGGATGCAAGTTGCAGCCCCGCAACCTGAGCGATTGCGATGATACAGAAGTCATCATTGCGGCACTGCGCGATATGCCTGATGTCATCAACATCAAGGCTGCCGGTACTGCCATGCGCTTTATGACCGCCTATCTTTCTGCTACACCGGGCGAGCATACCATTACAGGTACAGAGCGCATGCAGAACCGCCCTATTGCTATCCTGGTAGATGCTCTGCGCTACCTCGGAGCTGATATACAATATGAAAAGAAAGAGGGTTATCCTCCACTCCACATCGTTGGTAAGCCACTGGAAGGCGGACATCTCGAAGTGGTGGGAAACATCAGTTCGCAGTATATCTCGGCACTGCTGATGATTGGTCCGATTCTGAAAAACGGTCTGGAACTGAAACTGACGGGCGAGATAGCATCCCGTCCTTACATCGACCTCACACTGTGGACGATGCAGAACTTCGGAGCCAGTGCAGAATGGACCGATGTGGATACCATCACCGTAAAGCCACAACCTTACAGCTGCGTAGCCGACTACACCATCGAGAATGACTGGAGCGCTTCTTCTTACTGGTATGAAATGATGGCGCTGAACGGAAGCCCTGATTCTGAGATAAGCCTTGAAGGCTTGTTCGACAGTTCCAAGCAGGGCGATTCTGTCGTGAAATACATTTTCAGTCTGCTGGGCGTGAAATCAGAATTTGAGAACCGTGATGTTCTTTCTCCTGTCAAGTTGAAAGTCCAGCGCTGTCTCTTGCCTCGTTTCGACTACGATTTCAGCGGTTCTCCAGACCTGGCACAGACCATCGTTGTAGCCTGCTGTGCCCTGGGCGTAAAGTTTAAGTTCACCGGCCTTGCCAGTCTCAAGATCAAGGAGACCGACCGCATCGAGGCATTGAAGAAGGAGCTGAAGAAGGTGGGTTACGTGATTTATGACGAGAACGACAACACGCTGATTTGGGATGGCGAGACTTGCGAGCCTAGTTTCGAGCCTATCGACACCTACGAGGATCATCGCATGGCACTTGCCTTCGCCCCTCTTGCCTTCAAGTTCCCTCAGATTGAAATCAACAATCCTGAGGTGGTTAGCAAATCCTATCCTCATTATTGGGAAGACCTGAAAAAGGTGGGATTTGAAATAGTTGAAAGTTAATAGTTAACAGTTTATGCTATATTTAGTTTTGGCCTTGGTGGTCCTAGGCTTGATAAGCGCCATTTTCGGCATCATCTCTCATCGCAAGGGAGAGGACGAAGAGCCTTTGCAGGAAGGAGTTTCATGCAATACCTGCAACGGAGAGAACTCCAAATGCGAACAGGAATGCATGATGGAAGCCGCCACCAAGGAAATAGAATACTACGATGACGAGGAACTAGACCGGTTTGCAGGAAGAGCTGCCGACGACTATACCGATGAGGAGGTAGAGGAATTCTCGGAAGTGCTCTATACGATGCAGCCGGAAGAGGTGGCGGGATGGAACCGAAGTCTGATACTGAGAGGCATCAACCTGCCTAACCAGATAAAGGACGAAGTCATCAGTTTTTTAAGTTAAACATGCAATGCGCAATGCGTAACATGCAATGCGCAAAGTTCAAAGTTTTAAGTTCAAAGTAAAGACATGGATATACTGCAATATACATTTTTTCAGAATGCGCTGATTGGCGCCCTACTGGCAAGCATTCTGTGTGGCTTTGTAGGCACCTACATCGTCACACGCCGGCTGGTTTTCATCAGCGGTGGCATTACGCATGCCTCTTTTGGCGGCATCGGTATCGGCGTATTTGCAGGCATCAACCCCATACTCTCTGCCATGGTATTCGCCATTTTGAGTGCCTTCGGCGTGCAATGGGTATCACGGAAGAAAGATGTGCGCAAAGACTCTGCCATCGCCATGTTCTGGACCCTGGGCATGAGCGTGGGCATCATCTGCTGCTTCCTTACTCCGGGATTCATGCCCGACCTGCCCTCTTTCCTCTTCGGAAGTATACTTGCCATCGACAGCACAGACCTCTGGCTTCTGGCAGGTCTTACCCTGTTTGTAGCATTGCTGTTCACCTTTCTGCTGCGTCCTATCCAGACCATCGCATTCGACAGCACCTTTGCAAAATCGCAACATCTGCCGGTTACAGCAATAGAATATATGATGATGACGCTCATCGCCATGACCATCGTGGCAACCATCAAGATGGTGGGCATCGTACTTGCCATCAGTCTGCTCACCATACCACAGATGACAGCCAACCTCTTCACCTACAGCTACAAGCGCATGATAGGAGCCAGCATCGTGATAGGCTGCATCGACTGCATCGTGGGCCTCTATGCCAGTTATCTGCTCAATGTGCCATCAGGTGCAACCATCATCTTTGTCAGCATCATCCTGTTTGCAGCAGCAAGGATACTGGCAGCCAGAAAGCACTAAGGCTTTCACACGCTCCGAAAGAAAAATTTTAAAATAAAGAAGAAACTTATGTTGAAGCATTTCCCATTCAGAAACCTCTTGCCAGCTATGGTTATCCTTGCCTTTGCAATGACCATAGCAGGATGCTCTACGCAGAAGAATACGGCGAAGAGCAGATGGTGGCATGCCTTCAACGCCCGATACAACACCTATTATAATGGTACCATAGCCTATATCGAAGGCTCGCTCGAAAAGGAAAACGGAAATAAGGACAATTACTCTGAAATGATTCCTTATTATACGGTTGGCAACAAGAACAGCCGCGAACTGGGCAAATCGAACTACGACCGCGCCATCGAGAAATGCGAGAAAGCCATTCACCAGCATAGCATCAAGCGCCGCCCGGTATGGGACAAGAAACGCCGCAAGACTGCCAAAGACCTGGAATGGCTGCATCGCCGTGAATATAATCCGTTTCTCTGGAAGGCATGGATGCTGATGGGCCGTTCCCAGTTTTTTGAAGGCGATTTCCAGTCGGCAGCAGCTACATTCGCCTATATGAGCCGTCTCTACGCCACCCAACCCGGCATTTACGGCAAGGCACGTGCCTGGCTCGCCAAGAGTTATCTCGAATCGGGATGGATATACGATGCCGAAGATGTAATCCGTAATATCGAGCGCGATTCCATCCACTGGCGTGCCCAGAAGGAATGGGACAAGACCTATGCCCTCTACTATCTGAAGACCGGACGCTATCAGGAGGCCGTTCCGTATCTCCGCAAAGCCATCGGCTATGAGATGCGACGCAAGCAGAAAGCCCGCCTCTGGTATCTGATGGGACAGGTAGAAGCACAACAGGGACATGCCCAGAATGCCTACCGTGCCTTCAAGCATGTCATCCGTCTCAATCCGCCTTACGAACTGGAGTTCAATGCCCGCATCTCCATGACCGAGGTACTGGCGACCAACAACTCCCGGAAGATGGTATCGAAATTGAAGCGAATGGCTGCGAGCGACAAGAATCAGGAATATCTCGACCAGGTTTATTATGCCATCGGTAACATACATCTCAACCAGGGCGATACCCTTCAGGCTATTGCTGCATACGAAAAGGGTGCAGCGAAATCAAGCCGAAACGGAGTAGAGAAAGGTGTATTGCTGCTGCATCTGGGCAATGTATACTGGCAATGCCACCGATATGGCGATGCCAAGCGATGCTATGATGCAGCCATCGGACTCCTAGACCAGGACCGCAAAGACTACAAACAGCTCTCCGACCGTTCGAAGGTTCTCGATGAACTGGTGCCTTATACTGACGCCATCCATCTGCAGGACTCCCTGCAATCGCTTGCCCACATGAGCGAAACAGAACGGAACGGCGCCATTGACAAGGTGATAGAAGCCCTGAAAAAACAGGAAAAGGAAGAAAAGAGAAGACTTGCCGACCAGGAATTGGCAGAACAGCAGGGCAACTCTGACTTCGGAAGAAACAACGGCAATAATAACAGTAGAAATAACAGGAACCAGGGAAACAGCAATGCCTCATCCGGCTTCGGAAACGGAGCCATGGGCAACGGCGGTTTCGGCAACACCAATACCTGGTATTTCTATTCCCAATCTGCCGTAGCCCAAGGCAAACAGCAGTTTGAACGCCTCTGGGGCAAACGAAAGAACATAGACAACTGGCGACGGAGCAACCAGACCGTAGTAGCCGATGCCAAAGGTGTAGAAGAAATGACCGACGAGCAGCGCGATTCACTCCTCAACGAGGCACAGAAGAAAGACCTTGAGAAGGAGAAAGAGAAGAACCTGAGTGCAGAAGAAGATCCGCATCAGCGCACCTACTATCTCGCTCAGATTCCGCTCACCGAAGAGAAGATGGCAGAAAGCAATCAGATTCTGGACGACGGCCTGCTGCATGCCGGCATCATTCTGAAAGACAAACTCAATGATCTGGACGAAAGCGAACGCATGCTGCAGCGACTGGTGAAGAAGAACGCAGCATACGAACATCTCGATGATGCCTACTATCACCTCTACCTGCTCTACAACATCAGGAAGCAGCCAGCCATCGCCAGCCGCTATCTCGACCTGTTGAAAGCGAATTATCCGGAGAGCCAATGGACCGCCCTGCTCACCTCTCCTTATTATGAGGAAGATGCGAAGATGGGCATTCATCTCGAAGATTCGCTCTATGCTGCCACCTACGATGCCTTCAAGGCTAACCTATATAATAAGGTGGTACACAACAGGGCTATCTCTGACAAGCGCTATCCTGAAGGAGCCAACCGCGACAAGTTCCTCTTTATCGGCGGACTCACCCAGCTCCACGAGGGTAATATCCAGGCTTGTCTTGATGATATGCAGCAGGTGGTAGAGAAATATCCGAACAGCCGACTCAGCGAAATGGCGGGAATGATTCTCAACGGAGTGAAAGCCGGCAGACAGCTCAAGGGCGGCACATTCGACCTGAGCAATGTATGGTCGCGCCGCAATGCCGTACTCAATGATGATGTCAAATCCAAAGCAAAGGTATTCAGCATTGAGCGCAACGAGCCGTTCGTCTTCATGCTCGCCTACGTTCCTGATTCTGTAAACGAGAACCAGTTGCTCTTCGAGATGGCGAAATATAATTTCACTTCCTATCTCGTTCGCAATTTCGACCTCGTCATTGACGAGCAGAATGGTCTGCACCGCATGCAGGTAAAGGGCTTCCGCAATTACGATGAAGCACGCCAGTATGCCAACGACATCTACCAGCATCAGGCCATCACCCAGCTCCTCTCAAAGGGAGCCCGAGGCATCGTTATCAGCGAACCAAACCTTCTGCTGCTGGGCACCAGTCTGAGCTACGACGATTATACCCTCTTCTATACCCAGCATCTGGCACCGCTGAAAATCAGCAAGGACCCACTGCTTGAAGAACCGGAGGAAATCATCCAGCAGGAAAAGACGGATGATTCAGAAGAAAATGAAGAAGAAAACGGAACTACCGGTGAAATAGAAACCGGAACTACCGGAACATTCGATAATGGTACAACAAATAACGGAACCACAGGTACCGGAACATCCGAAAACGGAACAACCGGAACCCAGGGAACCGATGCGGATATAAAGGAAGGAAAAGCGCCAAAGACAACTTACGACAACGACGACAGTCTGGATTTGGACAGCGAAGAATATGATTTAGATGGATTTTAGTGAATAGTTATCATGTTTAAAAAGACAGAAACAGAACTTATCCTTCAACTCAAAAAAGGATCTATGAAGGCATTCGATGAAATCTACGAGCTATATGCCCGCAGACTCTTTGCCTTTTGCCTGAAATATACCAAGTCGAAGGAGAATGCCGAAGAGATCATGGAAGATACCTTCGTGTGGCTCTGGAAAAACCGAAGCACGCTAGAAGAGGCAGACAGCGTAAAGCCGCTGCTCTTCCTCAGAGCCAAGCATTACCTCATCAACGCCTACAGGAAGGTCATCAATTCGCCCGTATACGAAGACTACATGGACTATCTTGACCATCACAACAGCACCACTGCAGACAGTCAGTTGGAATATGATGATTTCGTCAGACAGCTCAACCAGATGCTTGCCAAGCTGCCCAAGACGCAGCAGGAAATCATCCGACTCTCCAAGTTGGAGATGCTCAACAATCAGGAGATTGCCGAGAAACTCAACTATAGTGAACAGACCGTTAAGAACCAGTTGTCGATGGGTTTGAAACAGCTCCGACAGCTTATCAGCAACCGCACCAACCTGATGTGGCTCTTGTTTTTAGTATAATTTAACGGTACATTCTCTACCGAACCGTGTATAATCTAAAAAAGATTGTTTTATGTTAGACGACATCAAGAATAGTACAGACTTAGCTAATCTGAAGGAACGGATCAACAACTGTTCTGATGAAGAATTAGCAGCAGCCATGGAAGAGGAATGGCTGCACGGCATCATCCCGGATAGCGGTATTTCTGACGAAGATTTGGCACGTATCAAGACCGAAATTCATGAACAGATAGGAACCCGTAAGCAATTCACCCTGAAGCGCGTCCTCAAGTGGACCCAGATAGCGGCAGCTATTGCCCTGCCTATCTGCATGGTGATTATGGGAATGATGTATAAGGAAAACAAGCAATATGCCGCGATTCCGCTGACAGAAATCACTACCCAGGAAGGCGAACAGGTGAGCATCACCCTGCCCGACAAGAGTGTGGTAGCGCTCAATTCGCTCTCCAGCATCAAGTATGCACCACAGGATTTCTGCAAGGACAATCGTGAGATTGAATTTGAAGGCGAAGCTCACTACAAGGTAGCCAAAGACGCCAGACATCCGTTCATCATCCACATGCAGGGAATGAAAATCAAGGTATTGGGCACTGAGTTTAACGTCATCAACCGAAAGAAAGAACAGACAGCAGAAGTTGCGCTACTCAACGGTAGCGTGATGCTCACTTCCCTTGCCAACGGCAGCACCTATACGATGAAGCCAAACGAAATCGTGGTGGTGAACAAACTGACAGGAAGGATGGATGTACGCGAAGTATCGCATATCGAGGATGCCTGTGCATGGCAGAAGAAGCAGCTGGTATTCCGCGATGCATCGCTGGGCAAAGTCATCAGAAGTCTGGAGAAGAATTACGGGGTTGAGATTGCTGTGAAAATGGATACCATCGAACCTTTCACAGGAACCTTGCCGAACAACAACCTTACCGAGGCGCTGCAGATTGTCTCTGAAGCCTATCAGGTAAAGTTCAGCAAGACACCAGCCGGAAAGTATGTTTTGAGATAATATACACCACACGCTTTCCAAGCGTATGGAATTTGCTTGTTACAGTTCAATCATTTAGGGTAAAAAATAAGCCTTTGAGCTATCATTTCCGATACGCTCAAAGGCTTTTTTATTTAGGTCTTAAGATGTGCCAAATCCCATTGACATGACGTTTAACACATGAGATTATCGTTTATTTTCCATAATCATTGTACATCATGATCAGGCAAGCGGCACTCCAGCTGAAGTGAGAAGCCTGCATAGGCTTGCCGGTATGCGTGTCATAATTCTCATAGATTGGGGTACCTGCCGAAATACCCTGCAAGTTGCGGAACACCTGGTCGGTATAGGCATCTGCCTTCTTCTTCTCACCATAATTGCGATAGCCCTTAATGCCATAATAGGTCTGGTCGAGCCAGATAGGACCGCGCCAGTAACCCTGCGGATTGTACTTCGGATTATCGGCAGCTATCGTCGGGAATGGGATGAAGGTAGAGAACTTCTTCTTATTGTCGAGCAACTTTCTTGCCTTGGCAAACTGCTTAGGCGTTGCTATGTTCGCCCAGAAAGGAATATACCCCTCACAACCTGCTTCACGTACAAAACTTCTGTCGGCATCCAGACGGCGGTCATAAAAGAAGCCATCTTTCTGGTCAAAGAAATAATCGGCAACCAGTCCACGATAGTCAGGCAAGTCGAAAGGCTCGCCCAGCAACCCGGCAAACTTCTTGAGCAAGGTATACTCCAGCGAGAGATAAGCATTCAGGTCAACGCTCTCCTGGTCTGTACTCCATGCATCCTTGCCGTTCTGCAACATCTTGGTGCCGTCGAAACGGATGGCATTATCCATACCGCTCTCCCAGGCAGCAGCCTCCAGCGTGCCATCAACCGAACCGAACTCACAGATATGGTTCTTGTCGTGATCTCTCTTCTCATACCACCACTTATGATATTTCAGAAGCTTCGGATACATCTCCTTTACGAAAGCCAGATCCTGGGTATGCTCGTAAATCTCGTTCACCGCCCAGGCTGCCAGAGGAGGCTTACTGTCGCGGTAGTTGTTCTCTGAAGCATCCGGATAGATGCAGTCGATAATCATGCCGTCTGGCTGCTGGTAGTCGAACATCACGCGGATGTTATCCTTCGCCAACTCTGGGAAGAAGGAAGCCATACCGGCAGAGAAACGCCAGCAATCCCATGCCCAGCAACCTACGAAATAGCCAACAGCATGACTAGGCACGATACCGTCATGATACAGGGCACCTCGCTTGGCACGCCAGTTGGAAAGCAGGGTGACGATGGATTTCGCAGCCACCCGGTTGTATTCTGCTGGCATATCATCACGTATCACCTTCTTCAGATAACCGTTCCAGCGCTTCTCGTTTTCATCGAGTGCAACCTTCGGATTGGCAAGCAGACTAGCTGTATGCACATGCTGAACCGAAGCCTCGGTATCCTGCTCTACTAGCGAAATGGCGATGGTGAGCTGCTCTACACCTCTTGGCACAGTAGCCAGATAGTTGTGGTCGGTATCAGTCACCTTAACCTCCTGAGGGAAGTCGATGATGACGCGTTCACCGTAGAACTCTCCGATGGTAACACGGTTCTTGTAACGTGATACATTGGCACGGGTACTGATGCTGTCGGCAGTAAACGTGAACGGAACCTTGGACGGATTGGTAACTATAAGCAACGCCGTACGGGCATCTACAAACTGCAGACTCTCATAGAAATCGGCACCATCCTTCTTCAGACTCATTCTGATTTCGCCCGGATAATAGCTCTGTTCCTGCACGGTACCATCAATGAGAGATACCAGCGAACGGGCATACCAGTTGCGGTAATAGATACTGAAAGGTCCGCAGAAGCCTGCGGTAGGTTTCTCCTTCTCTGAGAGGGTGAAACCCATCCATGAACCCATATCCGTGAAGCATCCGTTCTGACGGCGGGGAGCCCCCGGTGTCAGCTGGATGTCAAGAATATCCTTATACTCCTGACGGGTGGTCTGTGCCATGCCGTCCATAGACAGCATGGCAAGCCCCATAGTCAGTATAGCTATAGACTTAGTCTTCATATCGTTTATTTTAAGTTCTTAATAGTAAAGCTATAGCTCCACTCCTTTGGTGTGATGGTATATTCCGGATGCACCATAGCGCCCCAGGTATTATCGCCACCAACACCCATCTGCAAATGGTCGATGTTCACCCATACCATGTCCTTCTTGTCAACACAGCCGCCATGACGGTGCTCGATGGTAGAAGGAACATAGAGGAGATCATCCTGTGGGAAGTTCCAGGCACTTACGCTCAATGGCTCAGCACCTTCCACCTTGATACCGGCTCCAGCCTTCGATGCGAGGGTGAACCAGCGTACATCACACTTGTTGGCAGTTTCCTGTGCTCTTACGTATGGATGATACTGCTCCCATACGCTGGCAGAATACTTACCGATGAGGTAACCGCTCTTACGGTCGGCATAGTTCTCCTGCGGACCTCTACCCAACCAGGTCATCTGGTCGTAGTCGCCCTTCAGAATCATGCGCATACCGAGACGAGGCATCTCCGGCAGTGCCTTGTTGCCAGGCATGAAGTGCATGTTCACCTCTACATTTCCATTGGCAAGCATCTGATAGGTAATCTGCATCAGAGATTCCTGCTCAGGCATATCGAAGTCTGCGATGACGGTAACCTTCTGGTTGTCTGCCTGGGTCTTGATGCCCTTTAGTACCATTTTCTTTCCAGCCTCACGCCAGGTAGCGCAGCGTTCCTGAGTACCGTTAGCCACATCGTTGTCGGTGATACCGCGCCAGAAGTTTGGCTGCAAGCCTGCCAGCAGCATTTCCTTACCGTCATATTTCAGTGAGGTCATCTCGCCGGTCTTCTTAGAGAAGCTGATGCTGAAATCCTTGGTCTTTCCCTGGATGGTGATGGCATCTTCTGTCTCGGTCTTCTCTATCTGTCCGCTTACCTGTTCCTGAGCTTTTTCCAGTCGTACAGGCAGCTGCATCTGCTCGATGGCTACCTCGTGACCTGCAGGAACAGCTCCGGTAGCCTGCTTGCTGAAGGCGCGCAGGGTAAGGAAGTATTCCTTGTTGTCGGCAGCAGGAAGAGTGCCCATCGGTATCTCCATCTCCTTCGTCTGATGAGGCAGGAGGGTTGGGAAGTTCATCTTGCCGCTTCTGATGGTTTCGCCGTTGGCCTCTACTGCCCAGAAGAGTTGATAATTGTCAAGCGTGGTATAGTCGAACCGGTTGGTTACCTTGATGCGGTTCTGCATGAAGGCTACTGGCTCGAAGGCAATGTTCTGGTAAACCTTCTTCACCTCCCAGATATGTGGATGCAGAGAGCGGTCGGCTGCTACAAGTCCGTTGGCACAGAAGTTGGAATCGTTTACTACGCCTACGAATCCCATATCGCCACCATAAGCCCAATATTTGTGCCCCTTGTCATCGGTCTTGGCGATGGTCTGGTCTACCCAGTCCCAGATGAAACCACCCTGCAACTGGTCGTATTTGTAAATCAGATCCCAGTAATCCTTGAGATTACCCTCGCTGTTACCCATGGCATGGGCGTATTCGCAGAGAATCAGCGGACGCTCATCACGCTGGTTGACATGGCGGCGCAAAGCCCAGATGCGGGCATACATCGGACAGTAGATATCCGACTTGGCGTAGTAACCGCCGCCCTCATACTGTACCGGACGGGTTGGATCCATCGCCTTGCTCATATCGTAGAGTTTCTCGAAACTCTTGCCATATCCGCTCTCGTTACCCATAGACCAGATGATGATGGCGGTATGGTTGCGGTCGCGCTTAATCATGCGGTACATGCGGTCGTGGAAAGCAGGATACCAGTCTTCCCTGTCTGCCAGCTGCTTATATTCTGTATCCAGAATACCATGACACTCGATGTTCGCCTCGCCTACCATGTAGAGACCATACTTATCGCAGAGCTGATACCACTCCGAATAGTTTGGATAGTGAGAGGTACGCACGGCATTGATGTTGAACTGCTTCATCATCTTCACATCCTTCACCATCTCACCGATGCTGAGGGTTCTGCCGTGTACGGCATTGTGCTCCTGTCGGTTCACACCCTTAATGGTGATGGCTACACCATTTACCAGAAGCTGTCCGTTCTTCATTTCGACGGTACGGAAGCCGAAAGGCTGTGCCACACTCTCCTCTACTCTGCCATTCCTGTCGGTAGTATTGATGACGAGGGTGTAGAGATAAGGGCTCTCGGCGCTCCAAGGCTGCACGTTCTTCAGCAGTTTTTCGAAATGAATCAAGGTATCAGCAGGTGAGGTGATGCTCTGGATTTGTTTGAAGAGAGATTTACCTGTTGCCGAAAGCACTTTCACCTCAACCTTCTGACCCTTTTGTGGATTGAGCATATTCACGTCGAGCGTGAAATTGCCATCCTTATATTGATTGATTAGTTTATTTCCCAATACGTAGTCGTTCATTCTGCTCTTAGGACGAGCCTGGATGAACACATTGCGCTCGATGCCGCTATACTTCCAGTAGTCCTGGCCTTCCAGGTAACTGCCGTCGCTGAAGCGGAACACCTTCATGGCAAGGCGGTTCTTGCCCTTCTTCAGGAACTTGGATATATTGAAGTGGGCAGGCAGACGGCTATCTTCACTATAACCCACCATCTTGCCGTTGATCCAGAGATAGAAGGCAGATTCTACGCCTTCGAAATCCATAATCACATCCATGCCCTTCCAGTTTTCAGGCACGGTAAATTCGTGTACATAATGTCCTACAGGGTTGTAATCCTGTGGCACGAAAGGAGGATTTGGCTTGAAAGGATAGGTTACATCGGTGTAGATGGGCGCATCGAAGCCCTGCAACTCCCAGCTGCCAGGCACATTGATGTTCTGCCAATCGTTTACATTATAGGATGTCTTGAAGAAATCGGTCAAGGCAAGACTCGGATTCTTCACCAGTTTGAATTTCCATACACCATCCAGCGAGCGGCGACGCTCATTCTGGGTGTTCAACTGGAAACGGCGGGCGTCGTCCATCTTCAACTGTGCCAAGGCTCCGTTCTCACTTGTAAAAGGCAAGTAATGAGCGGTCATCGGCATGCGGTTGATATGGGTTACGGTGGCGTCCTGCCAAGGGTCTGAAGCTGCTGGCTGCTTGCCATCCTGAGCCGCAAGGGCTACTGAGGTATGGGCACAGCAGAGGCTCAGACATATCATGAATGAACTGAAAATATGTCTCATACGGGTTTGGTTTAAAACTGCTTTTAGCTATTTCTACAAAGAACAGAAGAAGGTAACCAGGAAGGGTACAGAAAAGTCGACACAGAAGCCATGGAAGATGGAAACGATGATGAAACTCTCGCCCGAATAGCGGGTGATGATTGGCAACGTTGTATCCATGGTCGTAGCTCCACCTACACTGATAGGTGCCAGTTTGCCGAAGTATTTTGCCAGCAGCGGAGCACACAGCAGGGTGAGAATCTCGCGGAAGATGTTGGCAAGAAGGGCGATGGTTCCAAGTTCGGCGCCCCGGTATTCGGTGATGAAGATACTCGAAAGTGAGTAATATCCGAATCCTGAACCGATTGCCAGACAATCGGTAAGCTGGCGATGGCTCAAGATGAGAGATACGGCTGCACAACCTGCCAGCGTACCCAGAATGGTCATCACAGGGAGCATCATCAGACGGGGATTCACCTTCTTGAAACTCTTCAGCACAGAGGTATCGCAACCAATGCTGATACCTACGCAGAACATCAGGCAGCAGAGTGCACAATAGCTCACGTCGCTATCCAGAAGACCTGCCGGAATCACATCACACAAACCTACGATGATGCCCAGAACAAAGAAGCTTACGATAATCAAACTGCCTTTCATGCCTTGCCTCCTTTCCCGGTTTCAGCGTGAGCCGACGATTTAGCCTGCTTTGCTGTAACATACTTCCACAATGCCCAAGCAAAGAGTGCACTACCCAGACTGCCTCCCAAGGTCAGGGCTATCGCCTCAAGTCCCAGGGTCTGAAGACCGCTGATGATACGAGGGTTAGAACCTACCTCGATACCGAGCAGGAACAGGAGTACCCATATCAGCGCCGTGATGATACGGCCGATAAAACTCATTTTCTTGTTGCGGAGCAGATAGCCGGTACCTATTCCGCATAGCATAATCATTACTATCTTGAGCATTGTTTCTTGTTTTTCTTCTTTATTTTATTGTTCGTTTTTATGAATTACTTTACCGTAAAAAACGGATTCCCGGTCGTATTATTGCTTAATAGACCGAGAATCCTGATGATATTTATAAGTAATCTTCAATGGTTACTCGCCCCTATTACTTAGCCAGACTGTTTGAGTTCAACTCTGTCAGAGGAGTTGGGTAGAACAGCTTGCTCTTGTCGAAGCCTGTACGGCCGGCAGCAGTCAGCGCCTCAGCAGTCTTGCCCCAGCGGCGCAGGTCATACCAGCGCAAGTTCTCCAATGGGAACTCAATCATACGCTCGTGCTCAATCTGAGCCTGAACCTCAGCCTGTGTTGTACCGGTCATGGCTGGCATATTGCCGTGAACTCTTCTCACCTCATTGATCAGCGGAATAGCCTCTCCTGTACGTCCCAAATCATTGAGAGCCTCAGCCTTCATCAGAAGAACGTTGGCATAACGCATCAGAGGAATGTTCACATCGGTAGTTGACTGTGCCAGGGCTTCATAGGTTGCAGGCATGAACTTGCGGAAAGAAGGACGGTCATAAGCCTCTTCTACCTCCGGATTCCTCTTGACCCAAGCATCCCAGTCGTAACCATATACCTTTCCGGTTCCATCGTTAAAGTAAGGATCCTGGAAGAAGACTGAAGCATAAAGACGGGCATCATACAAGCCATTGTTCAGTTTACCTTCCTTCTTAAACTCGTTCATCAAGGTCTCTGAAGGGGTAATCTCATCCCATCCTTCAAACTCCTCTGTACCTATCCAGCGATGCAGCTGGGTAGCATAGTTGGCACCATTGGCACTACTCAGAGAGAACTGCACCTCGAAAAGACTCTCCTTACAGTTTTTGTTTGTACCATTAAACATGCTGGCATAATTGCTTTCCAGACTATATCCCTTTACATTATTGAATGCCTCTACAGCAGCATTCAGATATTCTGCTTTCTTATCAGCCTGCTCAGAAGCCATCGTAAGATAAGCATAGCCTAAGTAGGCATAAGCTGTGCCTGAGGTAACACGTCCCACTTCTTCATTGCTGCGAGAGTTACTCATCTCCGTACCGGCTTTCAGTTCATCTACGATAAACTGCCAAGTCTCAGGACGGTCAGAAAGAGCCTTATCCAACTGGCTGGTAGAAGTGATATATGTATCACGGATAATGATTTTCTCCCAGTTGAGCAAGAGTTGCATATGATAGAAGCCACGAAGGAAATGAGCCTCAGCCAGGAGCTGCTTTCTGTCTGCTGCAGCAAGCTGACCTTCACTCATGGTAGCCACCTTATCAATAATCTGGTTACAGAAACTGATTCCGCGATAGTAACTCTTCCAGTAGATAGAGAACTGAGAGTTTCCGTTGTTGTAGCTGAAGTTACGTAGCTGCACCCAGTTTGGATAGTTCTGTACATCCTTACCCAAATCTACGTCATCCTGACGATAAGCCTCCACTGGCCATTTCACCTCAGAGAAGTCCCATTGGTCTCCGGAATATTCTGCAAAATACAGTTGGGAATAAGCTGATGACATTGCCGACTCTACGTCTGCTTTATCACGCCAGTAAGAATCGGAAGTCAGTTTATCTGGCGAAGTCTGCGTCAAATAGTCATCACATGATGTGAGTGACAGAGCAAGGCAAATGCCTGCTATATATTTTAATGCTTTCATAAGATTTTCCTTTTTATGTTAATACTAGAATGATACCTGTGCACCTACTGTGTAAGAGCGAGAGAACGGATAGGTAAAGCGGTCGATACCACTATTCAATACGCCCATAGAGAATTCTGGGTTGGCACCAGAATAACCTGTAATGGTAAACACATTTTCTGCACTCACGTAGAAACGGATGCGGTCGCAATAAATCTTCTTAACCAGCGATGTTGGCAAGGTATAACCCAACTGCACCTGACGCAAGCGTACGAAATCTCCATTCTCCAGGAAGCGGGTTGACTCGCGAGTATTGTCGTTAGGGTCACCATAGATGGCACGTGGTACGCTGGTATTGGTATGGGTAGGAGTCCAGGCATCCAGAGTGCTGCTGAGGAAGTTGGAAGCTGAGTTCATTCCCTCATAGTAGTAGCGGATACCATTGTAAATCTTGTTGCCGAATGCACTACCGATGACTGCTGAGAAGTCGAAACCCTTGTAACTGGCGCTCAAGTTAAGGTTAGCCTCAACCTTAGCGATACCTGTACCAGAATAGGTCTTATCATCCTCGTCAATCACACCATCACCATTCATATCCTTGAAACGTACATCACCAGGCTGAGCATTTGGCTGAAGGAGTTTGCCATCCTTGTTTTTATAAGCATTTACCTCATCCATATTCTGGAAGATACCGTCTGCCTGATAGAGGTAGAAAGCACCGATTGGCTTGCCTACCTTGGTCTGGGTAGGGAAGTGCTCTGAGCCATACTTCAAACCCATACCGTAAATGGTCTGATCTTCATTAGCAAGAGAAACCACCTTATTAGATACCGTACTGAGGTTGAAGCCTACATTATACTCGAAATCACTTACCTTGTCGTTCCAGTTCAACTCCAGCTCAAAACCCTGGTTGCGCATCTTACCTACGTTCAGCGTTGGGTTGGCAAGACCGGCAGATGGAGCCAGCTTACGGGTAATCAGCAGGTCGCGTGTCTCGTTGATATAATAGTTTACATTACCACTCAGATGGTTATTGAAGAAGCCGAAATCGAAACCGAAGTTCTTGGTATCAGTAGTTTCCCATTTCAAAGAGCGGTTTTCCAATCCACGGGCAATACTGCCTGGCCATGCAGAAGAGCCAGAACCCTGAACATAACCCTGATAGAGGTCATTGTATGTAGAAATGAGCGCCAGGAAATCATAGTAGCCCAAAGCATTCTCGTTACCGAGTTGTCCCCAGCTGGCACGGAACTTCAAGTTGCTGATTACGGTATTCTTAGGGAAGAAAGGCTCCTCGCTGATTCTCCAACCTACAGCAACAGATGGGAAGAAACCCCAACGGCTATCTGCACCGAACTTAGAAGATCCATCCTCACGGAAGGTGAACTGGAAGAGATAGCGGTCGTTGAAATTATAGTTCAAACGGCCGAAGAAAGAAGCACGGTTATACTTCCAGCAGGAACCGTCACCACTGAAGGTACCACCTGCTCCGGCACCGATGGTAGCAAAGCTGGAATCCAGAAATCCTGCAGCCTTCTCACTCTGCTGCAGCTGTCCGTTTTCTACCTTATAGACGATGGTCTTACCTTCTACGCCTACCGAACTCCAGTTATACTTGCGGCTGGTGAGCGAAGTACCGAGCATGGCATTGATGCTGTGCTTCTTGATTTCCTTGTTGAAGGAGAGCACATTCTCGAACACCTGCTCTTCCCAGTAGGCACGGGTCTCACTGCTATTCGGATAATTGTTAGGACTCTTAGTATCTGCTATATAATCAGGTGCATGATAAGAATCTATCTCATGCTCACCACGATAACCATAGCTGGTCTTGAAGTTGAGCCAAGGGAAGAACTTGAAGGTTAATGCTACATTGGCAGAAGTATGATACTTCTTATCTACTTCGTTCTTATAGTAGTTATCTGCAACAACGTTACGGTTGTTTGGCAGACCATCAAAGTTAGTCAAACCGAAACCATACTTCTCATTCTCATTATAAATAGGTACGAGAGGAGAAATCATATAAGTTTCCTTGAGAGAATACTGAGGCTGACGGCTGTTGGTATATTTGAAATCCATATTGGCATCCAGATCTATGATGCCCTTGGTTGCATGGAGTTTCATACGTGCGATATCATGACGATGCTCGTTGCCGATAAAGATACCCTTCTCGTCGGCATGGTTGTAAGATACAGAATACTGTGCCTTATCACCACCTCCGCGGAGGCTGACCATATAGTTCTGTGCCAATCCGTTGCGCTGGATAGCATCCTGCCAATCGGTATTCACACCAGTTTCATGGGTAATATAGGCAGGTAAGCCGGCACCAGGATATTCACCATACTGGGTCTTATAGTTCTCATACATCATCTTATGTACAGCCTTATAGCCATCAGCATCAAGCATATCGAGGTCCTTAGCAACGTGAGTGAAGCTCAAATAGGTACTGAAATCCACCTTTACATCGCCCTTCTTACCGTTCTTGGTTGTAATCAGAACCACACCGTTGGCAGCTACAGAACCGTAGATGGCAGCGGCAGCACCATCCTTCAGAATCTCCATAGACTCGATGTCCTGAGGGTTTATGCTGTTGATATCGCCTGGGAAACCGTCCACGATATAAAGAGGTTCGTTATCACCGAATGTCTTGATACCACGAATCTTGATGCTCACACCGGCACCGGCGTTACCACCACTTTTCAGGATGTTCACACCGGCTACCTTACCCTGCAAAGCCTCTGCTGGGTTGGTAGTGGTGCGCTTAGCCATCTCCTTGGTATCTACAGAAGAGAGGGCACCGGTCATATCGCTGCGCTTCATGGTACCGTAACCTACTACAACCACTTCGCTCAGCGCCTGTGTGTCCTCGCTCATGGCGATGTTCATGTTTTCTGAAGCCTTCACCTCGCGGTCTACGAAACCGAGATAAGAAACCTTCACCTTAGCGCCCTTGGCTGCATTGATGGTGAATCGGCCGTCAATATCGGTTACTGCGAGTTCATCGGTACCAACAACAGAAACAGTAGCACCAATGACTGGCTCACCGTTGTCGTCCTTCACTACACCCTGCATCTTGCGCTTGTTGTTCTGCTGAGGAGCGGCAACCTTTGCATGCTTCTCAGAAACAACGATAGAATTCTGCGAAACCACAGAGTATTTCAAGTTGCGTCCTTTCAAGGCTGCATCAAGTACAGCTGTTACAGGAACGCCACTCTTCCTGATGGTGATATCCTTGCGATGGTCAATGATATCACTCTTGTAAGAAAACCTGTAAGATGTCTGGTTTTCGATTGTACTGAACACCTGCTTCAAGGAGGCATTCACAACATTGACTGTTACTTTCTGCTGCGCCGATACTCCCAAGAGAGGAAGGCACGTCAGGATGAAGATCATCAAACTTTTCAAGTAATTGCGTCTGATCATAATGCTTACGTTTAGTTATACAAATAAGTTTCAAATAACCTATGTTTTCAGGTTTTGTCACAAGGTAATACAAACGTTTTCATAAAAAGTACCAAAGAATCTTCATCATTAACTCTCTTTAACACGAAGTCGTGTTCCTCATTCCATTTTTCTTTGTACTTTAGCACCCCGAAAAGAAAAAGGATATAAAATATGAGCAACGGTTTATTACTTTGGATAGACGACGAGATAGAACTTCTCAAGGCACACATCATCTTTCTGGAAAAGAAAGGATACGAGGTGCAGACGGTAAGCAACGGCCCTGATGCCATTGAACTTTGCCGCCAGCAGACCTTCGACCTCATCCTGCTCGATGAGATGATGCCGGGACTCAGCGGACTGGAAACCCTGCTACGCATCAAGGACATCCAGCCTGCCACACCGGTAGTGATGTGCACCAAGAGCGAAGAAGAAAACATCATGGACCAGGCAATCGGTTCAAAGATAGCCGACTATCTGATCAAACCCGTAAACCCGAACCAGATTCTGCTCTCGCTCAAGAAGAACATCCACCGCAAAGACATCGTGGCGGAGGTGACGCAGAGCGGATACCAGCAGGACTACCAGCAGATAGCCATGCAGATGATGGAATGCAGAACGGCGGAAGACTGGATGGAGATTTACAGGCGACTGGTAAGTTGGGAACTGAAGCTGAGCGATACGGCAAGTCCGATGGCAGAGATGCTGGGCATGCAGAAGGAAGAGGCTAACCAGGGTTTCGCCAAATACATAGCCAAGAACTATCTAGACTGGGTGAGTCCCGACAACAGAGACCGCCATCTGATGAGTCCCGACATCTTCAAGCGCAAGATATTCCCGCTGCTCGATGAGGGCAAGAAGGTGTTCCTGATTGTGATAGATAACTTCCGCTATGACCAGTGGCGCATGCTGGCTGAAGACATCGGCGACCTGTTCGACATCGACGAGCAGCTCTACATGAGCATTCTTCCTACCGCCACGCAATATGCGCGCAACGCCATCTTCAGCGGTCTGATGCCGAACAAGATTGCCGAAATGTTCCCTGACCTCTGGGTAGATGAGGACGAGGAGGAAGGCAAGAACCTCAACGAGGCGCCGCTGATACAGACCCAGATAGAGCGATTCAGAAAGCACTATACCTTCAGTTATCACAAGGTGAACGATTCGCAGGGTGCCGACCGTTTCCTGGAGCATTACAACGAATGCCGGAACAACGACCTGAACGTGCTGGTGATTAACTTCATCGACATGCTCTCTCACGCGCGTACCGAATCTAAGATGGTGCGCGAGCTTGCCAACAACGAGAGTGCCTACCGCAGCATCACGCAGAGCTGGCTCCGCCATTCGGTTCTCTCCGAGCTCTTCAAGCTCCTTTCGCAGAGCGATTACCAGGTAGTGCTCACCACCGACCACGGCAGCATCAGGGCATCGAAACCAATCAAGATTGTAGGCGACCGCAATACGAACACCAACCTGCGCTACAAGTTGGGCAAGAATCTGGCTTACCAGAGCAAGGAAGTTTTCACCATCAAGGAGCCTCAGCGTGCCCAGTTGCCGGCACCTAACCTGAGTACCTCGTATGTATTTGCCACGGGCGACAGTTTCTTCGCCTATCCGAATAATTACAACTATTATGTGCAATACTACAAGGATACCTTCCAGCACGGCGGCATCTCGATGGAGGAAATGCTCATTCCGCTCATCACGCTGACACCGAGAAAAAGGTAATGTCAGTTAATAGTTAATAGTTGATAGTTAACAGTTTATAGTAAACATATATGAAGATAAAAATTGACTCATTAGACACGATCCATGAAGCAGCCAAGGAATTTCTGCAGAACATGGGCGACGGCAAGGTCTTTGCCTTCTATGGCAAGATGGGAGCCGGAAAGACAACATTTGTAAAAGCCATTTGCGAAGAACTGGGCGTAGAAGATGTCATCACATCTCCTACCTTCGCCCTCGTAAACGAATATACAGCGGGCGACGGCTCACCTGTCTACCACTTCGATTTCTACCGCATCAAGAAACTCGATGAGGTTTACGATATGGGCTACGAAGATTATTTCTACAGCGGTAACCTCTGTTTTCTGGAGTGGCCGGAACTGATAGAAGAACTGCTGCCGGAAGACTGCACCAAAGTGACTATCACCGTAGAAGAAGACGGAACAAGAAGCGTAGAATGGTAAGTCACCGACAGCCCCGAACAAAAAAAGCATCTGGCTGAGAATATGTTTTCTCAAGCCAGATGCTTTTATCATTTCCTATCCGGGCTGATTACAGGAGAGCCTGGAACTTCTCGGTGAGGGTTGCCTTAGAGGCAGCGCCAACAAACTTGTCTACCAGCTGGCCACCCTTGAAGAAGAGGATGGTAGGGATATTACGAACACCAAACTCCATAGCGATGTCGTCATTCTCCTCTACATCACACTTGCCTACTACCACCTTGCCGTCAAACTCCTCAGCAAGCTGTGATACGATAGGAGCAACCACGCGGCAAGGACCGCACCATGTTGCCCACAAATCTACTACCAATGGCAGTTCGCCATTCTTGTAGCTCTCGAAATTCTCGGTTGTAATTGTTACTTCCATTTTTCTATACTTTTATATATTAAACTAAAATTATCTCTAATTAATCTGATAGCTCATCTTAGGATGCTGCTCGATATACTGGATGAGGGCATGGCCCACGCCTACCGTATGTTCACGGGCACGCATCAGCAGATAGGTATTGCTGTCTACATCATGTATCTGGAAGAAGAGCTGCGCCTTGCCCTCGTCATTCTCCAGAATGGTCTGCAGGTCGCTTACCATCGTATCATCTATCGCATCGCTCTCCACATTGATGGTGAAGCGGTCGATGCGGTTCTCCTTGACCGTCTGCAGATACTCCACATTGCCTATCTGGAAATCGAGATAGTTGGCATTGCCGTAACGGGAAACGCACTTGGCGGTAATGTAGATGGTGCTGCCTTCAACCATGATGCCGCGCCACTTGCCCCAGTCTTCGCCAAAGAGAGCCAGCTCGCCTGAACCCTCAAAGTCTTCGAGCGTAACGAAACCGCACGGCTTGCCCGTCTTGGTAAACTTCGACTTCACACCCGTGATGATGCCGCCCAGCACCACATCCTCCTTCTTTGCCAGCTCCTGCTTGTCGCCCAGTTCAGAACAATGGGTATTGCAGAGGGAATTGAGGATAATGCTGTACTCATCGAGCGGATGGGCAGAAAGATAGATGCCCACAAGCTCGCGCTCACGGTTCAGACGTTCGATGGTACTCCAGCTCTCTGCATCAGGAATAGGCGGCGTAGCTATCTCTATCGCCTCGGTACCGCCAAAGAGTGAGTTGGCAGCCTCGTGCTGTTCCTGCTGGAAGAGCTGACCGTAGCGCACCAGCGTATCGAGGAAGGTTTCGCCCTTATTGTTCTTGCCGAAGAACTGCTCGCGACGGATGCCGAAACTGTCGAAACCGCCACTCAGCGCCAAGGTTTCGAAAGCCTTGCGGTTCACGCTGGAGTAATCTACACGCTCGGCAAAATCGAAGATGCTCTTATAAGGTCCGTTTTTCAGTCGCTCTGCCACGATGGCATCGGCTGCCGGAGCACCCATACCCTTGATGGCTGAAAGACCGAAACGTATCTCTCCATGCTCGTTCACACCGAACACGCGGTAACTCTCGTTCACATCCGGTCCCAAGGTCTTGATGCCCATCGACTGGCACTCCTCCATCAGCTTGGTGATTTCGGTAATCTGTGCAAAGCGTCGGGTCATCAGCGCCGCCATATATTCGGCAGGATAGTGCGCCTTGAGATAGGCTGTCTGGTAGGCTACCCACGAATAACAGGTGGCATGAGACTTGTTGAAGGCGTAGGAAGCAAACTTCTCCCAGTCGCCCCATATCTTCTCCAGCACCTTCGGGTCGTGGCCGTTCTCCTGTCCCTGCTTGATGAACTTAGGCTTCATCGCATCTACGATAGCCTTTTTCTTCTTACCCATCGCCTTACGCAGGGCATCGGACTCGCCTCGGGTGAAGCTCGCCAACTGACGGGAAAGAAGCATCACCTGCTCCTGATAGACCGTGATGCCGTAGGTATCCTTCAGATACTTCTCCATACACGGGATATCGTAGGTAATCGCCTGCTTGCCGTTCTTGCGGGCAATGAAGTCAGGGATATAATCCATAGGTCCCGGACGGTAGAGGGCATTCATGGCGATGAGGTCCTCAAACACAGTAGGCTTCAGCTCACGGAGATACTTCTGCATACCCGGCGACTCGAACTGGAAGGTTCCGATGGTCTGACCGCGCTGATAGAGCTGATAGGTCAGCTCGTCATCGATAGGGATGGTATCGAGGTCAACGACATCGCCCGTAGTCTGCTTGATAACCTTGCATGCCTCCTTCATCTCGGAGAGGGTCTTCAAGCCCAGAAAGTCCATTTTAATCAGACCGGTGGTCTCGATGACATGGCCGTCGTACTGCGTTACCGCCGTCTTCAGTCCCGGGAAATCAGGGTCATCGGCAGTAGATACAGGCACCCAGTTGCTGATAGGGTCGCGGCAGATGATGAATCCGCAGGCATGGATACCCGTGCCTCGGATGGTTCCCTCGAGCATCTTGGCATACTTGATGGTATTGCTCTCGCGGGGATCGTTGGAGAACTCTGCCTCGCGCAGCTCTGGGGTATATTTGATGGCATTGGTCAGGTTCATCTTGGCACCGTCAGGCAATCGGTCTGGGATAGCCTTGCAGAGTGCATTCGCCTTATCCAACGGCAACTTCTCTACACGCGCCACGTCCTTGATGGAGTTCTTCGTCGCCATGGAACCGTAGGTAATGATATGGGCACAGTTCTCATGACCGTACTTATCCATTACCCATCTCAGCACCTTGCCTCGGCCGTCATCATCAAAGTCGGTATCAATATCCGGAAGGTTCACACGGTCTGGGTTCAGGAAACGCTCAAACAGGAGGTCGTACTTCAATGGGTCAATCTTGGTAATGCCCAAGCAGTAAGCCACCACCGAACCTGCCGCAGATCCACGTCCCGGTCCCACCATCACGCCGAGTTCCTCGCGCGCCGCCCTGATGAAGTCTGACACGATGAGGAAGTAGCCCGGGAAACCCATGGTCTTCATCACGTGGAGCTCGAAGTTTACATGCTCGTCAACATTCTCGGGCAGCGGGTCGCCATAAAGCTTTTTGGCTCCCTCGTAGGCAAGGTGGCGCAGATATTCTGCCTCAAACTTGATACGGTATATCTTATCGTAACCGCCCAATCGGTCGATTACCTTCTGACCTTCCTCTGGTGGCAGCGGGTTCTTGCCGTTCTCATCAGAGGTAAACTCCTTGTAGAGGTCTTCTTCTGATACCTTCTGTCGCAACTGCTCCTCGGTACCGAAACTCTCCGGAATCGGGAAGAAAGGCATGATAGGACCATGGTCGATGCTGTAAATCTCCACCTTATCCAATACTTCGAGGGTATTGGAAAGCGCTTCGGGGATATCCGAGAACACCTCGTTCATCTCCTGGCGGGTCTTGAACCATTCCTGCTTGGAATAGCGCATACGGTTAGGGTCGTCGAGATCCTTGCCGGTAGCGATACAGAGCAGATGGTCGTGAGCCTCAGCAGTCTCCTTATCCTCGAAGTGGCAGTCGTTGGTGCACACCAGTTTGATGTTAAACTCCCTTGCCATCTTGATAAGTTCCTTGTTGGCACGCTGCTGCAACTCGTAAGCCTCTCGGTTGGCAAGCAGACTTGGATCATCAGGCACTTTATGGCGCTGGAGCTCGAGATAGTAATCATCGCCAAAGAGGTTGTGGTACCACTGGCAAGCCTCGCGGGCTCCTTCCAGGTCACCATGCAGAATCTTGGATGGCACCTCGCCTGCAATACATGCCGAACAGACGATGAGGTCTTCGTGATACTTCTCCAGATCGGCACGGTCGGTTCGTGGGCGCATGTAGTAACCATCCACCCACGAATTGCTCACCAGCTTGATGAGGTTCTTGTATCCATTATAATTCTTGGCAAGTACAATGAGGTGATAACCGCTCATATCGCCCTTATCCTTCTCTCGGTCGGCCTTGGTTCGGCGTGCCACATACATCTCGCAACCTATGATAGGCTTGAAAGGTTCGAGTCCCTCCTTCTTGCGGTCTTTATTAATCTTGCCGCAATAGTCGGTGAGCTCCTTGATGCCGAACATCACACCGTGGTCGGTTACCGCCATACCCTTCATGCCGTCCTTGATGGCCTTATCTACCAGATGCGGTATCTTCGACTGGCCGTCGAGGATGGAGTATTGGGTGTGTACATGCAAATGAACAAAATCTTCCATTATCTGTTTAAAATTCGAATTTTGACAACAAAGTTACGGCGAAATATTGAAAAAGCCAAAAGAAATATGCGAAAATATTGAAAAAGGTAAAAGAAACCCACAAAAAATTTGCAAAAGTGATAAAAATGACGTACCTTTGCACCAATAAAAACTTAATCCTACTGTATGGGACAGAAAATAAAGAAATTAAAGAAGATAAGATTGCACCGCGAAGGTACCGATCAGCTGGTAACCGGAGCGATAGCGTTAGTAGCCATTGCGGCTATATTGTGGACAACCTTAGACAACAAGATTCCGTTCTGGGCTTTTGTTGTTGTGTTCGGTACGGTATATGGTATCGTGCTCAACTTCTACCGTTGTCCTGTCAGATACCTCAACGTTGAGGATACTTCGAAACTGGTAGTAGCACCAGCCGACGGAAAGATTGTGGTGATAGAAGAGGTGGAGAATGCTCCCTACTTCGGTGACCGCCGCCTGATGATTTCCATCTTCATGAGCCTCTGGAATGTTCATGCCAACTGGTTCCCGGTGGATGGTAAGGTGAAATTCGTGAAGCATGTGGACGGCAACTACCACAAGGCATGGCTGCCTAAGGCTAGCGAGGAAAACGAGCATGCCGACGTGATGATTACCACACCTGAGGGAGTGGATGTACTCTGCCGACAGATTGCCGGTGCAGTGGCACGCCGCATCGTAACCTATGCCAAGGAAGGGGAAGAATGCTTCATCGACGAGCACCTGGGATTCATCAAGCTGGGTTCACGCGTGGATGTCTACCTGCCTGTGGGTACAGAAGTATGCGTAAAGATGGGACAGTCAACTACTGGCGACCAGACCGTCATCGCTAAATTGAAATAACATATTGACAGATAGAGGGCAAGCCGGAACATACTTCCGGCTTTCACTCTATCATAATATACTGGAAAGAAATGAGTATCAAGAAACATATTCCAAACACGATAACCTGCTGCAACCTGGTTTCGGGCTGCATCGCAACATCGTTTGCCTTCGGCGGAAACCCAAAGATGGCATTGTTATGGATTATCATCGGAGCCGTATTCGACTTCTTTGACGGCATGAGCGCCCGCCTGCTGCACGTTTCATCGCCAATAGGCAAGGAGCTGGATTCGCTGGCAGATGACGTAACCTTCGGTGTGGCTCCTGCCACCATCGTATTCTCACAACTCTTTGTGATGGAATATCCGGGTTTTCTGGAGCCTTTGCGCCCATGGCTGCCTTACGCAGCCTTCATCATCGCAGCCTTCTCGGCATTGCGACTGGCTAAGTTTAATCTTGATGAGCGCCAGACTACCTCTTTCATCGGTGTTCCTACACCAGCCAACGCCCTGTTCTGGGGTTCGCTGATTGTGTTCAATCCAAGCTGGCTCGAAGGATATTCATGGTCGGTATTCATCATCCTGGCTCTGATTCTCATCACCAGCTATCTGCTGGTTTGCGAGATGCCTCTTTTCGCCTTGAAGTTCAAACAGTGGGGTTTCAAGGGCAATGAGGTGAAATATGGCTTTGCCGCGCTCACCCTCATCATTCTCGCTACTTCGGTAGCACTTGATGGTCTGACCGGTTTCCTCACCGGCTGGTGGCTTGTCATCGTGGCATACGTCATCATCTCGGCGATTATTTATCTGAAGAAGACGAAATAGAAGAAATCCCCTTTATTGGGATATTTGGGTATTTATGTAGATTATTAATTGAAAAATGCGGCTAGATGTGAATCCAGTCGCATTTGTTTTTTCTTCCTGTTGAGAGAAGTTTAGTTGTGTACGAGCGTACCAATCTCCTCACCATCCATCACCTTCTTGAGGTTACCTACAACATCCATATTGAACACGTAGATAGGAAGGTTGTTTTCCTTACACATGGTGGTAGCAGTCAAATCCATTACCTTCAAGCCCTTGGTGTAAATCTCATCATAGGTAATATCCTTGAACTTGGTAGCTGTAGGATCCTTCTCAGGGTCAGCGGTATAGATGCCGTCTACACGGGTACCCTTGAGCATCACGTCAGCCTCGATTTCGATACCACGGAGAGAAGAACCGGTATCGGTAGTGAAGTATGGACTACCTGTACCTGCAGAGAAGATGCAGATATAGCCTGCCTCCATCGCCTCAATCGCCTTCCACTTGGTGTAGAATTCGCCGATAGGCTCCATACGGATGGCAGTAAGCACCTTGTTCTTAACGCCCAAGGCTCCGAGCGCGCTGCTCAATGCCAGGGAATTGATAACGGTAGCACACATACCCATCTGGTCGCCCTTGACACGGTCGAAACCCTTCTGGCTTCCGCTCAAACCGCGGAAGATGTTACCACCACCAATCACAATGCCTATCTGAACGCCCATCTCATGGACCTCCTTTATCTGCTTAGCATAATCACTCAGGCGCTCTGGGTCAATGCCGAAGCTCTGCTTGCCCATCAGACTCTCGCCGCTCAATTTCAAAAGAATTCTTTTAAACTTTGCCATTTTATTTTAATTTACAATTTACAGTTAACAGTTTATAGGGCGTAGCCTCCTATAAACTATTAACTCTTAACTATTAACCATTAATCAGGAACTTGATTTCTCCGAACGCATACGAGCGTATTACTCCCTTCTTGTCATGAAGGATGAGATGACCATCGTCCTCCACCTCTACGAAAGCGCCCTCGAACTTACCGTCCTTATCCTCATACCAGTGATAGCCCTTGCGACGGTAGAGAGAAAGATGATAGATGCCCGACACATCCATATAGTCGGCACGACGCAGAAGTTCGTAGTATTTGCAGAAAGCCTCAATCACCTTCTGCAGCACCTCTTCCCTATCCACCTCATGACCCAGAATCTGAGCCAGAGATACAGGGTTGGGCGCATCGCTGTGGAACTCAGTCTGATTGACATCAATGCCGATACCGAAGATGCAGCGCTTGATGCCCTTGGAGTCGATGGCAGTCTCTATCAGCGTGCCACTGATTTTCTTGTCATACCAGTACACATCATTCGGCCATTTCAGCGTAATGCCGTCCGTATAGGAATCAAGAGCATCCTTCACGGCGAGCGCACCAGCCTCGGAAAGGAGGAACTGCTGGCGCAAAGGTACCCACTTAGGACACATCATCATACTGAAGAGGAGGTTCTTGCCCGGCTCACTCTCCCAGGTATGCACGCCCTGTCCCCTGCCTGCTGTCTGATAATCAGCAATGGCAATGGTCAGCGCATCTTCATCATAAGTATCCAAATTCTTCAGGAAGGTATTCGTGGAATCCACTTCCTTTAATCGTATAATCTTCTTTTCCATGTCTATATAATAATGTATAGCGAATCACAACGGGTTATCCAATCAGCAACGGGTTGAAGGCATCCACAAGATGCTCGATGCGTTTCACCTGATGCCCTACCCCTACCACGGTAACAATATCAAAGCGAAGTTCTTTTTCCACCTTCTGTTCCTTGACGTAAGTATTTGCGGCTATTGCCAGATTACGCATCTTCCTGGCGTCTACGGCTTCCTCGGGCTGCTGGTATTCTTCACCCGAGCGGGTCTTGACCTCTACCACAACCAGCGTCTTACCATCCGGCGAAACGGCAAGGATATCCAGATCCCGCTTGCCGGCTTTCCAGTCTCTGTCGATGACGACATAGCCTTCATTTTCGAGATAGAGCGTAGCCTCGTCTTCTCCCCATTTGCCTAATTCATTATGCTCTGCCATAGTCTATTTCCTTTATTTTGCATCAAAAGATGCTTTTACCTTGCAAAAATAACAAAAAAAGTCCACACTTCAAACTTTTTTATGTAATTTTGCACGAAAAACAATGGAAGATATCAAGAAAAAAGACGAAGCATACATGCGCCGTGCCCTGATGGAGGCTCAGGCGGCATTCGATGAAGACGAGATTCCGGTAGGCGCCATCATCGTTTGTAAGGACCGGATCATATCGCGTGCCCACAATCTTACGGAGATGCTGACCGATGTTACGGCTCATGCCGAAATGCAGGCCATCACTTCGGGAGCCAACATGCTGGGAGGAAAATACCTGAAAGACTGTACCCTCTACGTTACGGTAGAACCCTGCGTGATGTGCGCCGGAGCGCTGGGATGGGCACAGATCAGCCGCGTGGTATATGGTGCCAGCGACGAGAAAAGGGGGTATACAAAATATGCGCCCGATGCACTGCATCCTAAGACGACAGTTACATCGGGCGTATTGGAAGATGAGTGCCGCGCACTCATGCAGGACTTCTTTCAGAGAAAGAGATAATTACTTAACGAGCACTACAAGATACTTGCTGGTGCTCCAGAAAATCTGTGGATTGGTGATGCGGAGCGTATACTGCTTGTTAGCATCACGTACCAATGCATAAGAGCTGGATGGGTGGGTAGTGAGCAACTTAGCCGACTTTGACATCAACTTGATTTCAGAAATGTTGCGGATATCAACCTTGGTGAAATAACTCTTGTTGAAATTACCGGTCATTACCTTACCCTTTTCCATGATATGCTGCTCCTTCAACTCCTTCTTGGTACCGAATACGTACCAGGCAGTGTTGATCTGCTTGTCCTGTGCATTGATTGTCTCTGTCTTCTGGTTGCTTTCAGTAGTAAGACGAGAGGTCTTGGTATTCAGATTGTTGATAGTCTCGTCGAGCGCTGCAATATGAATATCCTTCTTATCCAACTCCTCGCGAAGCGCCTGGAGTTCCTTATCCTTCTGTGCAATCTGCTCCTGAAGGTTTGCAATGGTCTTCTTCAACTGGTCAGCCTGCAAAGAGCTGTTAGCCATCTGCTTCTGCAGTTTAGCCAGGAGTTCGCGGTTCTGCTGCATACGGGTAGCGATGAACTGAACATCCTCCTTGAGCTGCTGTCTCTTGCTGGCACCCTCACCGTTCTTCAGGAGAGTTACTCTGTGCTCAGCCTCACTGATCTGGTTCAGACCGTCCTGGATTTCATTCAATGTACCCATCATATCGTTAATTTCGCTATCTTTCTGAGCGATGATACTGTTTAGCGAATCATTCTGCTGATTTGCCAAATCCTGGGTGTTGTTCTTGCCGTTGTTGCAACTGGTCAAGCAAAAAGCAGCTAAACATGCCGCAAATAATAGCTTTTTCATAATCATTTTCCTTTTTAATGTTTGATTTAAAAAATTATCTTTTCGCGTAAAACGCGTCGCTTCCTATACTTTATTCATTACTTTCTTCATCCCTGCGAGCCCCGTTTTTCTTCTGCCGGCGCTCTTCACGCTTCTTTTCCTTCATCTCCTCCTTGAGCTGTTTAGGATCTTTTCCTGCCAATACGATGACAAATTCGCCCCTTGGTTCTGTCTCCTCAAAATGAGCGATAACCTCGGCAAGCGTACCCCTCACACTCTCCTCGTGGAGTTTGGATATTTCACGACAACAGCTCACCTGTCTGTCATCCCCGAAAACCTCGGCAAACTGCTGCAAAGTTTTCACCACACGATAAGGCGACTCATAGAAAATCATGGTGCGCACCTCATCCTTCAATGATTCAAGATAGGTCTGTCTGCCCTTTTTCTGCGGAATGAATCCTTCGAAGCAGAAACGGTCGCATGGCAAACCCGATGAAACGATGGCCGGTATGCATGCCGTAGGACCAGGCAAAGTCTGCACCGTGATGCCTGCCTTGGCTGCCTCGCGGGCGAGGTAAAAACCAGGATCGCTGATACCCGGTGTTCCGGCATCGCTGATCAAGGCGATGGTTTCGCCACCCTTCAGTCGCTCTACGATGGCAGAAGATGTGCCATGTTCGTTAAACTTATGGTGAGCCACTAATCGATTTCTGATATCGAAATGCTTCAGCAGAACACTCGATGTTCGAGTGTCCTCAGCGAGTACCAAATCCGCTTCTTTCAGTATGCGAATGGCTCGCATTGTCATATCCTCCATGTTACCAACTGGAGTCGGAACGATGTATAATGTGCCCATACTGTCCGCAAATGTAGTTAATTAATCTTTCTTAGCAAAAAAAAAACGCATTTCTTTGCATTTTTTAAAACCTTATTATTAATTTTGCCCCCGAAATGACAGAAAATCTAATTGGGGAGGCACACCGTCCCGGAAGAATTGAAGTGGTGTGCGGATCGATGTTCTCCGGAAAAACAGAGGAATTGATCCGAAGAATGAAGCGTGCGAAGTTCGCCAAGCAGAAGGTGGAAATCTTTAAGCCGGCGCTTGACACTCGTTACTCCGAGGAAGATGTAGTGAGCCATGATCAGAACTCTATCCGGTCTACTCCTATTGAGTCCTCTGGATCGATACTGCTATTGGCTTCTGATATCGACGTGGTGGGTATCGATGAAGCCCAGTTCCTGGACAATGGGCTCGTGGAGGTTTGCAACGAACTCGCCAACCGTGGTGTGAGAGTCATCGTGGCAGGACTGGATATGGACTTCAAGGGTGTTCCCTTCGGTCCGATTCCTGCTCTCTGTGCCATCGCCGACGAGGTGACCAAGGTTCATGCCATCTGCGTAAAGTGCGGATCGGTTGCCTATGTGAGCCACCGGTTGGTCAATAACGACAAGCGGGTGCTCCTGGGCGAGAAAGATGAATACGAGCCACTCTGCAGGGAATGCTACCAGAAGGCGATTCTTAACGAAAAATTATAACAAAAGGAACAGTTATGGGAAAGGAGATTACATTTGATAAGTTTATAAGATGGGCGGGTGTTACCCTCATCGTACTGGCCGTGCTCTACATGACCAATTATCTGAGCAGCGTACTGCTGCCATTCTTCATTGCATGGTTTTTCGCTTACCTGCTCTATCCGGTCGTGAAGTTTATCGAAAACAAACTCCACGTCAGAATACGTGCGCTGTCTATCCTCATCGCCATGGGAACGGCTATCGCTGTTATAGGAGGCGTGCTGTGGCTCATCATCCCTCCGATGATTGACCAGTTTGACAAACTCGGTGAGGTGTTGACACGATGGCTGCATCAGACGACTCATACCAACAACCTGACGGCGCTGATCAAAGACTGGCTGCAGGCTAACCAGGAGCAGATAGAGCATTTTCTGAAAAGCAAGGACTTCAGCGATGCCATCAAGACCACCATGCCTAAGGTCTTCTCGGTAGTCAGCCAGACGGCAACGGTACTGATGAGTATCGTGGCATCGATGATTACCTTATTATATATGTTCTTCATCCTGCTCGATTATGAGACGCTGACAGCCAACTGGGTGAGAATCTTCCCTAAGAAGAACCGTCCGTTCTGGAGTGCGCTGATGAAGGATGTGGAGCGCGAGCTCAACAACTATATCCGTGGTCAGGGACTGGTAGCGCTCTGTATGGGCATCATGTTCTGCATCGGTTTTACCATCATCGGTTTCCCGATGGCGATAGGTTTGGGTATTCTCATCGGCATCATGGACCTGGTTCCGTATCTCCATACCTTCGCCCTCATCCCTACGGCATTCCTTGCCATGCTGAAGGCTGCCGACACAGGTCAGAACTTCTGGCTGGTATTCGGCCTGGCTGTTCTGGTGTTCTGTGTGGTGCAGGTCATCACCGACATGGTAGTTACCCCGAAGATTATGGGTAAGGCGATGGGATTGAACCCAGCCATTCTCCTCTTGAGTCTCTCGGTTTGGGGTGCACTTCTGGGCTTCCTGGGATTGATTGTAGCCCTTCCGCTCACAACGCTCATCATAGCCTACTGGCAGCGGTATGTAACGAAGGAGAAGCCGCAATATCATGAAGAAACGGGCAAAAATGTCCCGATTTCGGATAAAAATGAAGAAAATCAGTAAAAATATGGCAAAATATTTGGTTATTTCAGATTTTTGCCGTACCTTTGCACTCGCTTTTGAAACATAAAGCGAGAAGATTGACTCGCTAGCTCAGCTGGTAGAGCACAACACTTTTAATGTTGGGGTCATGGGTTCGAGCCCCATGCGAGTCACAGATCTTCAAAAAAAAGGCTTTCCATTACGGAAAGCCTTTTTTTGTTATATCCTATTACTGGATACTGCAGAAATTCCTTTTAAAACATTTCAGCCTTAGCCTCTACCCTCTTCTCAACATCATCCGGAAGCTGAGGGAAGAAATCATAGCCGGTGATACGCTCCACTTCATCTACTGAATTTACGAATTCCGTCTTCTTTCTGCCTTTCTGCGACTGGTTACGGCAGATAAAGCCGACGGCTTGCGGATTCTTGCCCGTATGAAGAACCACCTTGAAGAAGGCATCAGGCACTACCACCTTGTTCTTACCTAACTTGCGATGCTCCTTATTCTGAAATATCGGTCCGCAGACAATATAAACCTTACCATACTGCTTCGCCCAGTTGCGGCACTGCTGCTCTATCGTGTTCCATACCCCCGCATTCAGACTGTGGTTCTGCGGACACATATTGGTCATCAGGAAACATTCATCCATCGCCTGCTGACTCCATTTGTTGTCACCAGCCGGACACATGTGTCCCCTGTCCAATCCACTGTTATAATAATCCGCCAAAGTACCTACGGATGCCGGCATCTCCTCATCATCAGCAAACTTACCGCGCGGCAACTTACCAGATGCATGCTCCCCCGTCAGCGCCCAGGCTACCCAATTCGGCTGTCGCGTATCATGATTATAAGATACCGTATAAGCCAACCGATGCTTGATGGTCTCAGATACCTTAACCTTAGATACCGGAATCTCCAGCCCCTGCGCCTCCAGATTCGCACCCTCTCCAGTAGTTTCCTGCTTATTCTCGGCAGACGATTCATCGCTCGCAGCATCAGCAGCCTCCTGCTTATCCTCCTTTACAACAAGTGCCTGATCTTCTGTTGCCAGCGAAGAGACCTTCGGCAAGACAGAAAACGCCACTACTGCGGCTATCGCCAACAGCCAAATCTTAAATGTACCTACTTTCTTTTTCATATCATATTCATCATTAATTCATTTTCCATGAGACTCAGAGTCTACACTATTCATTCCGCTTTTAGGTGAATAATCCCTAAAATCTCCACAAAAGTAGTATTTTTATGCGAAAAAGAGAAAGAAAATCATAAATTTCTTGCGCATTTCAAAATAAAACACTAACTTTGCATCGCTATGTAGGACAAACCTAGACATAACACAGTAAAAAGCTCAAACAACTAAGAACTGAAAGTCAAAGGTTACAATACATTGGCAAAAGTGCTCTATGAAATGGACAAGTGAAGAGCATTAACAGAGATTAACTAAAAGTGATGCAAGTTTCCCGCCTTTTCTTGTTTTATACAAGGACTGAAGAGCCTCGAACAACCATATCGGGGTACATTTAGGCTGAGAAATATGAGAAAATAAGAATCAAAACATAATAGCAAAATGAAAAAAATCAAATTATTCTCAATTGTAGCTGCCTTCGTTGCAGCTTTCGCATTCACTTCTTGTAATACAGGCGATGATAACAGTTATAGCTACCTTACTAAGGAGCAGCAACTGTCTTATCAGAAAACAATGGCTATGGGTTCGTATAACAACATGAAGTTGATATTTGACCATAAGAATGCAGCCGATACAAGTATCAAGACAGACTCTGTAGATACCTATTGTAATGTCAGCATGTATGGCGATAGTATCATCCGTGTAGCAAACTTTCCTGTAGCAAAAATCGCAGAGCATATCTACAATAATAAAGCTCTCGCTGATGCGCTTGCAAAGGAAAGTCCAAGAGACATCACATGTAAATTTATGGTTCTTCCAAACAGTACAGACAAAATAGCATATCTCTATGTTTGTCCTACGGATATTGAATTGAATCTCGCTTATGGTGAAAATAATGAAGCTCACAAGGTAGTTTTGAGATTTACATATAGCCCATATCAATATGGCGTTTGTCTGCTCACTACCAAGGAGATGGGATTTGCATTTTATCTCAACCAAATCTATGTAGACGGCAAGCCTACAGATTACCTCCAGAGCACAACAACTTCTAAGAAGTATATTGCATTCCTCTGTCAGCCAGCATGGAAAAAGAAGTAAGAAACTTACACTTACAAATATATATATGTTAATACTCTCTTAAAAATTAAACAAAAAAAGAAAACTATTAGAGGCGCAGTCTTCGTGAGAAGGTTGCGCCTTGTTGCATATATACAAAGATCAGACGCTCCTTAAAACTTATATATAGGCAAGACCTTGACCTTATATCCATTTTTCTCAATTACCCTTTCCTCATTCATCGTGACAATGATCAGATTGGAGCATTTGAGTTCTCCCGCACATTCTATGATGCTATCTATCTCCCGCTTGAGTGTTCGTTCGGAAGAGAGGTCATAACATACTTGTATCAGACTTTCTACATGAGCACCCTGCCTTGTAACAAAATCAGTCTCCTTGTCATTACGGGAGCGATAATAGAAAAGCGATGTTTCTGCATGATATCCCCTGCGAACCAACTCTATAAAAACCTGATTCTCCAATAACCTGCCTAAGTTCTCACTCACACTAAAAGCCTTGGCTTCTACAAAACCATTGTCAACCACATATACTTTCTGTGGAGCTTTCTTCATCATTTTCAACTTGTTGTTGTAACGTGGCAGATAATACAGGAGATAGGGTTCTCTTAAAAATCCCATGAACTTCTTGGTGGTTGCTACGCTCGAAAATCCCAGCGCTTCTGCCAGTTCGTTGGCACTGAAAGGATTGCAGAAGTTAGAAACCAGATACATGGCAAGACTGTTCAAATCCTCCACATTGCGTACTTTATGGCGCTTGGCAATGTCTTTCCAAATGATGGAATCGAAGAGTGTGGAGAGATAGTTTTGGGTCAGGCTTCTTGCTGCTACAGTCTCAGGATAACCACCATGGTGCAGATAGTCAGCTATAAGCGAGAGGTCGGATACGCTATCTTTCATCTCTGATACTTCCGAAAGATTCCTGTGGTTCCAGATAAAGAATTCAGAAAGACTGAAAGGCAGCATCTCTATCTGTATATATCTGCCTGTAAGCAATGTTGCCATTTCGCTACTCAGCAATTTGGCGTTGCTTCCCGTAATGACCATGTTGATTCCCATGCGGTAAAGCTTGGAGACCCACAAATCCCAACCATCCAGATTTTGAACCTCATCAAGCAGAAGATACTCGAAGTCGGGATAAACGGCACGTAGCGTTTCCCAAACCAGATCATCGTCCCATGCACTCAGGAGTTTGCCGTCATCAAAATTCAGATAGGCAAAGTTCCTGCCTTTCAGCATCAGCAAAGCCTCTGTCGATTTGCCGGTTCTTCTAGGCCCCGTTATCAACTTGATTTGCTTGCTTGCCAACAGTTCATCCACATCATATTGGGTATGACGTGTAAGATAAGGACGGGAAAGCAGAATATCCCGTTCCTTTTTCTGGTTATTGATAATTGTTCTCATTTCTCTTCAGATGAATTGATTAAACCGGGGCAAAGATACAAAAAATATTCAATATATCATTCGTATTGAATAAAAAAGTACTGATTTTATTCAATACGATGGATAAAATGAATAAAAAACGACAAGGATCTATATGCCACGATGAACAGGTGGCGTATAGACCCTTGATTATATGGTGATATTCGTAATCTACATCTCCGCTATTATATTTTTTATGAATTGCTCAGATTCTTAATGATTTCCAAAGGTAGCTGAGTAGCTTTGGAAACCTGTTCGGCAGAAATTCTGTTGTATCAGTTCATCTTCATTGAGTGACTGAAGGCTATTCGGAAGGTTTTTCAATCGATCGGGATGATTGCCGAATATCTTCTTGAACGTAAGGTCTGCCTTAGGATCTAAGTACTTCATAACCATCTGTTTTAAAATTCTATAGCGCAAAGTTACGACTTTATTTTCAAACCCGCAAGAGATTTCTGTACGTATAAGTTAAATATTGCTAACATTTATTTCTTTTCTTGCGAAAAGTTCTCTGTATCGAGAACTTTTCGCTATTTTTGCAGCAAAAATAAACGATTATGAAGATATTAAAGTTCAAATTGCTGAAAGATTTTGCAAGGAAACATCCTGATGCAGCAGATTCGCTCATGCGCTGGGCAGAGTTTGTTGAAAAGACAGAATGGAAAAGCCATGCAGAATTAAAGCAAGCATTTCCTTCGGCAGATTATGTCGGGAATGACAGATATGTCTTCAACATATCAGGCAATAAATTTAGGCTTGTAACTATCGTTGTGTTCTTTCAAGGATTTCTACATATTAGATTTGTTGGAACTCATGCTGAATATGACAAGATTAAGGATATCAAAAATATATAATTATGACTATTAAAGACGAAAAAACATATAATGAAATTGAAGAGCGAATGGAGGCTCTGCTTGCAAAGGGCACCCAATTGGGCGGCATGGACTTTCTCAGCGAAGTAGAAAAGGAAGAATTAAAGGTCCTCAGCGAAGCTGCTTACGATTGGGAATGCGAAGTTGATCCCCATCCATGGCGAGTTAAGCCTTCACTCATAGCTGCCATCAAAGTTGCTTTTCGCCAAAAAGGCTACAAGCAAAAGGAGGCTGCAAAAGCTATAGGCGTGTCAACAACCGCATTAAGTGATATTCTCCATGGACGTCGTGCAATTAATTTTGATGTTGCAAGAAACATATACCACAACCTCGGCGTTCCTGCCAATGTTGTATTGGGATAGTTGAGTGTTGAATGTTGAATGTTGAGTGTTGAATGAAAGAAATATGACGACAAAGAAAAA
>ENA-OPDC01000047-OPDC01000047.1-human-gut-metagenome-genome-assembly--contig:-NODE-47-length-78540-cov-120.429165_pt1 | contig 78540 bp, 70 predicted proteins | sample MGYA00241620_ERZ501503 | MGnify/ENA primary metagenome ERZ501503 (study PRJEB25962, sample SAMEA2042659) | human gut metagenome | biome: human gut; feature: human-associated habitat; material: faeces...
TCTGACATGGCAAAATCCTGGGCAACTTTTTGTTGCTCAGGCACTTATAAATAATGTTAAACTATAGTGTTGCGGAATTAAGGGATAAAAAAATTAATTCCAAAAGAGAAAAATACTCTCAAAAGAAACTGTTGAAAAAGATAAAGGATAAATTCAAGGACTATCCTGCCGTCGCTGAAGAAGTGGAAAAGAGAGGACTCACTGCTGAGCAAATCCACGAGGACCCTACCATTCTTCTTGAAATCCTTGACAAGAGTCTGCAATAATCTTTTGTCTTTTCCCCCATACAAATGCTTCCGTACTTTCGCAGTATGGAAGCATTTTTCAATTTATCCCTACCCACAGATTGGCGGTTCATTCTCTGTAGGTCTCAGATGTTCTTGTTACTACTCAGCCCCTAAAAATGAATTTCAAGTACTCATTTGACATAATAGCCTATTTTGTAGCATAAATATAGCCAAAATCATCAATATTTTGCGGATTTGACACATCCAAGGGGTGTTGAGTAGTTACGTATATGGCAGCAACTGAAAATAAAATCTAAAAAATGGATATGATTTTCATCAATCCACATAAATGTTGTACCTTTGTCACCGAAAAGAGTTGTTTGACAAGTAATGCAAACTTATGTATAATACAGAAGTTAAAACTATTACCAAGTCATTACCTCTATTGAGGTGAAACACTTGTAAATCGCTCATTTTAAGCTATTCGGCATATTTTAGCAGAATTTTTATCGAAAAAACTGGCAGAAGGAGGTGAATGTTTCGCTCGATTACCAGCGCACTTCCGACCGGATGATGGGAGATAGAGACCTGCTTCTGAATGTGGTCAGCAATCTGATGGAGAACTCGGTGAAGTATTCCGGCGATATTGTCAATATCCATGTTGCCTGCCGAGATACCGAGAAGGAGGAAGTCATGATTTCTGTATCAGATAATGGCATTGGCATCTCGTCCGATGAGCAGCAGAGAGTCTGGACGAAGTTCTATCGCAGCAATGCTTACCCGGATATGATGCAGCCGGGCATCGGCTTGGGTTTGAGTTTTGTTGATATGATTGTGAAGGCCCATGGGGGCAGAAAAATGATGCAGAGCGAAGTGGGCAAGGGAACCAGGATTTCGATTGTCATCCCGCAGCACTCCTGATGCATCCGGTTTAACGCTATAAACAACAGAAAAAATGATCAAGATATTATTTGCAGACGATGACTTGAAGTATTCCATGTTGCTGAAGAGTTTCCTGCAGCAGCATGGCTACGATGTGACTTATGCCGGCAATGGCAAGAAGGCATGGGAGCAGTTCCCGGAAGTGAAGCCCGACCTGGTATTGCTCGACATCAATATGCCGGAGATGGATGGCTATGAGGTGGCTGATCGCATCAGAGCTATCGACCCGAAGGTGCTTATCTTCTTTCTCACCGACCGTACGGAGAAGAACGATCGACTGAAAGGTTTCTCCCTGAAGGCAAACGATTATCTTGCCAAACCCTTCTATCCGGAAGAGTTGCTGGCAAGAATAGAGGAGCGGTTCTCTATGAATGAGAGTGAGACGATAGAAGAGGAGGTGTATCATTTCGGAGAAACCACCTTCTGCTATAACAACAATGAGCTTCGTACCCGTTCCTCTCGTGTGCTCATTACCAGCCGACAAGCCGACATCCTCCGTTTGTTGGCGAAGAATATCGGCAATGTAGTAAGCAAGGAGATGATACAGGAGGCGGTGTGGGGTACCGTGAGCTATGCCAACTCCCTGGCTGTGAATGTGCAGATGACGTATCTCCGCCATGCGCTTCAGCATGATGCGACCGTTAAGATTGAGTCGCTGAAGAAAAAGGGATACGTACTTACTCTCTTATCTGAAGTATAGTAAATACCTCTTTTATCCGAATTATAAAAAAGTTAATCCGAAACAGCGGCTATTTCTAGCCAGTCTGTCTCGGATCTTTTTTATTTGTGGATGAAGTGGTTTATTCTTCAGTTTTTGCCATCATCTTCTCATAGAGTCCATCCACGATGGAGTCGGCGAGGGAGATGTTTGGCACCATGATGTTTTCACACTTCAGGTATTCGCATGCCTTGAGGAAGATCTCTGCGGCAGGAATGATGACGTCGGCACGGTCTTCCTTCAGAGAGAAGGAAATCTCGCGCTCCTCGATGCTCAGGGGCTGCATCATCGAGTAGAGACGCTTCAGCTCGGCAAGCGTCAGGTTTTTGGAGTCCTGCTTGCTGTGGCGTGCCAGCTTGTTCAACTTGTTGATGTTGCCACCCGAACCGATGATCTTGATGTCGCCGTATTGCTCAGCATATCTCGTCAGGTTCTCCTTGAAGAGTTTTTCGGTTTCGGCAGTCACCTTGCCGCTCAGCATTCTCAGAGTACCCATGTTGTAGGAATAGCTCTCGGCGAGAACACCATCGTGGATGATGCTCACCTCCGTGGAACCACCGCCCACATCAATGTAGGCAAAGCTGCCCTCGTTGGAGTCTGTTTTCTCTACCAGGTTGTTGTAGAGGAGCTGAGCCTCCTCCTGACCCTTGATGATTTCGAGCTTGATGCCGGTTTGCTTCTCTATCTTCTTGAGCACCTTCTTGCCGTTCTCGGCATCGCGCATGGCTGAAGTGGCACAGGCGCGAAATGCCTCTACGTCATTGAGTTTCATGAATTGCTTGAAGCCCTTCATCATGTGGAGCATCATCTTCTCACGCTCCTTGGAAACCTTTCCCAGGGTGAAAACATCCTTACCCAATCGCAATGGGATGCGGATGAACATGAGTTTCTTGATGCGGTCTTCCTCTCGGATTGCCTCGGGATCGAAGCGCTTGATGAGGAGTCGGGCTCCGTTGGAGCCGATATCAATGGATGCTAAATTCATCATTATTTATATGCTTTATTATTTATATGCCTTATAAAGTTCTTCCTGGCTGCGGAATGGCTCGCCTTCTACAAATTCCTTGCCGCCCTTGCCATCTACCACTCTGCCGTTCTTCGTATCTCTCATACCATAGGAGATGGTACGGAGCAGGTCAGCCTGCATATCTTCGTCATATACCGGGGTGAGAACCTCGATGCGGTTGATGAGGTTTCTAGGCATCCAGTCGGCAGAACCGATGAAGTATCTTGGCTTGCCTCCGTTGGCAAAGATGAGGATGCGGCTGTGCTCCAGATAGCGGTCGATGATGCCCACGCAGTGGATGTTGTCGCTGAGCTTGGCGATGCCTGGCACCAGCGAACAGTTGCCGCGGATCACGATGTCTATCTTCACGCCAGCCTTCGAAGCCTGATAGAGCTTGGTTACCATATCGGTATCGGTGATGTGGTTGATCTTCATCTTTACCCAAGCCTCCTTGCCCTCGTTGGCATTCTTGATTTCTGTATCGAGCATACGCAGGATGCGGCTCTTCATGGAGTTTGGAGATACGAGGAGCTCGTTGAATCGGAATGGTGAGAATGGGCGGTCGATGAAATCGAATACCTTAGCCACCTCGTTTACCAGCTTAGTACGGGCTGTCATCATCAGATAGTCGGTATAGATCTTGGCATTGCCCTCATGGAAGTTTCCGGTTCCCACGCAGGCGATGTTGCCCTTCTTAGACTCGATATAGAGCAGCTTGGAGTGAATCTTCAGTCCTTCTACACCGAAGATTACGTTCACGCCTTCTTCCTGCATGCGCTTGCTCCACTTGATGTTGCTCTCCTCGTCGAAACGTGCCAGAAGTTCTACTACGGCTGTTACTTTCTTGCCGTTGCGGGCAGCGGTGATGAGTGCCTTCACTACCTTTGAATCCTTAGCCAGACGATAGAGGGTGGTCTTGATCGCCTTTACCTCTGGCTTGGTAGCAGCCTCTCGGAGTACACGGATGTAGCCGTTGAAGCTATGGTAGGGTACATGGATAAAACGGTCTTTCTCACGAATCTGGTCGAGGATGCTCTCGTTGGAAAGGAATTCCGGTTTCATGATAGGAGCCCATTTTTCGTACTTCAGTTCCTTGTGTCCGCAATCTGGGAACGACATTAGGTCCTTGTGGTTCTGGTATCTACCGCCAGCCAATGAAGCATCCAACTCCTTGGTGTTCAATCGCTCACGCAGTTTCTTCTGAAGTTCCTTCGGCATCTCCTGGTCGTAGATTACGCGCACGGCTTCACCCTTCTTACGGCTGCTTACACCCAGGGCAATCTTCTCCATGGTTCCGAAGTCGGCATCATTGTCCATCTCCATTTCGGCATCCTTGGTAAACTTGAAACTGAAGGCACGGTAGGTGCTCTCCTTGAAACCGAGGAATACCAAAGGCAGACAGTATCTGATTACATCATCGAGATACATGATGTTGTCGAAACCCTCGCTTGCCGGCACCTTTACCCAGCGTCCATAGACTCTATCCGGTACCTTTACTACGGCATATTTCTTCTTCTTGTCATCCTCAGCCTTTTCTACGGCAAGGTAAATGCGGTTGTCCTCCAGGGTAGAGAGGTCGTCTATCTCGTTGAGCCAGATAGGGTTGACAGAACCATTGAGCTTGTCGTAGAAGAACTGCGTGAGGAAATCCTTCTGCTCGTCGTAGAGCTGGTCTTCGGTGAGCAGGCGAACCTTGTGTACTTCAAGTTCTCGGAAAACCGTATCCACCGCTTCAGTGTATTCTTTCGAATAAGATTCATTGAGCTTATTAATTGTTTTAAGTGATTTCTTAATCTGCTGTTCGGTATCCTTGTCGAGCTTCTGGTCGAGCATGCGGTTGAGTGATGCCACGCGGACACGGAAGAACTCGTCGAGGTTGTTGGAGTAAATACCGAGGAAAGAGAGACGCTCCAACAATGGCACATACTCTTTCTCTGCTTCCTGCAGAATGCGGTGATTGAAGTACATCCAACTGATATCGCGTTCTACGTATGCTTTTTTAAGTAATTCTTCTTTGGTCATAACTATTTGCTAATTATTAAGTTACTTTGTTTTCGCAGGCTCTTTCTTGGCATTGTTTTCCTTCTTTACAGAGGCTTCTTTCTTTTCAGCCTTTTCCTCTACAGCCTTCTTTTCTGGAGCAGTTTTCTTCTTCTCTAAGTTAGCTTTCTTTTCAGAAGTCTTTTCTTTCTTCTCTGCGTTAGCTTTCTTTTCAGAAACTTTCTCGTCCTTCTTGTTCTTAGAAGATTCTTTAGAGTCTTTGCCTGGTACTTCCAGAACGAGGAAATCAGTATCTCCGTCGATAAAGTGAAGCTCTTTACGGAAGAACTTGCTGCTGCCTGCTGGAACCATGATGTCGTGCAACAGGTCGCAGTCATCGAAAATATGACGGCTCAACTTGTCTGGAGTTCCTGCGAAAGTAATCTTCTTCAGTTTGTCGCATTCAGCGAAAGCGTATGCTTTGATAGCTTTCACGCTGGCAGGTATATAAATGTTATCCAATTCATCACAATCATAGAATGCATCATGTTCAATCTCCTTCATCGTACTAGGGATGATGACATGAGACAGTTGTTTCTTGCCACGGAAAGCCATCTCTCCGATAATCTCTACTCCCTCAGGAATCGTAAAACTGGCATCATGGTTCATGTAGTAAACCAAGCGCTTCTTGTCGGCGGTATATACTGCCCCGCCGTCAAACTCAAAGTTATCGCTGTCAATCTTCTGTAAGGCGAGGTTGAGAACCAAGTTTTCAAACTTGCCGTCTTTCTTGGACTTCTTCTTGAGAATCTCCAAAATCGCTTTTTTATTTTCCTTCATATAATCATATATGTTAATTGTATTTCTTTTCGGTTGCAAAGGTACGGCGATATTTTTAAACTAGAGCGAAAAGATGGTTACATGTTTATGACGATGATGTTACAACGATATTACGGGCATTACAATCATATTACACGCTTTGTAAACAGGCAATGTAACACATTTGTAACACTTATGTTTTGTGAAAGAAACATTTTCTCCTTATCTTTGCAGCCGAAAAGAAATAGAAAGGCATCTTGTAGGATTTCGATTCATAACGGGATTGCTTTCTTGTTGGTAACAATCAATTAAGGTATATTCATAATAAGGTAAGAAATGAAGAAGAAAACGTATCTGTTGATGGCACTCGCTATGGTGTCGATGGGAATGAATGCCCAAAACTCAGAAAAGAGTTCTCTTGGAAACGATGCGCCTGAATTCGTAAAGACGATGAAGATAGGTGGAACCATCCGTTCTAAGTATGAATACCAAACCGAAGAGGGGGAGGGACGATTCGAGGTGCGTACGGCCCGTATCAATGTAGCAGGAAATGTAACAAAGGAGGTTAGTTATAAGGCTGAGATTGATCTCTGTGATGAGGGTAAGATCAAGATGCTCGATGCCTATACCCGCATCAAACCTTGGAAGACCCTGCAGCTTACCATCGGTCAGGAACGCGTGCCATTTACTATTGATGCTCACCGTTCTCCTCATCAGCAGTACTTCGCCAACCGCTCGTTCATTGCCAAGCAGGTGGGCAACGTGCGCGACGTGGGTGCCGAAATCGGATACACCTGGAATGTTGGCTTCCCTATCGTGGTGAATGCCGGTATCTTTAACGGTTCGGGTTTGACCAACCAGAAGGATTACTGGACCAAGGGCGTTAACTATTCAGCCAAGGCTCAGTTCCTCTTTCCGAATGTGAACCTGGTGTTGAGTACCCAGAAGATCAAGCCATCTGATATCACGGTAACGATGTATGATGGCGGTATCACCTTCCACAAGGGTGGTTTCATTGCTGAGGCTGAGTATCTTTACAAGCATTACAGCAAGGATGCCTTCCACGATGTTCATGCATTCGATGGTTTCGTATGCTATGATATTCCGGTGGCTAATCCTAAGAGTCTCATCAGGAAGGTTTCTCCTTTGGCAAGATATGATTTCATGAGCGACCACAGTGATGGTACAAGATATGGCGGTTCTGATACCGAACTCGGTGCCTTGAAGATCAATGATTATAAGCGCCATCGTGTTACGGGCGGTGTAACCCTGAGTCTTGCCAAGCCATTCATCTCGGATATCCGTATCAACTACGAGAAATATTTCTATCGTAAAGGTGGTATAGCTAAAGTTTCAGAAAAAGATAAGATTGTTGTGGAGTTCATGACAAAGTTTTAGTCAAGATAAAACTTGTTTTTGGATGTAATAAGTAGTACGCCCTGAAAGGGCAGAAACTCCTAGCCCAGGGTAACACCCTGGGTATATAATGGGATAAAGAAGTCGCCCTGTAAGGGCAAAAGCTTTGTATTTGAGAAGCTTTTGCCCTTACAGGGCGTCTTTCTTGCTTATGCGTAACCCAGGGTGTTACCCTGGGCTAGGAGCTTCTGCCCTTTCAGGGCGTGCTGCTAATAACAACTTTTCGTTTTATTACAGCATTCCCTTAGAACTAGGAAGCTCGAAGTGGTAGATGTCTCTCTTTACCGCCATTTTCAGCGAACGGGCAAGTGCCTTGAAGATGCCTTCTATCTTGTGATGCTCGTTCTCGCCCTCAGCCTTGATGTTGAGGTTCATTTTTGCCGCATCACTCAGACTCTTGAAGAAATGCTTGAACATCTCGGTTGGCATTTCGCCCACCTTCTCTCTGTGGAACTCGGCATCCCAAATCAGCCATGGACGGCCACCGAAATCCAATGCTACCTGACAGAGACAATCATCCATTGGCAGACTGTAGCCGTATCTTTCTATTCCGCGCTTGTCACCTAAAGCCTGCAGCAGGCATTCGCCCAGTGCAATACCCGTATCCTCAATGGTATGATGCTCATCCACATAGAGGTCGCCCTTGGTATGGATGGTGAGGTCCATCATGCCGTGCTTGCCTATCTGTTCCAGCATGTGGTCGAAGAAACCGAGACCGGTAGAAATGTCGCATTTTCCTGAACCATCGAGATTTACCTTGATGTAGATATCCGTTTCCTTGGTGGTGCGCTTTACTTCAGCGATACGGTCGCCGGCAAAGAGAATCTCGGCTATCTTGTCCCAGTCCATACCATCCTTTCCAAGAATCAGACTCTTGCAACCCAGGTTTTCGGCAAGCTGGGCATCGGTTTCGCGGTCGCCGATTACATAACTGTTTGCCATATCGTAGGCAGGGTTATCGATGTATTCGGTCAGCATGCCTGTTCCTGGCTTGCGCATCGGCGAGTTATCTTCAGGGAAGTGGCGGTCGATGTGCTGCTTGGCAAAGTGGATGCCTTCGCTCTCCAGGGTCTGGATGATGAAGTTGTGGACTGGCCAGAAGGTATCTTCCGGAAAGGAGTCTGTACCCAGTCCGTCCTGGTTGCTCACCATCACCAGCTCGTAGTCTGTGTGCTGGGCAATGAAGGCGAGATTGCGGAACACGCCCTTGGTGAATACCAGCTTCTCGAAGCTGTCAATCTGTTCGTCCTCTGGTTCCTGAATCAGAGTTCCATCGCGGTCGATGAAGAGTAATCTTGTCTGTTTCATGTCTCTTATATATGTTAATACGATTAATATTTTTCAATCTCTGTAGTTGCCATTTTCTGGCTTTCCTTCATTCTCTGTTTCTCTTCGTCTTGTACCTTGTAAGAGCCGAATTGATAGGCAAGTGAAATGCCAAGCCAGCTCAGGGCATAGATGATGAGCAGGAAGGTGATGGTGAACACCAGGAAGAGGAGTGGGGTGAAATAACCCGGTACACCGAGCGGGTCGCCATCAAGTGCACCGAGCTGTGAATAGAACTGTGCGATGATGAGGATGATGGAAGGCAGGGCTGCGATAAAGGTAGCGATGCCTACGATAATCATGCCGAGAAAACTGGTCAGAAAGAAACCTCCGAAGTGGCGGAGAATGCGGAGGAGGGATTTTCCTATCTTGCGCTTTTCGCCCTTAGGACACAGTTGCTTTCTTGGCAGGAGATGCCAGAATGATACGATAGCCATTACGATAGTGGCTCCGTAAATGATGGTTTGCAGAATGAACGAAGCCATCGGATTCACGGCTCCCCAATCGTGAAGCGGTTTGTTGGGGAGGAGGAAATAGAGTACGATAGCCAGCAATACAGCAAATGGAATATGGGTAGTCCATGTCTGTTTTACGAGTGATCTGAAGTCACTTGTTATGGTATCATATGATGCTCTCATGCAGGAAGTTATACTTCGGTGCTTAAATAATTCATTTACTTCCATAACTATCTTGTTTTAATTTCTAATTATCGCTTTTTTATTTTTTTACCTTTTTACTTTTTTACCCTTTTACCTTTAAAAGTTTCTTCTGAATTCAGAGCAAGTAATGGCGGTAGCGATAGCCACATTCAGACTGTCGGCTGTAGCTCTACCTTTCGGAAAGTTAGGGATGAGCAGCTTGTGGTTCACCTTTTTTGCCAGAACAGGCGAAATACCTTTTCCTTCGTTTCCCATCACGATGAGTCCACGGTTTTCGAGCTTTTGCTGATAGATGTTGTCGCCATCGAGTAGGGTGCCGTAAACGGGAACATCAGCAGGAAGTGATTCTACCAGTTCCAGCAGGTCGCCGTATTCTACCTTCACTCTTGCTATGCTGCCCATCGTAGCCTGAACCACCTTCGGATTGTATACGTCGGCAGTATCCTGACTGCAGTAGATATGGGTGATGCCAAACCAGTCGGCGATGCGGATGATGGTGCCCAGGTTGCCCGGGTCCTGAACGCCGTCGAGCGCCAGACTCAGTTCGCTGGTATTAATAGAGTAATCTCCTGATGTTGCCTGTTTGAATACGGCAAGCACCTGTTGCGGATGCTGCAGGAAACTTACCTTCTTCAGTTCTTCATCAGTAACCTCTATCACTTCGGTTTCAGCCCCAAAGTGTTTGCCCCGGAGCCATTCGCCGGTAGCCACAATCAGGTCGGCAGGTTGCAGAGCGAGCAGATCGTCTACCACCTTGAAACCTTCTGCTACGAACTTTCCTTCTTTATTTCTGTTCTTCTTCAGTTCGAGCGAACGTATGTACTTTATTTTATTCTTGCTAATCATTTATTTTTTGTCTATATGTGTGCAAAGGTAACATAAAATATAGACATTTCAAAATAAAAAGTGCTAAATATTTTGTATTTAATTTGTTTTGCATTATCTTTGCATATCAAAAACGATAGATATTTTGAAAATACAGAAGATTTCATTACTTGCCTTGCCGCTGCTCATAGTATCTTGTTCTTCGAGCAAAATGGTGCCGGAAGGGGAGTATATATTAAATAAGGTAGAAGTGAAGAGCGACTCGGCAGGGTATAATGCCGGGGCGCTCAAGCAGTATGTGCGCCAGAAAGAGAAACCGAAACTCTTCTCGCTCTTCAAGAACCCTTTCAGCAAGAAGCCTGTCATCTACGATACTTTGCAGGCGCGGCTCTCCTGTCAGGATCTGCTTACCGCCATGCAGAACCAGGGCTTCATGCATGCCGGGGTGTCGCTCTATACCACCAAGAAAGGAAAGAAACTGGATGCTACCTATCTGTTGCATCCCGGAGAACCTTTTATGATAGGTAAGGTGAAATATGAGGTGGAAGATGAACATATCCAGCAACTTCTGCATCTCGATAACCCCGATAATCAGCAGATTAAGCCGGGTATGAGATTTACGGTAGAAACATTGGATAATGAGCGCAGGCGTATCTCCAGCCTTCTGACCAATGATGGCTATTTCCGCTTTCATAAAGATTTTATCCAGTTTTCTGCCGATACGATTGCGGGACAGAAGGATATCGCCCTGACGCTCCACCTAATGAAGTATAAGGCAAACAGTAATGCTCCTGAGGTTGATCATCCCCGATATGAAATCAGAAACATCAACTATCTGAGTAATGACAGTGACCGAATCCATCTGCGCCATCAGGTTTTGCTCAATGCCACTGCTCTCAGAGAAGGCCGTCCCTACAGTGCCGCCGCCTTGCAGCGCACCTATAACAACTTTGCCCGTCTGCAGGCGGTGAAGTATACCAACATCAGTTTCTCTGAAGTTCCTGACAGCAACCAGGTTACGGAGAACGGAATGGAGAGGGACAGCATCAGCCGGCAGATGGATTGCAATATCCAGATTAATACCAACAAGCCTTCTACCATTGCCTTCCAGCCGGAAGGAACCAATACGGCGGGCGACTTGGGAGCTGCTGCTTCGCTCACTTATACCAACCGAAATCTCTTCAGAGGTAGTGAGCAGCTGAGCATAGAACTTCGTGGAGCTTACGAGGCTATTACCGGTCTGGAGGGGTATCAGGATCAGAACTATACTGAATATTCGGTTGAAGGCAAACTGGTTTTCCCTCGTTTCTTGGCGCCTTTCCTTTCAAGAAATTTCAGAAGAAGACAGACGGCAAACAGCGAGTTGTCGGCAAGTTGGAATCTTCAGAACCGTCCGGAGTTTCATCGCCGCGTATTCTCTACTGCCTGGCGTTATCGCTGGACAGAACCGCGTCATCACCTGGCTTGGCGTTTCGACCTGCTCGATCTCAACTATGTGTATATGCCATGGATATCCGAGACTTTCAAGAGAGACTATCTCGATAATGCAGAAAACAGAAATGCCATACTCCGCTACAATTACGAAGACCTGTTTATCATGAAGATGGGTTTCGGTTTGAGTTATAGCGATGGGGTAGATGCTGTGCGAGTGAATGTAGAGAGTTCGGGCAATCTGCTGAGCGGTGTTTCCAAGACATTCGGTTTCAAGGTGAACAGCCAGGGGCAGCGTACATTATTTAATATAGCTTATGCCCAGTATGCCAAGTTTGATGTAGATTATACCCATCTGATGCAGTTTGATAAGCGCAATGCTCTGGCGCTGCATGCGGGCATCGGTGTGGCTTATCCTTACGGCAACAGTACGGTGCTGCCTTTCGAAAAGCGTTATTTCTCGGGTGGTGCCAACTCGGTAAGAGGTTGGGGCGTAAGAGAATTAGGTCCGGGCAAGTTTAAGGGAACTGACGGTAGAATAGATTTCATCAACCAGACGGGTGATGTGAAGCTCGACTTGAATGCCGAATACCGCACTTCGCTCTTCTGGAAGTTTGAGGGTGCAGCGTTTATCGATGCCGGTAATATCTGGACACTTCGCAATTATCAGGATCAGCCTGGTGGTCAGTTCAAGATAGATGAATTCTACAAACAGATAGCTGTAGCCTATGGCTTAGGTCTCAGATTGAATTTCGATTACTTCATCCTCCGTCTGGATATGGGTATGAAGGCAATCAATCCAGCTTACGGAACGAAGGAAGAGCATTGGGCGATTATCCACCCGAAACTAGACCGCGATTTCGCCTTCCATTTCGCAGTTGGTCTGCCGTTCTAAATGCAGTTGATAGTTTATAGTTAATAGTTGATAGTTTATAGTTAACAGTTTATAGCCAGGAGTTTCTGTAGGGCATCTTTTTTGATTATGATACCCCTCAGAAACTCCTTACTTTTTTCAAGGCAATTTATCCAGCTTAATCTTCCAGAGTCTCTTTTCCATACACATCGGCAGTTGGAAATCGGCCTGTTCTATGAGCTGCGGATCCTGTCCGATACTGTCCATCAGCAGAAAATTATGAACCGTAAGGGTAACGGTGGCACTTGTTTCATCGTCACCGAAATCAATATCCGTAATCTCGATGCTGGCATCCTCCGGTTTCTGGCGCAGCAGTTCCACGTCGGTCTCGTTCACATTACTTGCAGCATAGCGCAGCCAGCGCTCCGATTCCTGGGTGCAATACTTCACGGCTTTCGGGAAATGCCAGTTGAAATAATAGTTGGCAAACGAATCAACGTCAGCCTTCAGTTGGTCCTCGCTGCCTTCGTGAGGTTCACATCCCGAAAGGCTGAATATACTTGCGGTCATGCATGCCACAGCTATGCATAAACCTATCATCGACTTCTTCATCATGATTCTCAAATCTTAAAAATTCTATTTTTTTGCGATATTTCGGCACAAAGATAGTAAAAAACTTTGTAATAAGAATCTTTTTTGCTAACTTTGCATGGAAAATAACAATTAAAATGCTGAAATTTATATCCTTTGGCAGTGGAAGTAGTGGCAATTGCTATTATCTTTACACTGATACGGATTCGATACTGATAGACGTAGGAGTAGGAATAAGAATATTGAAGAAGCATTTCCATAACTATGGACTTCGCTTCGAGGATGTGCATCACGTCCTCATCACCCATGACCACGCCGACCATGTAAAGTCGGTGGGGAGTCTGAGTACTGACTATCATCTACCGGTATATACGACCCGTAAAGTACATCAAGGCATCGAGCGCAACTATTGTGTTCGAAAGAAGATAGAGCCTAACCATGCTCATGTGATAGAGAAGAACGTAACTTTCACACTGGGCGAGTTTAAGATTACTCCGTTCGGCGTACCCCACGACAGTACCGACAATGTTGGCTATTTCGTGGAGTGCGGAGGTGTGAACTTCTGCCTCATCACCGATGTGGGCCATATTACCGAAGAGATGCACGACTTTATCGGGCGTGCCAACTATCTTGTGCTCGAGGCGAACCATAGTGTAGAGATGCTCCAGCAGGGTCATTATCCCCAGTATCTGAAGGAGCGCATTCTGGGAGATAACGGTCATCTGAGCAACGACGATTGTGGCGAGGCGCTTGCCAATTATGCTACACCGGAGCTTCATCACGTCTGGCTCTGTCATCTCAGCGAGGAGAACAACCATCCTGAGCTGGCACGCAAAACCGTGGAGCAGATTTTGCGCAGCAAAGGCATCATAGCCGGCAAGGACTTCCAACTGGAAGTATTGAAGCGCAAGACGCCGAGCGAAATCTATAAGCTGGTGTAGGGCAGGTATAAAACTAAAAAGGTAGCCGGATAAGGAGTTATATTGAGTTAATTCCTTATCCGGCTATTTCATGAATACGAAATAAACGGCTGCAATCAGGCAGCAGAAGGCTGCGAAATGATTCCAGTGCAATCCCTGTCCCTGAAAGAGGATATTGGCGATGATGGCGAAGACGATAAGCGATACGCATTCCTGAATCACCTTGAGCTGGACCAGATTAAACGGTCCGCCATTATCCACGAAACCGATGCGGTTGGCTGGTACCTGACAGCAATATTCGAAGAAGGCGATGGCCCAACTGAAGGCGATGACACCGATAAGAGGCCAGTTGCTGCTCACGCCCGTTTGTTGCAACTTGAGGTGTCCGTACCAAGCCAGCGTCATGAAGATGTTGCTCAGCACCAATAATAATATAGTATACAATCCGTTCATAATCTTATTTTTTTGCGGGTGCAAAGGTAATATATTTTTTTAAACTCTCCAAATTTCAGGGAAGTTTCATTTCGTTTTTGTTTTTATATGGCTGTTTTTGGCAGATAAATCTCCGATGTTCTGATATTTATCTCCGAAAGATAAGTGTGCTGTTTGCGTATGGCTAGTAGGCTGTTTGGGGCGAACAGCCTACTAGCGGAATAGGGAACAGTAGGCTGTTCCTATGAGACAGTCATCTCAGACGGGGAAACCAGATTTCCCAATCCTATCAATATGATTTATGTTTAGCATTCTGCAAAAATCTCTTCACTCTTCACCTTTCCTCCCAAATCCCCTGTGTTTATCGGCATTTCGGGAGGTGAAGAGTCATCAGCAACTCTTCACCCACTCTTCACCACTCTTCACCTCCGTCAACCTCCCTGTTTATCTGGGGTAGGGTGAAGAGCTTTATCTTGATTACAAAGACTCATCCACTTCTTTCCAATCTATCAATCCCTTGCCCTTTTCATCGAGTTCCACTGCCAGGGCGATAACTTTGCGTTTGTCTGCCTTGAATGGTTCTGTGTAGCTCTTTTCCTTTATCTGGCTCTCGGCTGCAGAAATGCCGCCATTGTTCGATAGCTTCAGCTCCAGGACGTAGGTGAAGGATGGAACCTCTACAATCATATCAATCCTGCCAGTGGCCAGCATCCTTTCTACTTCCACCCTAAAGCCCAAGGCTCTGAATATCGTACTCATTATCAGTCGGTAACGTTCCTCCATATCCATACTTGCCATCTTCTTGTTGCTGTATGGAACATCGGCGATAAGAGCCTTTAATGCCTTCTTGGCTTCAGCGGTATTGCCGTCCTGCATCATTTTTCTGAGGAAGCTCTGCGCAGAAACCACTTCCGAATTCGACTTCATGGTCAAGGCTGGAACCACTACGCTGTATAATGCCTTGCGAACTTCAAAGTTAGGGAAGCCCAGGATGTAAACGCCATCGTCGTAACCCTTGATGGTGAGATAACCCGACTGATAGAGGAAGAGCTCGGCTCCGCCATTCACCACATCCGATGTTTCCAGGGTATCGCGCTCGATGAAGCAATGGTCAAAATATTCCATCTTCATTTCCATGTCATCCACGAACTTTGGCAATAGGGAAGTGGCCCCTGATGAAGCCCAGTAATTTCTCAATTCCCTATCATCCAGGGCATTGATGAGGCTGAACGGATTGAAAATATCCACCATATTTTTGCGGCAGAAATGATATCCGTCGTAAAACGCCGTGAGCTGCTTCAGCGTCTCCTCTGGAGTCCATCCGTTTTCTTCTCCCATCGCCTCAATCTCAGGTATGAAGTTTTCGGCAGCTTCCTGCTTTGAAATACCGCAGATGGTGGCGTAGGGTGCATCAAAACTGATGTTGCTCAGGTTGTTGAGCACGGAGAAGAGAGAAATTTGAGTGAACTTGGTGATGCCCGTGATGAAGATGAACCGCTCGTGCTCGTCCTCTTTTTTCAGAACAGCAAACACGGATTTATAGATGGCTGTACAGGCATCATGCTCTGGAGTCTTCCAGGAATGCTGCAATGGAGAATCATACTCATCGATGAGGATAACCGCCTGTTTTCCGGTCTTTTGAAACATCGTTTCGATGATGTTCTGGAAGCGGACGGCAAGGGAAGCCTCCGGGCGTACGGCTACTTCATACTTCTGTTCGTATTTATAGAAGGCATCGTCGAGATAGGAGTTGAGTTCTTCTGGTGCAGCACCTCCGCAACTCATGTCGAGTCGAATGACGGGATAGCAGGTCCATTCTTTCTCCAGTTTCATCACCTTCAATCCTTCGAAGAGTTCCTTTTTCCCCTCGAAGTAAGCCTGGAGTGTATCCACGAGAATGGACTTGCCGAAGCGGCGTGGGCGGCTCAGGTAATTATACTTTTTTCCCCTGTTGGCAAGTCTCCAGATTATATCAGTCTTGTCAACATACAGATATCCTTCTCTTCTTATTTCTGCAAAAGACTGGATGCCTACAGGCAATTTTCTATCGTTCATTTCTGTCATAATCTAATCTCCTATGTTTTCTGGATAGCTTTTTGCGAGCTATTCGCCTTGCTACAAATTCTATTTGCAAAGATACGATGAATATTTTGATTTTGCAAGAAAAATGGGGGATAATATAAAAAAGGTGGCGAATCTTTTTGTTATCTCTGATTTTTACAGTATTCTTGTCAATTCGTAAAATGGCGGGGCGTTTTATTTATGATGGAGGTAGCCAACTGTATTCTTTCCAGTAGGTTTCTTGAAAAGGTATTCAGGTGAAGAGTGGTGAAGAGTGGGTGAAGAGTTTCAGAGAACTCTTCACCTCTTCCAACCGCCCTGTTTATCGGTGTTTCGGAGGGGGTGGTGAAGAGTGAAGAGTATTTCCGTGTTTGCTTCCACATAATATTTATCGGTCAGGATTATGATATGACAACCCATTTGCCTGATTTCTGCGAGCCTTCTCTGCGGATGATATGATCTTCCTGCATCTTCTTGAGATGCTTAAGGATGGCACTTCTATTGATGTTCAGAGTGTTAGCAATCTCTCGGGAAGTGATATTCCCATTGCTGGCGATAAGTTGCAAAATGGCATTTCTCGTTTCTGGACCACCTTTCTGGACCACTTCCTTGTTTTCTGGACCACCTTTCTGGACCACCTCCTGCTTCTCCTTTTCCATCTTGTTTTCTCCTTCCATCTGCACTTTGATATCAGCTATCGCAATATCTTCTTCCATAGATTTCCTGTATTCAAGAATCTCGTTTCTCAGGTTTTGCGTGTGCTCTTTCAGCATGAATTCCTGGAAGGGTGCCATTGCCTCTTCTTCTCTCGATTCATTGAGGGCTTCGATATACTGCGCTTTATCTTCTTTGATGATTTTAGCAGGTACCAGTCCGAATTCAAACTGCAGGTGATTCATGATGAGGCGCGACATTCTGCCGTTGCCATCCACCCATGGGTGAATAGTAACGAGAATGTTGTGGGCATCGAAACTTAGCAGGTAGGCATCTATGGCGTTGGGACTTTTGATGAGCGCTTCTCTCCGCTGGTTGATGTGGTTGCAGAGTTCTTCCAGTTTCATCGGAACTTTGCGGTAGTCCATATAGGAGCGCCCGCCTGCTCCTGCCGTAACGCCAACAAGGCGCAGGTCTCCCTTTGATGAGTCGAATTCGCCCATCAAGGTGCTGTAGTGGCTGCCCGTATTTCTCATTACCAGGGCGGAGAGGTTCTTGAGCATTTCCACGGTGAATGGCTTATGTTCTCTTGCCCATCTGATGGATTGTTCGTAAGCTCTCTTCAGGTCGAGGTTCATGAGTTGTTCCACCATCGGTTTGCCTTTAGCCGTGATGCCTTCGTCGAAGAGAAGCTGGTTCTCTATCTCGGTTACGGTGGAGCCTTCGATGGCGGTGGAGTGGGTGATGATAGAGTAGAGATAGAACTTCTGATAGTCTATCTGCTCAGATATTCCCAGCTCCTGGTATTCTTTCAGAACCTCTAGGAGTTCATTGATCTGCTTGTCCATAACGCTTCTTTTTGTAACTGATTGTAACTGAATTTTTCTGCAAAGATACGATGAATATTTAGAAAGCAAAGAATTTCTCTTGCATTTTTTCTTTGAGGTTAAATTTCTTTGTTGTATCTAGAGCACGTTCAATGCAGATGAACTTCTTATCAGTATGCTGCATAAAGTATTCTACTGTTTCATCGTTGAGATTTGCATCTACAGTAATATAGGCCTCCTTTTTTCCATCTGTTGCCCAATAAACTGAGTTTTGGGTAAAGCTGTTTTGCTTTTCCAGTTTATAGGTAAGCATGAAGCCTTGTTTGATAAGTATTTCTGTTATCAGTTCCTCTTCATTAAATACGAGTGTAAGCTGGCTCTCTTTTTCCTTGATGTAATCATGGAAAAGGGCAAGATTCTCTTCCTCGTTCTTTGTTGGGTCAGGTGTAAAGTCTGTTCTTGGGAAACTTGACTTTGACAGGGTGAAGACCTTGAAGCCTAACTGGTTGAGCTGCAGCTTGTATTCCTCGTCAAGGATTTTACCTTCGCTTTCTTTCTGATATCTTTCAACCACAGCTTTATTGCGGGCAATGGTTATTTCGCTGATAGTTTTGTAGCCAGCTTTATAAGCTGGAGATTTTTTATCTGTGAATTCTGGGATTTGTACAAGGATGAATTTTCTGTGAGCTAATTGTTGATTGTTTAGCTTAACCACCGAGTGTCCCGTTGTACCAGAACCTGCAAAGAAATCCAGAATGATATCATTTTCTTTTGTTGCAATTTCAAAAATTTTGCTTAACAGTTTTGTTGGTTTCGGATTGTCGAAAATATCAGCAGCACCTAATAATTCTTTTAATTCTTTGGCAGCTTCTTGGTTATGACCGACTTCCTTGTTTGTCCACCAAGTCCAAGCATTGACTCCATCCACTTCTGACAAAAAGTTTTTTTTACGAGGACGAGAAGTTCCATCAGCACCGAACCAAATTCGATTGTCCTTTACTAAATCATTAAACGTTTCTTTAGATAAAGCCCAACATCTTCCTATCGGTGGTGTATACTCTATTCCTGCAGGAGTGGTAATTGTATAGAATTGTGATTCGGTTGCATGACCTGTTTGCCCTGTGATGTCAACCGAAGCCCATTTTCCACGAGGATCATTATCAGGATTCTTATATTCAGACGCTCTTTCCTCTGTTAATTCAATCTTGTTTAATGTTGGTTTTAGCTTCTCGATATTTTTGGCATAAACTAATATATAATCATGGGCTGGACCAAGATTGCATCTTGCATCAGGGGAAGTACGTTTTTGCCATACAATATTTGCCACAAAATTATCTTCAAAGAATATTTCATCGCATAGCTTATGAAGATGATGTATTTCGTGATCATCAATAGATATGAATATGACACCATCTTCTTTTAATAAATTGCGAGCAATTAAAAGACGACTATACATTAAGTCTAACCAACTGCTATGATAACGACCTTCTGTATTAGAATTGGTATCAATGTTTGTACCGTGTTCGCTTCTTTCCCAGTATTGTTCTTTACTCTCGTAATAATTATCTTTATAAACTCTGTCTTCTCCTGTATTATATGGTGGATCAATATAGATACACTTCACCTTATTTCTGTAACTGGAAGTCAATACTTTGAGCACTTCGAGGTTTTCACCTTCAATGATGATATTCTCGGTAGTCTCTGCATTTACGCTTCGCTTCTCATCATAGTGTAATGTGGCACGTGTTGGGGTGAAAGCGTTGCGTTTTGCCGCTGATTTGCCAAACCAGCGGAACTCGTAACGTTCTGTTTCTTCTACACTATTTGGGTTCACTGCCTTTTTCACCTCGTTAATGTCGAGATATCCCTCCTGTGTAAACCAGTCTGGGAACAACTCACGCAGTTTGCTGAGTCGTTCCTCGTTCATGTCGGGTGATAGGGTGATATGTTCTTTATATGTTTCCATTTTCTTTATCTGTATTTATTGTTTGGTCGGCTTGCGACTTAAATGTTTTGTATTCACGAATAGGAGCTTTATAATATGCCTCGATGCCTATTGACCGGAAGTGTTTGATGGCGCATTTTATTCTAGCTACTTCGTGAGGTGAAAGGGCTTTGGTGTCAGTAATGTCGTTTGTTCCCTTTATCTCCACAACGAAGTAAAACTCCCGTTTGTCGTTTGTATCTTTTAATGATACTCGTTTCAATACCACTCCAAAGTCAGGATTGTAAGAACCTATTGGGGTAGGAATCTTGTACCATGAAGGGAATTTCAGGAAGCACACGACATCTGAGTTTTCTTTGTCTGCGTCTGCTGCGAAATCTCGTTCGAGTGTACTGTCATATAGAGTCTTGTCCCATACTCCATGATTAGGAGTAGAGACGTAATTCTCACATCCGTCTTTTGTAAAGTCATCAAAGTTGAAAGGAAAATGCTCTTCGGTAGGTGAGTATTCTACGCATCTGGTTAACTCTTCCAACTGAATCTGCTTGATTTTGAATACTGCCTGTTCCATATATACAGGCGGATTCTTTAAGTATTGTTCTTTGTTGGTGATACCAAGTAGAATCTGCAGTACCGAATTGTAGCATAAACCAGTCTTCTCGCTCAAATCTTCAAGTAAATCCTGTGGAGTAAAACGGCCATGCAATTTATAATCTTCTGATCCTATGTATTCGCGAGACAAGTCTTCGATATTGTTCACTCTATAGCTAGCCACCTCCGCTTTATAATCGCCGATGCTTATCTCGCTCAGTGCTTCTATAGAACGGCGGATGATAGCATCTTCATCGAAATGTACACGATAGGTTGTCTTCTTAGCAATGACATTCCAAAAACGGCGGAACATGCTATTGAAGGACTCGTCCTTTTTCAGTGTGAATGTTACTCTGTTCTTGTGCATTCCTTTATGAGTATGCTTCAACTTGGCAGATGCATCCTTGGTGCCGAAAGCCTTCTCATTCTCGTTCTGATAGCTGCGAGCGAAAGTTTCATAAGTTTCGTTTGGAACTACTGTGAGCTGGTTGATGATTTTATCATCCTGTGCATCTTCTGGGTTATAGATGCGTTGACCTTGTTGGTTCACGCAAATTCGAAGACCACGGCCTATCTCTTGTCTTTTTTTGTTTTCTGAGTAGCTTTCGTTGAGAGTAGCTATTCCGAACACATTTGGATTATCCCATCCCACGCCAAGTGCTGAATGAGAGAATATAAACTCTATAGGACTATCGAATGACAATAGCAGTTGCTTGTTATGCAGTATCTGGTCGTAAATGTCCTTATTGTCTTTATTGGTTCTTTCATTATCCGTGTATTCTCCTTGTGTGGTTTTGGCAAAGTAGAATCCCTGTACTGCCTTGATTTGTTCCTTTGAAGGAGATACGCCATTATGAAACTCCGCATACACTTTGGTAAATTGCTCTTCGAATATATTCTTGATAACAGGATTGGTGGTGCTCATATAGTTTGCCACCCTATCTATGAATATGAGAGATAGATTCTTGATACCTTGTGGGCGTAGGCGAAGTCGGTTCTCAAAGTGGCGACGAATAAGCCATTCTAGTTGTAATGCCCAAATCTGTTCCTTATTGGCTGAAGAATTCCCTTGCGTAATACTTGTTCCGTTGGTAAACTCCACAGTCCACTTTCTTGTACTCATCTTCTTATAGATGCGGCTGATAGTATAGTCTGTATAGGAATCATTTCCTGATTTTACAGCCAGATTATCTCCTTTTTTAAGGAAATTCGAATCCTTGAACAGGAAGTTTTCCTTTGACTTATTGAATCTCCACAGTTTCAACTTAATTTTTGGTTCGCCTTTTGTTTCTTGCACATCGCTGATCTCAATTTTCAAGGTTGCTTCATCGTTTTTCTCCGTCACGGTGAGCACTTCTATCTTCTTGACAAGTCCAAGACGATAGCTATCGTTAGGCGTGAGTTGATAAAGCATATTCATTTTTACTGCATGGGTTGCAGAATAACGAAACTTGAACAATGGATGCAACTTTGAAAGCCACTCCTTGGAATTGTCTGTGTCCATTCCTTCTTGTGGTTCATCCATAAAGATGATAGGATGGGTTCTGCCCACAGCTTCAATATGAGGCTTGTTATTAAACAAGTCTTCACGTACAGCTTGATTAAGAATCTTATCTTCAGAATTGAATGAAGCCATGGTCATTATCATCAACTGTGGAGTTTCTGCAGTGATGAAGTCTCTTAGATAACTCAATTTAGAGCTATCGTAAACAAATGCATTCAGTGAGGCTTCGTATCTTTCTTCCAATTGTTCCTTAAAGTTGTAGAAGGTATCTATAACTCCTTGTCTGATAGGAACAGAAGGAACTAATACTATGAACTTTGTGAGTCCATATTCTTTGTATAGTTCGTATGCAGTTTGGATATAAGTAAGCGTCTTTCCTGTACCTGTTTCCATTTCGATGCATGCATCTTGCGATTCTTGCAGGTTTGCATTACTCGGGGAAATATGGTTCTCTTCAATGATTCTTTGGATGTTGGCATACAATTCCTTCGGAGACAATGAGCAATAGTTTGCCCTAATGTCTTCGTCTGTAGAATTGTCATATGTATTCTTCTCCATACCTCTAAAGACTTCCACTACGCTATGAATGGCAATCTTTTGATGTTCTGGGTTTTCTAATCTAAATTGCATGAATCTTCGATGTTTTAATGATGTACTCACAATTGTCTTTGCGTGATATAAGCTTCTTTCTTTCTTGAATATATATAGAGAAAAATCGGCTCTTCTTTGCAAGTTTAGTGCAAAGGTACATTTTTTTGGGGAATTATTTATCCAAAAATGACTTTTAATTCTAATTCAGACTATTTTTTTGTATTTTAAGGCATAAATGCTTGTAATTTTCAATCTTTCTTCGTACCTTTGCCACTTGAAGGATGCGGATTCGGATTTATAGAGGGTTCGGAATCATCCGGAAGGTGGAAGAAAGCAATGTAGAATTTAAAAGCGAAAGAAATATGGAGGAAAAGAAATATCATATCGATGAATCGAAGATAGCCGGGGATAAGGTTTGTGAGCCATCGCCTGTTTATGCATCTGTTGCATCAGAGTCTGTATCTCATCACATGATAGATTCTGGGATAGAGCAGAAAGATGAAATTCCTGTTCTTAAAAATCATTTTAGCTATGAGGGTCTTTTGGATAGTATCGATTATTGTGAAACCATTAAGGATGATCCTTCTAAATGGGAATCTGTTGATGCCTTTAACGAACGTTTGTATAAGGAATTCCCATGGCTGAAATAGTTGTTCACAAACTGTATGAAGAAAAGGAACGTCAGTATATTATTGATGCTTATGAGAATTTTGGTAAGAAAACTGCTCGAAGATGGAAAGAGGAACTGATGAAAATCCAGAACTTCCTGAGAAAATATCCTGAAGGTAAGCCTCCTTTTCTTGGTGCACCAAAGTTTAGCTATTTGCTTCGGGGTGCTAATTTTATGCGTAATTTCAAGTTGGTTTATTATTATGATGAATCCTTGGATGTGGTGCATATTGTTGACATTTGGGATATGAGACAGAATCCAAAAAGGTTCTCTGTCTCAAAATACAAGTGATTTTATATAACTTTAAAAGCGAAAGAATTATGGAGGAAAAGAAATATCATTCTTCTCTTTTCTGTCGGATTCTTGAAAAAGTATTTAGGTGAAGAGTGGTGAAGAGTGGTGAAGAGTGGGTGAAGAGCTTCAGAGAACTCTTCACCTCCGCCAACCGCCCTGTTTATCGGTATTCCGGAGGGCTTGGTGAAGAGTGAAGAGTATTTGCCGTGCCAGTTATTCATTTTAATAAGGAGCAATATGATGTTACATCGAGATAAAATATTATGTTTTTGGGTTTTATTCTGCTGCTTCTTTGCATATACTCCTCTGCAAGCCCAGCAGCCACGCAAGAAGGTGGGGCTCGTGTTGGGTGGAGGTGGTGCCAAGGGTGCGGCTGAAGTAGGTGTGCTCAAGGTGCTGGAAGAGGCTGATATTCCTGTAGATTATATTGCCGGAACCAGTATCGGTGCCATCGTGGGCGGACTCTATGCCATTGGCTACGATGCTGCGGATATCGATAGCCTCTACCGTAACCAGAACTGGCTTTTCCTTTTGAGCGACCAGGTGAAACGTGAATCGGAGACTTTTCTTTCTAAAGAAGAAAGGGAGAAATATATCGTTCATATTCCTCTTTCCAAAGAGAGGAAGGTCTCGTTGCCAACCGGTTATGTGAAGGGGCAGAATATCTTTAACCTTTTCTCTAAACTTACCGTGGGGTATCATCAGGTGGATGATTTCTCCAACCTGCCTATTCCTTACCGTTGCGTGGCGGTAGATCTGGTAGAAGGCAAGGAGGTGGTGTTTTCATCGGGCTCGTTGCCATTGGCGATGCGTGCCAGCATGTCGATACCGGGCGTGTTTGCTCCGGTAGAATGGAAAGGGAAGATGCTGGTGGATGGCGGCGCCTTGAACAATCTGCCGGTTGATGTGGCAAAGGAAATGGGAGCGGATGTGATTATCTGTGTAGATTTGAGTACCGGTTGGAAGAAGAAGGAAGAGCTGAAATCGGCTTCTTCTGTTGTTGAACAGCTCATAAGTATGATGGGGCAGAACAAATACCGGAAGAATATGGCTGAAGCCGATCTTTATATCAATCCTTCTCTGAAAGGTTATTCGGCAGCCAGTTTCCAATCTGAAGCCATTGATACCATGATACAGCGGGGAGAACAGGCTGCCCGTCAGAAATGGGATGAGCTGATGGCTCTGAGAAAGTATATCTATGCTGATGCTTGTGATTCTGTAGCCTCTGATGATACATTACAGGATAAACGCCTCAAACAGCCGAAACCTTCTCAGACGGAAGCTTATCATATAGGAAGCATCCGGTTAGAAGGCATCAGCGGAGAGGAAGAAAAGTGGATTAGAAAGAAAATTGCTTTACGGGAGAATTCGGAAGTCAGTCCTGAGGAGATAGATGGCACACTTGCTATGCTCAGGGGACTGAATATCTTTTCGCGTGTAGAATACAGACAGTCTAACGAGGAACCTTATGACCTGGTATTCATGCTGGAACCCAACGAATCGAGAAGAATCAGTGTAGGTGCACGTTTTGATACACAAGATTTGGCGAGCGTCATCGCTCAGATATCCAACAACCAGCAGTTTTCTACCCGTCATCATTATGCCTTTACAGGACGCATTTCCCGTAATCCCTATCTGGAAATGAAATATGCCTATGGCAACCTTTTCGGAGCGAAAATTGGTATTTCCTATCGTATGGCTCATTATGATTTCGACCTTTATGCGGACAAGCATAAGTTGGATGCCCTGGAGTTTCTTTCGCATTCTTTCGCTGGATTCTATACCCGCGATATCGGTAATTTCAGATTGAAATCGGGAGTGCAGTTTGATTATTATCATTATCATTCTGATATGTTCGAACGCGACGGAAGCATCCAGACACGTTCGTCAGACCATTTTCTGAATTACTTTGCATCTGTTGTGATGGATACTTACGACCGCCGTTATTTCCCGACCCGTGGCAGCCGCATTCAGGTTCAGGGCATTCTGCATACGGATGACGGAATACATTATGCTGATGGTAATCCTTTTGGTGAAGCTGTTTTTCAAGGAGAATGTGCCGTACGTCTCAATTCCAGATTCTATCTGCTTCCTAAGCTCAAGAGCCGCTTCTTGTTTGGCAGTTCCGTACCTGCCATTTATCAGAATTATGCAGGTGGAGTAGCTGACGGTTACTATCTGCCTTGGCAAGTGGCATGGGAGAGTGCGCAGCATGTTCATCTGTTGGAGCGCAATGTGGTGACTGGTCAGCTCGGTTTCCGCTATCGGGTGAAAGGAAAGTTTTATCTTACCGCTCTGGGAGAGTATGGCAAGGAAGCCCGCAAGTTTTCCCATATTCTCATCGGTGATAATTTGTGGGGAGGAGCCTTGAGAGCATCCTATGATTTCGTATTGGGTCCGGTAAGCATTCAGGCTAATTATTCTAGCTTGGGTAAGAATGTAGGATTCTATATCAATGCAGGATTCTTGTTCTGATTTTAGAAAACATATAGAATGTATTTTGCAATCTTGAATTTTAGAATATAATAAATAAAAAGAGAGAATCAGATGAAACTGAGATTTTTGAAATTGATGCTGCTGCTCTTCATCCTGCCATTGCAGATGCTGGCGGCAGAACTGGGCGTGGCTGGTAAGCAACTGGCTGCATTGCCTGGAGTAAGTAACGTGGAAACGCTGAAAAGTACGCATTTCCCGGAAAAGTATGTGTTCTTTATCAAGCAGCAGCTCGATGCCAAGGATGCATCCAAGGGCTATTTCGAACAGAGGGTGGTGCTCTGCCATAGAGGATTCGACCGTCCTACCGTGCTCGTGACAGAAGGATATAATGCCAACTATGCGCTGCGCGAAGGATATATTGAAGAACTTTCCAAACTCTTCGATACGAATATCATTACCGTAGAGTACCGTTATTTCGACAAGTCGATGCCTAGTCCTTGCAACTGGGATTATCTTACCGTTGAGAATTCGCTCTATGATCTGCATCATGTAAACCAGACCCTGCATGCGATGTACAAGGGAAAATGGATTGCTACCGGCATCAGCAAGGGCGGACAGACTACGATGTTCTACCGTTCTTACTTCCCTGATGATGTAGATATTTCTGTACCATACGTAGCTCCGCTCAACAAGGGTGTGGAGGATGGACGACATGAGAAGTTCCTGCAATATCAGGTATCAACCAAGGAAAACCGACAGAAGGTGCTCGATTTCCAGTTGCTCCTCTTCAAGCGAAAGGCTGCGTTGCTGCCAATGTTCGAGAAATATTGCAACGATAAGAAATATGTATTCAATGCTCCGCTGGCAGAGATTTTTGATTACTCTGTATTCGAATACGCCTTTGCTTTCTGGCAGTGGGGAGAAGACATCAATAAGATTCCTGCAAGAGATGCTGATGACAAGACGGTGTTTGATTACTGGATCAACATGTGTGAGCCGGAGTATTTCACCAATTATAATGCCACAGCCTCGTTTGATGTGCAGGCAGCCCGGGAGTTGGGTTATTACGGCTATTATACCAAACCATTCAAGAAATATCTCAGTATCAAGACAGCTAAGGGCTATCTGAAGAAACTGATGGTGCCAAAGGGGGCAGAAAACGTGAAGTTCTCGCCAGCACTCTATAATCATACGGTAGAGTTCCTGACCAAGAATGATCCGAAGATGGTTTATATTTATGGCGATATCGATCCTTGGGGAGCTTCGGGCATTTATGGCTTGCCTTTCACCAAGAACAAGAAGAACCTGCATGTTTATATGTGTCATGGCGGTTCGCACAAAACTCGCATCTTGTCGTTCCCAGAGCCTACAAGACAGGAAATCATCAGTCTGATAGGTAGTTGGCTGAAGGAATAATGCTTCCATGAACCAATCATAATGGATAAAATGAAAGATTTTTTCAAAAAATATCCATAAAAGTTTGGTGGTTTCAGAAAAATGTATTACCTTTGCACTCGCTTTTGAAAACAAAGCTTTTAGCAGAGGCACCCTTAGCTCAGTTGGTAGAGCAACTGACTCTTAATCAGTGGGTCTAGGGTTCGAATCCCTAAGGGTGTACAAAAAACTCCGAAGAATCAATCTTGGTTCTTCGGAGTTTTTTTTGTATCTATGCCCGGCATGGAGTAACTCTGTTTTTTATCGTATCTTTGCAACCGATGAATAGAACAGACTTATCATTTTGGGGAATATCACGACCTTTCTGTTACCTTATATTCGGGCTTATTTCCTACAGATTCTCTATGGTTTGGCCGATCTTTTCGTGATAGGTAGATATTGTGATGTGGATAGTACTACGGCTGTATCTAATGGTGCGCAGGTAATTATGGGCTATCATTTTGGACTTCGTTCTGGAAGCAGCAGAGCGTTACTCTATAGATGCTACAGAGTTGCTGGCAGATTTCATCGAAAGTAATCCTGTTGCCCATACGCTACGTAATATGTATATTTATAAACAAGCAAGTTGATATTTATTCACTTGCGAAACTTTAGTAATTTACAATTAATAGTTTATAGTTAATAGTTTATAGGTTGCTGTTTACTGATGATTTTGGGGGAATTAGCTGATAAGTTGTTGATGGGCTGGGGGCGATATAGGGGTGTCTGTCTGAGAATATTAACAAAAAAAGAGTGTGTCATGAATTTATGATACACTCTTTTTTTTATTCTGTTTAATTACATCTTCTTTATCCGTTTGCGATATTTCCGAAGAAATCGAATGAGGCATCCCAATCCTTCCATACTGGCTCTCTGCCCAATTCCTTCAATCTCGCATTGATTACCTTGGCGGTACGCTCATCGCTCACGGTGAACTGCTCCAGCGCCTGAGGATAAGTATGGTAACCACCAGGATTTACCTTTGATTCTGCCGACATGGTGGTGACACCCAGTGTTGCCATGTTGTCACGGATATAGGCTGGCTCACGGGTAGAGTAGGAGATGTCTACATCGTGGTCGAAGATACGCATGGCGAAAGTAGCCTGGGCCAACTGCTTATCGGTCATGAAGCAGTTTGGCTGGAAACCTTCGTTCTGTGCAGGGCGCATACGAGGGAAGTTCACGCTGTACTTGGTCTTCCAGTAGTGCTTCTGAAGGTAGCGCAGGTGATGAGCCATCATCACTACATCCGTGCGCCATTCCTTTTCCAAGCCGATGAGCACACCCATACCGATGGAATGGACACCTGCCATACCCATGCGGTCGAAACCATCGCAGCGCCACTCAAACTTGCTCTTCATGCCACGTGGGTGGTAGAGCTTGTAGTGCTCGTGGTTGTAGGTCTCCTGGAAACAGATGACGCCGTTCATTCCATGGTCGGCGAGGGTCTTGTAATCCTCTGTAGAGAGCGGCATCACCTCAATCTTCACGTTAGAGAAATACTTCTTGGCGATATCGATTGCCTTGGCAAGATAAGGGGTGCCAGCCTTGGCTGGGTTCTCGCCCGTAACGAGAAGGATGTTCTCGAATGGAGCCAGCTGCTTGATAGCCTTGTACTCGTTCTCAATCTGCTCTGGGGTGAGGATGGTACGAGCCATCGGATTCTCACGATGGAAACCGCAATACACGCAGGAGTTAGAGCATGAATTGGTGATGTAGAGAGGAATGAACATCGACATGGTCTTGCCGAAGCGCTCCTCGGTATATTTGCGGGAAAGACGCGCCATTACCTCCAGGTATGGCTCGGCTGCCGGTGAAATCAGCGCCATGAAGTCGTTCACATCGCAATGGTCCTTGGCAAGGGCACGACGCACATCATTATCGGTCATTCGAGCAATGCGCTCCGTGGTCTCCTCCCAACTGATATTCTTTAATTCGTCTGAAAACATTTTCTTACTTTTTAAACTTTCTCAAATCGTGTGTCAACTTGGCTGCACAGAAGTTTGGACCACACATGGTGCAGTACTCACCGTCTGTATGACCTGCCTCCTCGAAATACTTCAAGGCGAGCTCTGGGTCGAGAGAGAGGTGGAACTGGTCTCTCCAGCGGAACTCGAAACGTGCCTTGGAGAGGGCGTTGTCGCGGATGGTTGCGCCTGGATGACCCTTTGCCAAATCGGCTGCATGAGCGGCAATCTTATAGGTTACCACACCTGTGCGCACATCCTCCTTGTTAGGTAAGGCGAGGTGCTCCTTTGGTGTTACATAGCAGAGCATGGCAGTGCCGAGCCATGCTATCTGGGCGCCACCGATGGCTGATGTGATGTGGTCGTAACCTGGAGCGATATCGGTAACCAATGGGCCGAGGGTGTAGAATGGTGCCTCGTGACAGTGGTCGAGCTGGCGCTCCATGTTCTCCTTGATCTTCTGCAATGGCACATGACCAGGACCCTCGATGAATGCCTGCACGTTCTTGTCCCAGGCACGGGTAACAAGCTCGCCCATGGTATCCAACTCGGCAAACTGGGCTGCATCGTTGGCATCGGCAATACAGCCTGGGCGCAGACCATCGCCCAAAGAGAGGGCTACGTCATACTGTGCCACGATGTCGCAGATATCGTCGAAGTGCTCATAGAGGAAGCTTTCCTGGTCGTGGTAGAGACACCACTTGCTCATGATACTACCGCCACGGCTCACGATACCGCAGAGACGGCTATCGGCGAGATGCACGTTGTGGCGACGGATGCCGGCATGGATGGTGAAGTAGTCAACACCCTGCTCGCACTGCTCGATGAGGGTATCACGGAATACCTCCCAGTTCAGATCCTCTACCTTGCCGTTTACCTTCTCCAAAGCCTGGTAGATAGGCACGGTGCCTACTGGTACAGGACAGTTGCGCACAATCCATTCACGGGTTTCGTGGATGTTGTCGCCGGTAGAGAGGTCCATCAATGTATCGCCTCCCCACTTGCAAGACCATACAGCCTTATCTACCTCTTCCTCGATGCTGGAGGTTGTGGCAGAGTTACCGATGTTGGTATTGATCTTCACGAGGAAGTTGCGGCCGATGATCATCGGTTCGCTCTCCGGGTGGTTGATGTTGGCAGGAAGAACGGCACGTCCGCGGGCAATCTCATCACGCACATACTCAGGAGTGATATGGGTGTCGATGCCCAACTCCTGGCAGTTCATGTTCTCGCGGATAGCCACGTACTCCATCTCTGGAGTGATGATGCCAGCCTTGGCATAAGCCATCTGTGTGATGTGCTTGCCAGCCTGAGCACGGCGAGGCAACTGGATGTGCTCGAAGCGGAGGTGGTCGAGGCTATGGTCAGCAAGGCGCTGCTTGCCATACTCGCTGGTAACTTCCTTGAGCTGCTCGGTATCGTTGCGGTCGAGAATCCACTGCTCGCGCATTCTTGGCAAGCCTTTCTTCAAATCTACCTGATAGTTAGGGTCGCTGTAAGGACCGCTGGTATCGTAGATGTAAACCGGAGCGTTTGGCTCTGTATGAGGAATGCCGCGCTCATCCTTCACAACAGTAGGAGTGAGGTTTACCTTGGTCATTCCAACCTTGATCTGTGGGAAGAGTTTTCCCTGCATATACGCCTTTTCTCTCTGGGCGTAAGCTTTCTTATCGTTTGGCATAATTTTTTAAAGGTAAAAAGGTAAAAGGGTAAAAAGGTAAAAAGAACATTCTGCTTCTTTGCCTTCATCCTTCATGCCTTTATATTATCTATATTATAATTAGTCGTTGAGGAATGCGGTGAGAGGAGAACTTGCCTCAGCACAATCGCTGATGGCTCCGAGACCTGCCTCGTAAGCACGGCGACCGCATACTACTGCTTCCTTGAATGCCTTAGCCATCTCTACAGGATCACCGGCAACGGCGATAGCTGTGTTAACCAAGCAAGCGCTGGCACCCATCTCCATAGCCTCGGCAGCGTGGCTAGGTGCACCGATACCTGCATCTACTACAACTGGAACAGTAGCCTGCTCAATGATGATCTGCAGGAAGTCCTTCATTCTCAATCCCTTGTTGGTACCGATAGGTGCAGCAAGTGGCATCACGGTAGCAGCACCAGCCTCTTCGAGGTGCTTGCAGAGGGTAGGGTCTGCCTGGCAATATGGCAATACCACGAAACCGAGTTTTACCAGTTTCTCGGTAGCCTTCAGCGTCTCGATAGAGTCTGGAAGAAGATAGCGAGGGTCTGGGTGGATTTCGAGCTTGAGCCAGTTGGTTCCGAAAGCCTCGCGAGCCATCTGTGCTGCGAATACAGCCTCCTCGGCGTTGCGCACGCCACTGGTGTTAGGAAGGAGCTGGATATTTGGGTTCTGCACAATATGAGAGAGCAGGTCGTCCTGCTTGTCTTCGAGTTCGATACGTTTCATAGCAACAGTAACCATTTCTGTTTCTGATGCTTTGATGGCTTCAGCCATGAGGGCATTGTTGTTAAACTTTCCTGTGCCCAAGAAGAGGCGTGAGTTAAACTCTCTGCCTGCGATTACTAATTTTTCCATTGTTTTATTATAGAGTTGTTATTTTTGTTTTCATTTCTGTAGGAAAAGTACTTTTGGGTGATTCTTTTCCGCAGTATTCTGGGACCGTTATCCTCCGCAGAACGCTTTTACGATAACGATGTCTGCTCCTTCTGCGATGATTGTGTTTTCCCATTCATCACGAGGCACCATTTCGTTACTGATAGCTACTGCAACTCCTGTAGCTGGCAAATCGAGTTCCTGGGCTAACTCCCTGATGGTTTTAGCCTGTGTCTCGGTCTCTTTGTTGTTGATAGTTACTTTCATATTCTGTTCGTTTTATATGATGAATAATCCGTTTGTTTACGCTTTTTCTATCGCCCGAAAGCGATGATAAGATAATATGTAATCAAACACGGTGAACTTCCAGATGAAAGCCTTAAGAGAAAGAATAAAGCGCTATCAAATATCCCTGCGACAGCATTACCTGCATCAGGTTCAATGGGTATCATCTCAGCCGAATCTTTCAGCACCCCGTGATAATCGCTTGCAAAAGTAATGATAATATCGGAAAAACAATAGAATTTCAAAAATATTTATGCTAAATTAACGCAGAATGTACCTTTCGCTTTACTGGTGTTTCTTTCTGCAATCCGGGCATTCGCCTTTGATGACAAAGGAAATAGAGTGGGGGTAAAAGCCTTCGGGCAGCTCGAAACTTGGAATATGGATATCCTCCATACAGAAGGAACGCTGGCAAGATTCGCAGTAGAAATGAATATGCCCGTCGTGATGATCGCAAGCCCCTTTTTCTTCGCAGAGTTCGTAGCAGAGTACGCCTCGCCCATCTTCGAAGGCATGTACCACATCATGTTCCAGAAAGAGGGTAAGGGTACGGAAGATGCTCGACTTGTCCATCGAAACCATCTTTCGTTCCAGATTACTCAGACTCTGTGGGTTCTGTTCGCCCATCAGGGTCTTCATTACGAGTATGCGGTTGGCGGTTGGCCGAATGCCTTTCGATTCCAGCCTGCTGATCATATCTTGTGAGTTCATCGTTTCTTCTTTTTTAAATTTTTACTAACCGGTTGCAAAGATACAAAAAAAGCGTGTAAGTATGGTAACTTACACGCTTTTTCTTTATTTAAACGTAATTACTTTTTGCTTTCAATCTAGTTTATGCCGCAGCATGAAGGGATTGGAACCCTTATGCGCAAGCACAGCCACGGCTTCTGTTCAAAGCCTCACCATACATTTCCATTGCGGTCATGTAATTTGCAAGAATAGCCTTCAAAGCCTTCTTGATGTTTGCATACATTGTTTTCATAATCGTTATCCTTTTTTTAAAAATTAATACTCGGCATTTCTGCCATTTCCTTTATTCTTTTGTTCATGAACGGTGGTCAATTTTACTTGCCCATCTCCATGTTGTTGTTTACATTTACAGCCTTGGCAATCATAGCTGCCACAACTGTAAGAATCATTACTGTCGTCATCATAATTTGTTTCCTTTCTTTCTTTGTGGAGCCTCCATGTGAGGTCTCCTGTTTTACATTATCCTTTTACAATCTCACTGTTTTCTGGTGCAAAGGTAATGCCTTTTTCTTGAATATCTGTCACAAAGACATGACAAAATGATGAAAAAGGGGCTTTTTTTGATACACGTCAACTAAACAGCAATGGCGGCTTGATTTACGTCAAGCCGCCATGCTGTCATATTGAGAAATGTGTCATATTTCTTATGTTTCTTCGGATTTCTGATGCTAGATCAGTTCCAGAATCTTGTCGAGAATCTTTTCTACGGATGAAGAATCGGTTGCTTCATCGAGTTTCTTGTTGATTTTCTCTTCCAGTTTCTTGCTTACCTTGTCGGCAGCCTGATCCATGGCCTGGTTTGCCTTGTCTTCCAGTTTCTTCTGAACGGAAGCGCCCAGTCCGTCTTCTTCTGAACCATCGCTGCTATTATCGCTTACCGAAGGGGATTCATCGGTTGATGAGCTGGTGGTTTCTTCTATCTGCAGATTGTCGGCACCTTCCAGCGCCTTCACCATATCATCAGCATTCATCGTGTAAACGCTGCCAAGGATTCCGAAGCTTACGGTGTGCTGCTTGCCATTAAACTCAACGGTTCCCTTAGAGCATATGATATAGTTGTGGTATTCGAAGAGCTGGTTCATCACTTCATCAATAGCGCTTCCTGCCATCATTTTGGCAATGGAACGGATGCTTTGGGTGAAGAAGTTGTTATCACTGGTTTCTGTAGCCTTGTCGATAGCCTTGGCTGCCTCAGTCTTTACCTTTTCTTTATGGGCATCAGGTCCTGGATTGGTTATGGCGAAAACCAGGAAGAGAAGTACGATAAGACCTAAGATGATTTTCCAGAGGGTCTTGCTCGATTTTTTCTTTTCCGGTTCCTGTCTGTAGCCCTGGTTCATGGCAGCACCGTGCTGAAAGCCTTGCTGGTAAGCTTCCTGCTGTGCCTGCTGGAAACCCTGCTGGTTTGCAGCCTGAAAGTTTGCTGCTTCTGTCCCGTTGTTGCCGGCTGCATCTGCTGATGTTCCTTCTGCATTTTCTTTGTTGGCTGTATTAGCTTTGATTGCTTCTACAGTTTCAAGAACAGTCTTCAGTTCTGCTATTTTCCAAGCAGGTGTCCAGTCTTTCATACCTTGTGCCCAAACAAGGGTTTCGGGTGTAATAGCCTTCTGGACGAGTTGCTCCAGGCTGAATGGACCCGCTTGCTGTCCGTTATTCTCAATGATAAAATATTCCATCATGTATTCTTTTATATAATATTTTTCTTAAAAGCCAATAAGGAGTTTCTTTCACTCTTCATTGCTTATTAGTGTGTAGCTTTCCACCATGCTGTTTTCTCTCTTCCCTTGATAGCTACGTTGTGCTGGCTAGGGTCGGAGATAGAAAGACCGCAATAATTTTTCACTTTAAAGGTTGTACCTCTATAACTCTTTAACCCTGTATAAGCCTGTTCGGTATGAGCAGCAGCTTTGATTGTGAGTTTCATCTGTGAATTAAATTTGTCTTTCAGAGAGCCGCTTGGAACAAGACTATCTACGTATACGCTCATGTCGTAGAAGAGGTTGGGAGAGAAACCATCCAAAGGCTGTATGGAATCGAGCGGAACGGATGATGAGAGGGTATATTTGCTGTTGATTTCCTTCATCACTTGGGCTAGATTATCCATCTGTCTGCAGTCGATGGCCGCCATGTTGCAGAATGGATCGCTACTATTCTTGTAGAAATTGACAACTCCGTTGACAAATCCTGAGTAGTTGGGCGCAGAACTGTTGAGATAGCTCCATACGGTTTTGTATGGAACGCCAGCTCCCATTACTTCGCTACTTGAACTGATCATGAAATTAGTGACGTCTTTCAGTTCGTATGCAGTCTCTACATTGCCCATATAGCATGCATCGAAGAGAATGTATTGCATCTTGGTGCCGCTGAGTTTGATTCCTTCGGCAAGGGTAGGAACGTCGAGAGCGTTTTCTTCTAAACTTACGCTTCCGAAGAAACGGGTGACAGGTTTGTTGGGATCGGGACCATACTGTATTCCGCTGAAATTGCCGGTAGCGGTAGGGTAGCTGGTACTTCCTTTCTGAGCAAAACCGGCATTAGGTCTTGCCATATAAGGATAGTTTACCCAATCGCTGTTGTAGGTCCATCCGCAGCCATGAGCTCCGATGATGAGCGAATAATTCAGGGCTTCAGCACGGCGTTTCACCTCATTCAGAATCTCTGCAAATCCTTCTGCTGTAGTATATGTAGCTTCATCGTATGTTTTCAAAGTGTCGCGAATTACGGTTTTCGTATTGCCGTCATATTGAAGATCAATGAGATAGCTCTTCCTGTAATTCTGGCTCATGAAGACCATTACACGCGAATTATTCAAGCCTTTCTTGGCAACAATACCTTCGCAGATACTGTCAACGTTGTTTTCCAAAAAACTTGTGAGACCGGAATCGTTGGTGCTACCCGTCCAAGGATAGAAGACGAAGATAGTCTGCTTATTGACGCTTTCTACATCAATAGCTTCATCGCCACAACTGGTGAAAGTTGCTGCTAGAGATAGCGTACATATAAATAAGGTGAAAAGCTTCTTGATCATAATTAAAAATGTTGAATGTTGAATGTTGAATGTTGAGTTGCAATCTTGCTAACGAATCAGCTTGACTAATTCAACATTCTACACTCAACATTCAACATTAAATATAATACTATTATTTCTTCTTGAGTTCCTCGATGGTTGCCTTGAGGGCAGCAATCTTCTCAACAGAGTCGCTTTCCTTCTTGCGCTCCAGGGCTACTACCTTCTCAGGTGCGTGAGCTACGAAGTTCTCGTTGCTGAGCTTCTTGCGTACGCCCATCAGGAAGCCTTCCAAGTGCTTGAGCTGAGCCTCTGCCTTCTCAATCTCGGCAGCTACGTCGATGAGGTCGCCCAATGGTACGGCAAACTCGTCGGTACCTACCATGAAGCTTGATGCATCGGCACTCTTCTCAGCGATGACCTCAATCTTGTCGAGGTTCGCCATCTTCAGCGTTACGTCGTTGTAAGCCTCGAAATCGTTCTTGCCTACTACCTGGAGAGACAACTGCTCCTTCTGGGCAATGTTCTTCTGGTTGCGAACGGTACGAACACCGGCGATAATCTGCTTCACAGCCTCAATGTCGGCTGCCAACTTCTGCTCCTCGGTTGTAGGTGCAGGAATATCCAGCTTCTCGCGCATGATGCTCTCGCCATCCTTGCGGTCGTAGATGTGCTGCCACAACTCCTCGGTGATGAATGGCATGAATGGATGCAACATCTTCAGGAGGGCATCGAAGAAGCGGAGGGTAGCGTCGTAGCTCTTCTGGTCGATAGGCTGGCCGTAAGCTGGCTTCACCATCTCCAGGTACCAAGATGAGAACTCATCCCAGAACAGCTTATATACAGTCATCAAAGCCTCAGAGATACGGTAGTCCTTAAACTGCTTCTGCATCTCCTCGTTCACCTCCTTGAGCTTGGCATCAAACCACTTCACGGCGATTTCTGCACTCTTAGGCTGCTCGATATCTGCAGTCTCCCAACCCTTCACGAGGCGGAAGGCATTCCAGATCTTATTGTTGAAGTTACGTCCCTGCTCGCAGAGGCTCTCGTCGAAGAGGATGTCGTTGCCCGCTGGAGCACTGAGCATCATACCCATACGGACACCATCGGCACCAAACTTGTCAATCAGAACCAGTGGGTCTGGTGAGTTGCCGAGACTCTTGCTCATCTTGCGGCCGAGCTTATCGCGAACGATACCTGTGAAATATACGTGCTTGAATGGCATCTTGCCACGATACTCGTAGCCAGCCATGATCATACGTGCTACCCAGAAGAAGATGATATCCGGACCAGTTACGAGGTCGGAAGTAGGGTAGTAGTAGTTGATCTCCTCATTGTCAGGATGCTCGATACCATCAAACAGAGAGATTGGCCACAACCATGAAGAGAACCAGGTGTCGAGGCAGTCGCTCTCCTGCTCAAGATCCTCAGCCTTGATGTTGGCATTCTTCTCCTGAGCGAGTTTCAGAGCCTCCTCTGCAGTCTCTGCTACCACGAAATCCTTCTTGCCGGCATTGTCGAAGTAGTAGGCTGGGATGCGGTGACCCCACCAGAGCTGACGGCTGATACACCAGTCCTTGATGTTCTCCAACCAGTGGCGATAGGTGTTCTTGTACTTCTTAGGATAGAACTCTATATCATCGTCCATTACTGGAGGAAGGGCGATGTCGGCAAAGTGCTGCATCTTGAGGAACCACTGTGTAGAGAGCTTTGGCTCGATAGGCACATTGGTACGCTCTGAGAAGCCCACCTTATTATTATAGTCCTCAATCTTCTCCATCAGACCGGCGTTCTGAAGGTCGATGGAAATCTGCTTGCGCACGTCCATGCGGTCCATACCTACATAGAGACCTGCTGCCTCGCTGATGGTACCGTTGTCGTTGAAGATATCGATGGTCTCCAAACCGTGCTTCAAACCGAGGGCGTGGTCGTTGATATCGTGAGCTGGAGTTACCTTCAAGCAACCAGTACCGAACTCGATATCTACGTATGTATCCTCGATGACAGGAATCTCGCGGTTTACGAGAGGCACGATAACGTGCTTACCCTTCAGCCAGGTATTCTTCTTATCCTCTGGGTTGATACACATGGCAGAGTCGCCCATGATGGTCTCAGGACGGGTGGTTGCTACTACAGCATAGTATCCCTTCTCATCCTTGTGTATCACGTTCTCCTCATCCACCTGCTGGCAGTCCTGCTCTACTACATAATACTTCAAGTGGTAGAGCTTAGAGTGCTCGTCCTTGTAGATAACCTCCTCGTCAGAGAGCGCAGTCTGAGCCTTAGGGTCCCAGTTAACCATGCGCACGCCACGATAGATGAGCCCCTTCTTGTAAAGGTCGCAGAATACGTGGATGACGGCACGAGAGCGGGTCTCGTCCATGGTGAATGCTGTGCGGTCCCAATCGCAGCTGGCACCGAGTTTGCGGAGCTGCTTGAGGATGATGCCACCATGCTCGTGAGTCCAGTCCCAAGCGTGCTTGAGGAACTCCTCGCGGGTAAGGTCGGTCTTCTTGATGCCCTGCTGAGCGAGGCGGTTAACCACCTTAGCCTCGGTAGCGATACTGGCATGGTCGGTACCTGGTACCCAACATGCGTTCTTGCCCTCCATGCGAGCACGGCGAACGAGAATATCCTGGATAGTATTGTTGAGCATGTGTCCCATGTGGAGCACACCCGTTACGTTTGGTGGAGGGATAACCACTGTATAAGGTTCACGACCATCTGGCTTAGAGCTGAAAAGCTTGTTGTCGAGCCAGTACTGATACCATTTACTTTCCACTGCTTGTGGATCGTATTTACTTGCTAATTCCATTGTTTATATCTAATTTTTATTCTTTTTCTTTCTTTTTCTTTAAAAAACGGTGCAAAGATACTAATTTTTGGGCGAAAAATACTATCTTTGCATCAAAATTATTAATTTTTGCACAAAACGATGGTTAGTAATACAGGAAAAGGACATACGAAAGAAGAAAAACTGGCGGCGTTCAGCCGCTTGCTGGATGTGCAGGACCGTTTGCGCCTGCAGTGTCCATGGGATAAAAAGCAGACATTCGAGAGTCTTCGTCCGAATACGATCGAGGAGACTTTCGAACTTTGTGACGCCTTGATGAAGCGCGATTACAAGGATATCAAGAAGGAGTTGGGCGATGTGTTGGAGCACGTGATGTTCTATAGCATCATCGGCAGAGAAGACGGCGAGTTCGATATCTGTGATGTTTGCAATCAGGAGGCAGATAAACTGATGTTCCGCCATCCTTTCATCAACTGGAAGGAGGAAGGAATTTGGACGGTTTCGAATCCTGATATGTATATCAACGATGAGGGACAGGTGGTATATAGAGAGTCTGAAGAAGCAGAAACCGGGAAGGCTGGAACTGCCAATGCCGAAGAAACCTTGGCTCTTGGCGCCAGCAAGCCGAAAACTGCTACTTCTGTTGAGAAAACCTGGGAACAGATCAAGCAGCAGGAGAAGGATGGAAATGAGCGGGTGTTGAGCGGTGTCCCTAATTCTCTTCCGTCTCTTATCAAGGCTTATCGCATTCAGGACAAGGCTAGAAATGTAGGCTTCGACTGGAAAGAAAAAGAAGATGTGTGGGACAAAGTGCAGGAGGAACTGGAAGAACTCAAGGTGGAACTGGCTAAAGGCGACAAAGAGAATTCTACCCAGGAATTGGGCGATTTCATCTTCTCTGTAATCAATGCAGCACGTCTCTATAAACTCAATCCGGATAATGCGCTGGAGAAAACCAACCAGAAGTTTATCCGCCGTTTCAACTACGTAGAAGATCATAGCTTAAAGCAAGGTAAAAACTTGAAAGATATGAGCTTAGAAGAAATGGATAAACTATGGGATGAAGCAAAACTTCAGGAGAAAAAGGATGATAAATAACGGTGAATCAGATAATCTTATCGACTCATCAGTATAATAATAAAAACTAAAGTGTTATGAAGAAATTAGTTTATGTAACAATAGCTTTGGTGGCGCTTTTCGCTGCCAACAGTTGTAAGAACAAAAATAATGTTCCTGTTATCAGTGCAGCAGATTCGGTAGAGGTAGAGGATGCAATGAACGATTCTACCATCTATGGTGTATGCGGTGAGGGAACCTCTATGCATAGCCTGGAGCTGATTTCTGATGATGGTGACACCCTTTCGGTGTTTATTGACGATGAGAATCCTGATGTTGTTCAGGGAGGATTGCTGGCTGGCGACCGTATTGCTCTTATCGGTTATAAGGCTGAGGATGGAGAGATGATGGCCCAGAAGATTATCAACCTGACATCCCTCTTGGGTAAATGGACTTCTCTGGATAAGAATTTTGATATCTTGGAAGGTGGAGAGGTGAAGAACAATGTGAAGGCTGAAACTAATCCTTGGACTAGCTGGAAGATACTCAATGGTAAACTTTTGCTGAATAAGGATACTTTTGCCATTGACAAGTTGGGTTCTGACAGTCTTATGTTGGAGAACACTCAGGGTATCTTTGTTTTCAAGCGCCAAGAGTAAGGGCATCATGTTGAACCTGTAATTTATGATTTAGTTTTGGAACCATTTAAAGTACATATATTGGGGTGTGGCAGTGCTTTGCCCACCCTTCAGCATAGTGCCTCGGCCCAGATTATTGAGATGCGTGGCAAATGCTTTATGATGGATTGTGGAGAGGGTGCCCAGATGCAGTTCCGTCGCACTCATGTTCACTTTGCTAAGATAAATGCTATCTTTATTTCGCATCTTCATGGTGACCATTGCTTTGGCTTGCTGGGACTTCTTTCTACCTTAGGTATGCTGGGCAGAATGGCTAAGTTAAAGGTGTATGCGCCAGAAAGTTACGGAGATTTGTTTAAGCGTCAGATTGATTTCTTCATGCAGGGAATGGAATATGAAATTGAATTTGTTCCTGTAGATACCGAGAAGTCGCAAGTAGTATATGAAGATCATTCTGTAACCGTAGAAACCGTTCCTCTGCAGCATCGTGTGCCTTGTTGTGGTTACATTTTCAGAGAGAAACCGACATTACCTCATATCCGTCGTGATATGATAGATTATTACGAGATTCCTGTAAGCCAGATTAATAACATCAAGAATGGAGCTGACTGGACAACGAAGGAGGGGGATGTAATACCTAATGCCAGATTGGTAATGCCTGCCGCTACTCCCCGCAGTTATGCTTATTGCAGTGATACCCGGTTTGTTCCGGGGTTGGCAGAAAAGGTAAAGGGGGTTACGGTGCTTTATCATGAGAGCACCTATACTTCGGAGAATGAGGACAGGGCTAAACTCTATTATCACAGTACGGCCCGACAGGCTGCAACTATAGCCAGAAATGCGGGTGTAGGCAAACTTCTTCTGGGACATTATAGTGCAAGATATAATAATGAAGAGGTATTATTGAATGAAGCTAAAGAGGTGTTTACGGAAAGTTATCTTACTCAGGAAGGTAAAGTGTTCTCTATAGAATAATATAGAAATATAAAAAAAGTGCCTTGCGTCAAAAAAAAGTTCATTTTTGATGCAAGGTTTTCTCTTTATATCGTTTAATCTTTAAAAAGGATTTGAAATTGGAATCGGAAAAGAAACTCTTAGACGACATCAATAGCGGCAGTCGGGCAGCCATGCACAGATTGTACGAACGCTATGTGGGGTATGCCATGGCCGTAGCGCTGAGGTATGTCCCTATGCGCGATGATGCTGAGGATGTAGTGCAAGATAGTTTTATAAAAGTCTTTTCCGGCATTTCAAAGTTTGAATATCGGGGTGAGGGCGCTCTTCAGGCTTGGCTCTTGCGGATAGTGACAAATGAAGCTGTCAACTTTGTAAGGCAGCAAAAGCGCTTCACTATCGTGGACGAAGTTCCCGATGAAATTGAGGATGAAGAGCCTGAAGTAGAAAGAGTTCCGCCTGCTGAACTGACAAGAATGATAGGAGAATTGCCTGATGGGTACAGACTGGTTCTTAACATGTTTGTTTTTGAACAGAAAAGCCATAAAGAAATTGCACAGCTGTTAGGCATCAAAGAAAGCAGTTCTGCTTCACAATATTTGCGGGCGAAAAAGCTGTTGGGCAAAAAGGTGAAAGATTATCTGAGCCAGGCAGATTGTAGTGATAATAAAGAGTTGAATCATATAAACGAGAAAAGTAATGAGTAACGATTGGACAAATAAACTTCGAGATCAGTTGGCAGATTACCAAGAGCCTGTCAGCCACGACTTGTGGGCTGAGATAGAACAATCGCTTGCTCAGTCTAAAAAGGTTGGTGATGAGGAAACTGATGTAAAAAAGAGACCACAGGCTCGTTATGTTGTCTTGAAAAGATGGTCAGTAGCTGCAGCGATTGCTTTATTGGGAGTAGGAGGCAGTTATGTTTATCTGCATGATGATGAACCGGGACAGGCTAACTTAGCTGTTCAGAGTTCTTTCTCTACAGCATCAGGTTCAAGCAGGACTTCTTCTGCTGTCCGTGCAGAAGCACAATCGGCAGGAAGTGAAAATGCAATCTTGCTTGCTGAAAACAATGCATCTGCACATCAGGTGAATCGTCATTCATCGGGGCGTCAATTGAACCATAGTAAATCTTCTGTCTCTTTCCAGGAGCGGACTGTTGCTGCTGATAATGAAGTAATGCTTGCAGCAGAGGTAGAAATGCCAGAACAGTCTGTTAATGCAGAGGTAAATGGTCGGGAATTATCTGTTTTGCAAAAGCAAAATGAGGATTCTGAAAGACAGATGGCCGTTTCTTCTAATCATGCAACCAAGCCGTTGGAAGCAGATGGTGGGCAGAAGCTTTATGCAGGCAGGGCGCAGGATGGTCATTATGAACGCAGTTATAAGGACAAGTATGAACAGAACTGGACCATGAACCTGTATGCAGAGAATGTAAGTCTGGGCTCTGGCAGTGATGGAATGTCAAACGGCATGTATGCGTCTTCTGATCCTCTTGCTGGTGGCGGCTTTGCTGATCATGGTGTTTTCCTGGCTGCAGCTTCTCCTTTAAGATATGCAATACCGAAATATGTTGAAGCGAAACATCATGCTCCTTTGGCTATAGGTGCTCAGGTTGGTATCGGACTTGCGCCTCGTTTGTCTTTGAGTACCGGTGTCGTTTATACGCGTGTTGCTTCTGATTTCAAATCTTATGGTGTTTCAGAATTTGATACACATCAGGTTTTGCATTATGTGGGTGTTCCACTTGGTTTAAACTATGAGGTTTGGAGCACGGGAGGCTTTCATGCGTACGTAATGGCGGGTGGAGAAGCCGATTTCAACGTAAAGAATGATACAAAGGTTTCTGGTCATAAAGAGGAGGTGAAACGTGATGGCGTTCAGTTCTCGGGTAAGGCTTCGCTTGGTGCACAGTATGATGTTACACCACAAGTGGGCTTCTATATTGAGCCAGGTGCAAAATATTATTTTGATAATGGCAGCGAAATAGAAAATACGTTTAAAGATAAGAAGTGGAATTTTAATCTCCAGTTCGGACTCCGTATTAATCTGAAATAGTGTTTGAGTCCAATTATTAATAAATATATGTACGAACTACATTTCATTTTATAACATTACATACGAGAAAAGGAAAGGGCAGTCTGCGTGATGCATGGCTGCCCTTTATTGTTTCCCGTTTTCTTATTTCTTATTCAATAATTTTTCGCTCATATTGAGAGCGGCCTTTCTGCCGTCTCCCATGGCAAGGATTACTGTGGCTCCTCCTCGTACGATATCGCCGCCAGCGTAGATTTCTTCGATGGAACTCTGCATCTGGTCGTTTACGGCAATGGTGTTCTTCCGGCCGAGTTCCAAGCCTTCGATACTCTGTGGAACGAGTGGATTAGGACTTACTCCTACGGCAACAATTACCTGGTCGCACTCCAGCGTGATGGTCTCGCCTGTAGCTTTTGGACGACGACGGCCGCTGGCATCAGGTTCGCCAAGCTTCATCACATCGAGAACTACAGCCTTTACTGCGCCCTTATCGTCTGCCTCATATTCTTTAGGATTGTGCAATGTAAAGAAGTTGATTCCTTCTTCCTTGGCATGCTTCACTTCTTCGAGTCGGGCTGGCATTTCTGCCTCCGAACGGCGATATACCAAGGTTACGTCTGCTCCGAGTCGTTTTGCAGTACGGCAACTGTCCATGGCTGTGTTACCGCCGCCTACAACAACCACCTTCTTACCCAAGTTGATAGGGGTGTCGCTATGAGGATTGGCTGCATCCATCAGGTTTACACGGGTAAGATATTCGTTAGAAGACATGATGTTCAAGGCATTCTCTCCAGGAATATTCATGAAGTTTGGCAGACCCGCACCTGAACCAACGAAGATTCCTTTGAATCCTTGTTCTTCCAGATCTTTTACGGAAATGGTCTTGCCTACGATGCAGTCTGTAATAAACTTTACGCCCATCTTCTGAAGATTCTCAATCTCTACATCTACGATAGCATTAGGCAAACGGAATTCAGGAATACCATATTTCAATACACCGCCAATCTCGTGTAATGCTTCAAAGACGGTAACGTCGAATCCCTTCTTTGCCATATCGCCTGCAAAACTCAATCCGGAAGGTCCTGAACCAACTACGGCTATCTTGATGCCATTAGGTTCATCGCACTTTGGTACAGAGATATTTCCACTCTGGCGTTCGTAATCGGCAGCAAAACGCTCCAGGTATCCGATAGCTACAGCAGGCTCGTTCATCTTGAGATGTACACACTTGCTTTCACATTGCTTTTCCTGTGGACAAACTCGTCCGCAAACGGCAGGTAGGGCAGAGGTGTTCTTTAAAACCTTGGCTGCGGCAAGGAACTGGCCCCGCTCAATATTCTTGATGAAGGAAGGAATGTTAATACTTACCGGACAACCTTCCATACAGGTAGGCTTAGGACAGTCGAGACAGCGCTTGGCTTCGGTCAAAGCCATTTCCTTGGTTAAACCGATATTTACCTCTTCCGTACGGGTTGTGGCACGATAAAGAGGGTCAAGCTCTGGCATCTTTACGCGCTCTATAGCTGTACGTTCTTTTGCTTTCATCGAAGCGCGTAACTCCTTGCGCCACTCAGCGTTACGGTCGGTCAACTCTTCGATGCTCGCATCTGTAGGTTCTACGTCCATGATTACATCCGTAGTTTCTTTCTTCTTTCCTGCGTCTACAGTTGCAAGGTGCTCTTCGAAGTGTTCCATCTCTTCGCGTTCAACATCCTTGAAAGTACCCATGCGCTTGAACATCTCGTCCCAATCTACCTGGGCGCCGTCAAACTCAGGACCGTCGATGCAGACAAACTTGGTCTTGCCACCTATGGTCAGGCGGCAGGCACCGCACATACCGGTTCCATCCACCATGATGGTATTGAGCGAAACGTCTGTGGAAAGATTATATTTCTGGGTCAGGAGACAGCAGAACTTCATCATGATAGGAGGACCGATGGCGAAAACCTTATCGATATGCTCCTGATTGATAAACTTCTCGATTCCTACGGTTACAACACCCTTCTCGCCGTAACTTCCGTCATCGGTCATGATGATGAGTTCATCGCTAGATGCACGCACTTCATCTTCCATAATCACGAGGTCTTTGTTCCTACCCGCAATTACGGAAAGGACTCTGTTTCCTGCGGCTTTCAGTGCCTTGATGATAGGGAGCATAGGAGCTACGCCTACACCACCTCCGGCACAAATGACTGTTCCGAAGTTCTCGATATGTGTAGGATTTCCAAGTGGTCCCACCACATCGTGAATCTCATCGCCTTCATTCAATGCACAGAGTTTGGTAGATGAAAGACCTACCTTCTGCACAACCAGTGTGATGGTTCCTTTCTCAATGTCAGCATCTGCGATGGTCAGCGGCATGCGCTCGCTGTTGTTGTCTACACGGATGATAACAAAGTTACCTGCCTTTCGGCTCTTGGCTATAAGCGGTGCTTCTACATCGAAGCGGAATACTTTCTCTGAGTATTGTACTTTCTTGATAATCTTGTTCATGGGCTATTAAAATTCTTAATGCTGATATATTAATATTTCTGGTTAGCTGTTTAGAGTTTGCTTCATGGTACATAAAAATGCAAAAGGATAACATCGGCTACCTTTGTGGCAGTCGAAGTTATCCTCGTACAATATATGTTATTTTTGTTTTTCGAATGTTTTGTATAATCGAGAAAAACTGAAAGTCTTACCGATACTTCAAATTAATCGAAATTTTTGTCATCAAGCATCTCGAAACCACAGTATGGAACCAATACCTTAGGTACGCGGATTCCTTCTGGGGTCTGATTGTTCTCCAAGATGGTTGCTACGATACGTGGCAAGGCAAGTGCTGAACCATTCAATGTGTGGCAAAGTTCAATCTTCTTGTCATCTGTATGGCGATAGCGGCAGTGGAGACGGTTAGCCTGATAGCTCTCGAAGTTAGATACTGATGAAACTTCCAACCAGCGACCCTGTGCAGCACTCCATGTCTCGAAGTCGTAGCAGATAGAAGAGGTGAAGCTCATATCACCACCGCAGAGACGGAGGATATGGTATGGCAATTCCAACTTCTTCAAAAGACCTTCAACATGGTCGAGCATCTCATTCAAACTCTCGTAAGAGTGACCTGGCTTATCGATGCGAACAATCTCTACCTTGTCGAACTGGTGCAGGCGGTTCAAACCGCGAACGTCCTTACCATAGCTACCTGCTTCACGACGGAAACAAGCTGAGTAAGCACAACGCTTGATAGGGAGATCTTTCTCATCGAGAATAACATCGCGGAAGATGTTGGTTACAGGAACCTCAGCAGTAGGGATGAGGAAGAGATTATCCAGATTAGCATGATACATCTGACCTTCCTTGTCTGGCAACTGACCGGTACCACGACCAGAGTCCTCGTTTACTACGTAAGGAGGCTGAATCTCCAGATATCCGCTCTTGCGAGCCTCATCGAGGAAGAATGCCTCAAGCGCACGCTGGAAACGAGCCATCTTGCCGATATATACAGGGAAACCTGCGCCAGTAATCTTAACGCCGAGGTCGAAGTCTACAAGATTATACTTCTTCAAGAGATCCCAATGGCAGAGAGCATCCTCGCCGAGGTTTGGCTTTTCGCCGCCTTCTTTCACAACAACGTTGTCGGCTGCGTCCTTACCTTCAGGAACCTGCTCGCAAGGGATGTTAGGAATTTCGAGCAACTGGTTGGTCATATCGTTCTGTGCTTTCTCCATGATCTCTTCAAGAGCCTTAGCGTCTGCCTTGAGCATAGCTACCTGAGCCTTTGCGCTCTCAGCTTCCTCTTTCTTACCTTCCTTCATAAGGGCACCAATCTGCTTAGCAAACTGGTTAGCCTGCTGCTTGTTGTTATCCAACTTCTGCTGAGCTTCACGACGAATCTTGTCGTACTCCAAAACTTTCTCTACGGCCTCACGAGCATTTGGAAAATGCTTCTTTTCGAGACCCTTAACTACACGTTCAGTTTCCTCACTGATAAGTTTAAGTGTAAGCATAAAATGTCTTTTAATTAAATAATTTACTATTTGTAGGCAAAAGTACAAAAAATATTTGTGATAGCGTAAAAAATTGCTGACTTTTTTACAGGGAAGGGTAGAATTAAAGTTTTTTTGTTGTTTTACAGGGTTAAGGAGCTTAGAGAAAGGGGGTGTGGTGTAATCCGTGCCTAAAAACTTATATAAACGAAGAAAGCCTGCTCTAGGTATGAGCAGGCTTCTATGTTGTTTGTTTGGAATAGTTTTTTCTAAAACTTTAAAAATTAAGCGTCAGCTTTTTTGGTCTTCTCAGCGTAAACCTCTGGAGAGAGAACAGAAACTGTACTCTTGTCCTTGCGGCCCTTGTGGAAGTAAACGATACCATCTGCCAAAGCATACAATGTATCATCCTTACCCTGAGCTACATTCTCACCTGGGAAGTGCTTGTTACCACGCTGGCGAACGATGATGTTACCTGCGATGATGCTCTGACCACCCCAGATCTTAACGCCTAATCTTTGTGAAGCTGATTCACGGCCGTTCTTAGAACTACCAACACCTTTCTTATGTGCCATTTTCTAATTCCTCCTAATTTTAAGCGATTACAGATTTGATTGATACTTCAGTGAACTGAGCACGATGACCGTTCTTCTTGCGATAGTCCTTGCGGCGCTTCATCTTGAAGACGATTACCTTGTCACCCTTTACGAGTGGGTTCACTACTTCTACTACTACTTTTGCACCCTCTACAGCTGGTGCACCGACAATGATTGAGCCGTCTTTGTCAACGAGCAAAACCTTGTCGAACTCAACAGTCTGACCTGCCTCAACATCCTTGATGTGATGTACGAAGAGCTTCTTGCCCTCCTCAGCCTTGAACTGCTGACCGTTAATTTCTACAATTGCGTACATTAAATTAATTATATAAACGGGTTTCTTCGGGAGGCGTCCTGCATTGTGCCGGATCTTCTTTGAGCCCCTTCGAACTAAACTTTTCTGTAACATTTGCCCAATCCATGAGCATTCGGGGTGCAAAATTACAAATTATCTTTGATATGAACAAAATGTTGGGGAAATAAAGATTGCTTTTTAGAAAGATTTAACAGAAAAGCCTGTTTTTTATAAGAATACCGATTATTTGCTACCAGATAAGGGACTCGTGAATAGTATAATGTTCTTTATTGGGTTCAATAATATACTTCCTTAGGTTCAATGATATGTCTCCTCTGGCTCAATGATATGTCTCCTCTGGCTCAATGATATGTCTCCTTAGGTTCAAGGATACGACTTCTCAGGTTCAAGAAGATAGCTTCGTTAAAGTTATGACTAGTGTCAGCAGCTCTGCTGAGCCTAGTCAGCAGGTCTGCTCACTATAGTCGACAGGTCTGCTGACTGCAGTCAGCAAGTCTTCCGACTCAAGTGATATTACCTTTTAATTGTATACTTTCTTCTTGGGAACAATATATGCTATATGCTATTTGATGGAGGAGGTGTATAAAAAGAAAAAAGCGATGACCTTCACAGGCTACCGCTCCAAATCTTCAATAGGTATTAGTTTCCATTAAGGTAAAAAGATTGTTTTCAGGATAACTGGCTGCAAAGATACACGATTTTTTTCAAATCACCAAATATTTATTTGATTATTTTTGTTGTAAATCAATTGTGTGGGTGCACAAGAGCATAAATTAACTTATTTTAGTAAGAAAGGCTGCGTAATCGATTGCAATTCTGTTGTTTTTTGTTCTTGTTTAGATATCTTCAAAAGTATAAAGAGACGAACTTTCGAGACGGGTAGTGAAGTAGAGAAAATAAAAACAGGTTGGCGCAGAAGTGCCAACCTGTTAATGGAAAATACTATTATCTTATTCTGTTTGTTCGAATCAGGAAAAAGAAGTGATTACTTCTGCTTCTTGATTTTCTCTACGTAAGCATCAATGACAGCTACTGCTGTGATGTTTACGATATCCTGTACACTACTTTCTGAGTCAGTGAAGTGGATAGGCTTATTCAATCCCATCTGGATAGGGCCGATAATCTCAGCTTCAGGATTCAAACCCTGGAGAAGTTTGTATGCACCATTGGCGCTACTCAAGTTAGGGAACACCAAAGTGTTGACGTCTTTGCCCTTGAGGCGGGAGAATGGGTACTTCTCATCGCGCAGATCCTTGTTGAGTGCATAGTTTACCTGCATCTCACCATCGATAGCGAGTTCTGGGAACTCCTTCTGCATCTCAGCAACGGCTTTCTTTACTTTAACAGGTGAGCCAATATTGTCTGTACCGAAGTTAGAGTAGCTTAACATGGCCATAACCGGCTCTTCGTTGAAGAACTTTACTGTACCTGCAGACAGCTTGGCAACATCGATCAGCACATCTTCGTCTGGGTGGCGGTTGATAAGTGTATCTGCGATATAATAAATACCCTTCTGGGTGTTAAGGATATGCATGGTACCGAAAGTCTTATATGGCTCACGGATTCCAATTACATCTTTTGCCACCTTGATAGTATTACTGTACTTTGTGTAAAGACCAGTGATGAATGCGTCAGCATCACCCTGTTCTACCATTGACATACCGAAGTAGTTGCGCTCGTACATTTTATCATAAGCTTCCTCGAAGCTGTAGCCCTCGCGAGAACGCTTCTCTGCCAGATGCTTGGCAAACTTAGCACGGCGGCCCTGTTCGTTATCGGCACGCATATCTACAATCTCAATATCTGAAAGGTCAAGTTTCAAACGGCTAGCAACACGGTTCAAGCGGTCTGGGTTGCCCAACAGAATTGGCTGGCAGATACCCTCTTGCTTTGCCTGGACTGCAGCCTTCAGCATAGTTGGGTTGCCACCTTCAGCGAATACTACACGCTGTGGGTGAAGGCGCGCTGTATCGTGGAGCTTGCGGGTCAGCTTGGTCTCCTGACCAAGCAGCTGGCGCAAATCCTGCTTGTACTTCTCCCAGTCTGTGATAGGGGTGCGAGCCACACCACTTTCCATTGCAGCCTTAGCTACGGCAGCAGAAACTTCTGTAATCAAACGTGGATCTACAGGTTTCGGAATGAAGTATTTAGGACCGAATGTAAGGTCGTTAACGTGGTAAACATCGTTTACTACATCAGGAACCGGCTGCTTAGCCAAATCGGCAATTGCATAAACAGCAGCCATCTTCATTTCTTCGTTGATAGCACGGGCGTGAACATCGAGTGCGCCACGGAAGATGTATGGGAAACCGATTACATTGTTAATCTGGTTAGGATAATCTGAACGGCCAGTTGACATCAATACGTCAGGGCGGCTGTCCATAGCGTCCTCGTAGCTGATCTCAGGTACTGGATTAGCAAGAGCGAAAACGATAGGGTTGTCTGCCATAGAACGAATCATATCCTTGGAGAGCACGTTACCCTTGCTGAGTCCTACGAATACATCGGCGCCTTTCACAGCCTCTTCGAGTGTATGGACATCGCGGCGGTCTGTTGCAAAGAGCTTTTTCTGCTCTGTCAGATTTTCGCGGTCGCTGGTAATGACACCCTTAGAGTCGAGCATAACGATGTTCTTTACCTGTGCACCAAGTGCTACGTAGAGTTTTGTACAGCTGATAGCAGCTGCACCAGCACCATTTACGACAATCTTTACATCAGCAATGTTCTTTCCTGCTACCTCAAGAGCGTTCTTCAAACCTGCTGCAGAGATGATAGCAGTACCATGCTGGTCATCGTGCATTACAGGGATATCGAGAGTTCTTTTCAGGCGCTCCTCGATGTAGAAACATTGAGGTGCCTTGATGTCCTCCAAGTTGATTCCACCAAATGTAGGAGCGATTTTCTCTACGGTTTCACAGAACTTTTCTGGGTCTTTTTCATCGATTTCGATATCGAAGACATCCACACCACCGTAAATCTTGAAAAGCAATCCCTTACCTTCCATCACTGGCTTTCCGCTCATGGCACCGATATCGCCAAGTCCGAGCACTGCTGTACCATTACTGATAACAGCAACCAGGTTACCCTTGTCAGTATACTTGTATGCATCGTCTGGGTTCTGCTGGATCTCAAGACATGGGAATGCCACGCCAGGAGAATAAGCAAGGCTCAGATCCGTTTGTGTGTGATAAGGTTTTGTTGGCTTAACCTCAATCTTGCCAGGACGGCCAGTCTCGTGATAACTTAAAGCCGCCTCTTTTGTAATTTTTACCATAACAATATATTGGTTTAAAGTTTATTTTTCTTTCATATTCGTGGATTTTTCGCACGAAATTTAAAAGTTTGTGCAAAGGTACAAAAAAACTTAGTAAAAAAGAATGGTTTTTTGATTTTTTTTGTATCTTTGCACAAAAATAGTCTTCAAACAAGTAAAATGGCAGAAATCAATCAATATAGACAAGAACTGAAAGACAGAATCATCTCTTATGCGATGCCTGAATTCTATAAGCGTGGGGTAAAAGCTGTCAAGATGGATGAAATCTCACAGGGACTTCATGTATCTAAGAGAACTGTGTACGAGATTTTTGGTGACAAAGAAGAATTGTTGCTTGCTGGTATGATGCGTCAGCTAGAAGAAAATCGTTCGAAGTTAGAAAATTTCGCCAAGACCCAAGCGAAGAATGTGATAGATATTATCAGCTATGTCTATAAATTGCAGATGGAGCGCAATGGGATGGTGGGCGTTCTTTTCTATGAGGAGGTTCATAAGATGCCTCGTGTAGTGAAATTCTTCCAGGAAAATCATGCTCATGAACGGGAGGAGAGTGTACGTTTCTTTGAGGCTGGTGTCAAGGAGGGACTTTTCCGTAAGGATGTAGACTTCAATGTTGTTATGGACATAGGACATGTAATGATGGAGGAAATCATGCATCATCAGCTCTATCGTGTTCATTCGATGCAGGAGATATACGATAATTATATTTTGTGCCTGATTCGTGGATTCTGTACAGAGCGCGGCTTGGAGCAGCTTGACCGTGCTTTGAAAGAGTAGAGGCGTTGACTTTAATATACAAAATGTACTTTTTGAGCGTATGTGTAATTACGCTTAAAAAAGAGAAAGAGGTTTCGGAGATGCTTTATATAGGCTCACGGAACCTCTTTTCCTTAATCCTTGTATAGCCAGTGGAGGAGCAGGTTTATAATTTTTGGATAGAAGCGGAACCAGCGAAACTTGGTAACAGGTTTGCCTCCGAAACCGAGAATGAATTCACGGTAGAGATTACTCTTAAGCGGAAGTCCTGCGTCCATAAAGTGGAGGTGTTGGGCATCCTGCTCCTGTGCATCAGAGAGTGCTTGCCAGATGGTCATTGTGTCCGGATGCAGATGGATGTAAGTCTTTCTCTTGAATGCAGAAAACCAAAGAAAGGCATTGCCTTGGTTGTAGATGCAGGTATAGCCGCCAATCACTTTGTCCTTATAGGTGATGATGACGTTTCTGGCATTACTACTTGTACTCAGTTTCTGAAAGAATGTTTCGTCAGGAACATAACGGCGAAGTTTCAGCCGATAATAATTTTTGAGCAACTGGTGATAACGATGGATGTCTTCGGGTGAAGTTGCCTCTCTACAACTTATTCCCTTTTTCTTCATTTTTTCAATCATAGCAATTTGTTTGTCTGAGAGTCGCTCTTGGGGAAGTTTGCTGTGTAGGGAGTTATGTATCTCTTGCCAGGCAATAGGTACATAGCCCAATTTTCTGAATTCCCGGTAACCCAGCATCTTTTTGCTCATTCGGGAGAACTCGATGTAAAAGCAGAGCCGTTTGTGTAAGTGGATAGTTAGGCTGCGGAGTAACAATGGAAAAATAGCATTCTGTTCAGCATCGGGTGCATAAAGTCCCTCTCCATACGCGTGCGCGTGCGTATATAAATAAGGTGGAAATAAAGATTTGCGGTGATAGAGGATGACGAGCATTTGTCCTACCACCTTGTTCTCCTGTGTGGCGACAGCCATAAAAGGGGTTATGCCGGGTGTTTTTTCAAGAATCTGAAAAAGCTCCAAGCTATGAAAAAAGTCGCCTTCCAATAAATGCGGCATTTCTTCCAGTTTACCATATATTTCTACTTCATATTTTCTCACGAAGGCAAAAATAATAAATTTATCATAAAAAAGCAAGAAAAAGGGCTCCTCTATCGTTATTTTTTAGTATTTTTGCATAAAAAGTAGAACTTTAAACAAAATTACGTATGAAAATAGTGTTTATTGGGGCAGGTAATCTTGCTACCAATCTTGCGCTCGAAATATCGCAATCAGAACATCAGATTGTGCAAGTTTTCAGTAGAACTAGGGAGTCGGCCTCTCTATTGGCCGAGAAGGTGAATTGTGAGCCTGTCAATGAGATGAGTAAGGTGGTCTGTGATGCAGATTTGTACATAGTTTCAGTGAAGGATGATGCGCTTGAAATGCTTATTCCTGAACTGTGCAAAGAAAGAGAAGATAAGATGTTTGTTCATACAGCTGGTTCCATGCCGATGGATGTTTTCAAAGATTATGCCCGTCATTATGGCGTATTTTATCCGATGCAGACATTTACGAAAGATAAAAAGGTTGCATTCGAAAATATTCCTATTTTCATTGAGGGATGTGGTGCTTTCGAAACTTCTTTCCTGAAGAGGTTGGCAGAACAGATTTCTCGTAGTGTCTATGAATTGGATTCTGATAATCGTAAGTATCTGCACCTGTCAGCTGTTTTTGCTTGTAATTTTGCGAATCATTGCGTAGCTATAGGTCAGCAGATTCTCGAAAATCATCATATTCCTGGCAGTGTTCTCCGTCCTCTGGTTATGGAAACTATGGACAAGGCTTCTTCGCATTCGGCAGTTGAAGTGCAGACAGGACCGGCAGTTCGTGATGATAGAAATGTGATGGAAAAACAAATGCAACTTCTTGAAAAACAGCCAGAACTACAGCAGATTTATGAAATGATGAGCAAAAGCATATTCAAGTTCAAGAGATAAAACTGTTATCGGTTTAAGTTTGCAGTTAGGAATTTAAGTTCTAGAAACAGAAATAAATATGATAAATTACGATTTAAATAAAATAAAAGCAATCATCTTTGATGTTGATGGAGTTCTGTCAAGACAAACCATCACGCTTTCCAGTGCCGGCGAACCTTTGCGTACTGTTAATATCAAAGATGGCTATGCCATTCAGCTGGCTCAGAAGAAAGGTGTTCGTATCGTAATTCTGACAGGCGGTAATTCTCATGCCATACAGGTACGCTATGAAAATCTTGGTGTAGAGGATATCTTCATGGGGTGTTCTGTAAAGATAAAGACTTATGAGGAGTTCAAGCAGAAATATTCAATTACAGATGAGGAAATAATATATGTAGGTGATGATATTCCTGATTATGAGATTATGCGTCGTTGCGGATGTCCATGTTGCCCAGCAGATGCATGCTCTGATATTAAAGAAATTTCTACTTATATCTCGGCTTGTAACGGAGGTGATGGTGTGGGACGTGATGTCGTAGAACAGGTACTGAGAGCCAAGGGTTTATGGCTTTCAGATGCTAAGGCGTTTGGCTGGTAGTATTTAGTTAATAGTTGAAAGTTGATAGTTTATAGTAGAAAGTTTGCAACTGAATTTTAATCATAAAGTTCAAAGTAATAAGGTTTAAAATAGATGAATTATAAGATCATTTTGGCGAGTAATTCGCCTCGTCGCAAGGAACTTCTGGCAGGTTTGGATATTCCTTTTGAGGTGAAGGTGATTAGTGGTATTGATGAAAGTTATCCTGCTGACCTCGATGCTTATCAGGTGGCAGAATTCATCTGCAAGAAAAAGGCTGAGGCTTATCGTCCGCTTTTGAACGGAAATAATCGTGTCGGAGAGTTGGACGAGTCAGAAACTTTGATTCTTACTGCAGATACGGTTGTGATTGCGCCAACAGCTGGCGAACAGAATGATCTGGAAGGAAAGGGAGTCATTCTCGGGAAGCCTCGTGATGCTGAAGATGCCAGACGAATGCTGAAGATGTTGAGCGGAAAGACGCATCATGTAGTTACAGGTGTTTGTCTTACTACCCAGCATAAGCAGCGTTCCTTTTCAGTAACAACAGAAGTGACGTTCAAACCGCTTTCTGATGATGAAATCAGTTATTATATAAATCATTATCAGCCGTTTGACAAAGCTGGCGCCTATGGTATTCAGGAATGGATTGGCTACATAGGTTGTACGGGGTTGAAGGGGAGTTATTTTAATGTGATGGGGCTTCCGGTTCAGCGTATCTATGAGGAATTGAGGCGAATTTAGATTTTTTAAAATTAAATATTGTTCTATGTCGTAGATAATGAGTATCTTTGTGCGTTTTATGTAACTAACAAGGATTATGAGTGAAGAAATTTTAGCAAAAGCTCATGAGGTTTTGGACAATTATATGGAGAGCAATCATCACCGGCGCACTCCGGAGCGTTCCACTATCCTCGACACCATTTATTCTATGGGAGAGCATTTCTCGATAGAAGATTTGGGCAGAGAGCTACTGAAAAAGAATTTTCGCGTTAGCAGGGCTACGCTTTATAACACATTGCATCTGTTCCTGGAACTAAGGCTTGTGGTAAAGCACAGTCTGGCAGACGGCACCAAGTATGAGGCCAGTTATAGCGAGGACAATCATGTGCATCAGGTTTGCACGATTTGTGGCAAGGTAACCGAAATTGTAGCACCGCAGGTTACGGCTGCTGTGAAGGATATCAGGATGCAGCGCTTTCGTAAAGATGCTTATGCTCTTTACATCTATGGCGTATGCAGCGGCTGTCAAAGCAAGATGACTCGCAAACGCAAAAAAGAATAAGTATCAAGATAAAAAGATAAAAAATGAACACAGGTAAAGTAGATGTCCTGCTGGGTTTGCAGTGGGGCGATGAAGGTAAAGGTAAGGTGGTTGACGTGTTGACCCCTAAGTATGATGTCATTGCTCGTTTCCAGGGTGGTCCTAATGCAGGACATACATTGGAGTTTGAGGGCGAGAAGTATGTGCTTCGCTCTATCCCTTCTGGTATTTTCCAGGGTGGTAAGGTGAACATCATCGGCAATGGTGTGGTTTTGGCTCCAGACCTCTTTATGGGTGAGGCTAAGGATCTTGAGAAGAGCGGTCATGATTTGAAGAGCCGTCTCTACATCTCTAAGAAGGCACATCTCATCATGCCTACTCACCGTGTACTCGATGCTGCTATCGAGGCTTCTAAGGGAAAGAACAAGGTAGGTACTACTGGTAAGGGTATCGGTCCTACTTATACTGACAAGGTTAGCCGTACCGGTCTTCGCGTAGGCGATATCCTTGACAATTTCGAGGAGAAGTATGCTGCTCACAAGGCTGCTCATCTCAAAACCATCGCAAGTCTCGGTTATACCGACTTCGATATTACAGAGGTTGAGAAGACCTGGATGGAGGGCATCGAATACTTGAAGCAGTTCAAACTTATTGATAGCGAGGTAGAAATCAATAAGGTGCTCCGTTCTGGCAAGGATATCCTCTGCGAGGGTGCTCAGGGTACTATGCTCGATGTTGATTTCGGTTCTTATCCATTCGTTACTTCTTCTAATACCATCTGTGCAGGTGCTTGCACCGGTTTAGGTGTCGGTCCTAACCGTATCGGCAATGTTTATGGTATCATGAAGGCTTACTGTACACGTGTTGGTGCAGGTCCATTCCCTACAGAGCTCTTCGATGAGACAGGTGCTAAGATCCGTGAACTCGGTCATGAGTATGGTGCTGTTACTGGTCGTGAGCGTCGTTGTGGCTGGTGCGACCTCGTACAGCTCAAGTATTCTGTCATGGTGGACGGTGTTACTGAGCTTATCATGATGAAGAGTGATGTGCTCGATGGCTTCGATACCGTTAAGGCTTGCGTGGCATATAAGTTGAAGGATGGTTCTGTTACAACAGATTTCCCATACGAAATCGATGATGTTGAACCTGTTTACAAGGAGTTCAAGGGTTGGAAGACAGATATGACTAAGTTCACATCTGAAGATCAGTTCCCACAGGAGTTCAAGGATTATATTGCTTTCATAGAAGAGTTCCTTGAGACTAAGATCGGTATCATTTCTATCGGTCCAGACCGTGCTCAGACTATTGTACGCAAGTAAATTATATAGTGTTTAATGTTTAGTGTTTAATGTTTACTTTGAGGGGTTTACATGGCGCTAGACATTAAACATTTAACATTCATATTAAACATTAATAAATGGCTCAGAAACCAAGTATACCAAAGGGCACGAGGGATTTTGGTCCTGTTGAGATGGCGAAACGCAACTACATCTTCAACACCATCAAGGAAGTGTATGCTCTTTATGGATTCCAGCAGATTGAAACCCCTGCCATGGAAACCCTTCAGACTTTGATGGGCAAGTATGGTGAAGAGGGTGATAAACTGCTTTTTAAGATATTGAATTCAGGCGACTATATGAATAAGGTGAGCGATGAGGATATTCATTCTCTCGGATCACTCAAATTAGCAGCGAAACTTTGTGAGAAAGGTCTTCGTTATGACCTGACCGTTCCTTTCGCACGTTACGTAGTGCAGCACCGCGAGGAGTTGCAGATGCCTTTCAAACGTTATCAGATTCAGCCAGTATGGCGTGCAGACCGTCCTCAGAAGGGACGTTACCGTGAGTTCTATCAGTGTGATGCCGATGTGGTTGGCTCTGATTCTCTCCTGAACGAGGTCGAGTTGATGCAGATTGTTGATACCGTGTTCACTAAGTTTGGTGTTCGTGTATGCATCAAGATTAATAACCGCAAGATTCTTACCGGTATTGCAGAGGTTATCGGCGAGGCTGAGAAGATTGTTGATATCACAGTGGCCATCGATAAGCTTGATAAAATCGGACTTGACAATGTAAACGAAGAGTTGCGCAATGACGGCATTTCTGAAGATGCCATTGAAAAGTTGCAGCCAATCATCTCATTGTCAGGAACTAATGATGAGAAACTTGAAGTGATAGCGAAGGTTCTCGAAGGTTCAGAAGTTGGTTTGAAGGGTGTAGAGGAAACCAAGTTTATCCTCGATACCTTGAAGACTCTTGGCTTGAACAACGAGATAGAACTGGATCTCACCCTGGCTCGTGGCTTGAACTATTATACAGGTGCAATCTTCGAGGTGAAGGCGCTTGATACTCCAATGGGAAGTATTACAGGTGGTGGTCGTTACGACAACCTTACCGGCATTTTCGGTTTGCCAGGTTTGAGCGGTGTTGGTATCAGTTTTGGTGCTGACCGTATTTATGATGTGTTAGGTGCGCTCGACCTTTATCCGAAGGAGGCTGTAAATGCTACTCAGGTACTGTTTATCAACTTCGGTGAAAAGGAGACAGCTTACTGCCTGCCTATAGTAAGTGCAGCTCGTGCAGCCGGTATCCGTACCGAAATCTTCCCTGATAAGGCGAAGATGAAGAAGCAGATGAGCTATGCCAATGCCAAGAATATTCCGTTTGTGGTGCTTGCAGGTGAGAATGAGATGGCTCAGGGCAAGGTTACGCTTAAGAATATGGAAACTGGCGAACAAACCTTGGTTACTGCCGAGGAATTGATAGCCAAAGTAAATAAATAATACTCTCTTTCTCGTCCTCTCGTGCTCGTATATGTGAATATGCAGTGCGGCAGGGCGAGAGCTTTTTATGTGTTAGCGTGTATGCCTAACTATAATTTTAGTAACTTCTAAAAACTACAGACAAATGAAAAAAATAAAAGCTGTTTTATGTGTATTCATACTGGCGTTGCTGATGACATCCAGCACAAAGACAACAACGATTTTTGTAATAGGTGATTCTACTGCTGCCGAGAAAGGTGGTTTTAGAAATAATCCAGAGCGAGGATGGGGGATGGTATTGCAAGGCTTTTTTGATGACAAGGTGATTGTTGACAATCATGCTGTTAATGGTCGTTCTTCTTTGAGCTTTATCAATGAAGGAAGATGGAAAAAGGTTTTGGATAGAATAAAGCCAGGTGATTATGTGTTTATCCAGTTTGGGCATAACGATGAGAAGTCAATGCCTGACCGTCATACTGATCCGGGATCTACTTTTGATGCAAACCTTGCCAGATATGTAAATGAGACCCGTGCCAAGGGTGGCATTCCTGTACTGTTCAATGCGGTGGTTCGTCGCTGCTACTATTCTGCAGAATTGAAGAATGATGATGACGAGAAGCTTCGCAATAAAGTATATGATGGAAAGGAGCAGATTAATAGCGATACGCTTATCGACACCCACGGGGCTTATGTGATAGCTCCCCGCAATGTAGCAAAGCAGCTTAATGTTCCATTTGTTGATGCTACCAGGATTACCCACGATATAGAAACGGGCATGGGTATTGAAGGAAGCCGCAAATTACATATGTGGTTTATGCCTGGCGAGAATCCGCAGGTTCCTAAGGGTAAGAAAGATAATACCCATTATAATGTATATGGTGCACGTGTGGTTGCCGGTGCGCTTGCTGATGCTGTAGCTGAGCAGGTGCCAGCGCTGAAGTCTCATGTCTGCCATTATGATTATGTAGTCTCTGCAGAAGGTCGAGGCAATTTCATGGATTTGCAGAAGGCTATAGATGCGGTTCCTGTAGGCAAGAAGGCTGTTATCCGTATTTTGGGTGGTGAATGGAAGAAGCCAATCATCGCAAAAGGCAAGAAGATTAAGTTTGTCAAGTCATTTGGTGCTAAAATCAAATAGTAACAGGCTTTTTTAAAACTCCCGATATCTTTGAAATTACATGGCGATGTAGAAGTCTGTGCGTCGTGACATAGAACAAAATGCATCGCCATGTAGTAAACCAATACATAAAAGGAGTACTTTCACAAGCACTCCTTTTCATATTATACAAAAACATTATGAATTATTTCTATTAGCGAACAAGATTTTAATTTCTATCTTTGTCTCAATTATCTAAAAGTTTCAAACGTTCACCAGAATTGCTTTTGGCAAGGGGCAATTCCTACTCGTAGGATAACCTCAGTTCTGATGTTTATCATTTACGGTTGCAAAGGTACGAAGATTTTTATAATTGTGCAATACCTAAAAATGGGGGTTTTGATGAATACCTAGAAATGAGGAATGAAAATGGGGGAGAGTAGATATGAAAAAAGGAAGTCCTTATTGAAGAACTTCCTTTTTTATGAGGTGTCTAGCGGAGTCGAACCGCTCTACACGGTTTTGCAGACCGTTACCTAACCGCTCGGTTAAGACACCTTGTGTAGAACAATCATTTCTGATTTGCGAGTGCAAAGGTACTACTTTTTATTGGTTCTACCAAATTTTTATGCAACTTTTTTAATTAAAACAATCACTTTCTTTGTATCTTGCTCATAATGAACGGGTTCTGAAATGCTTTAATTTTTGTCTGGTTTCCTCTCTGCATGACAGTAAAAGTAGTTTTAGCAGCTCTTTTATGAGAACTACTCTTGCTCTTTCCGTTGAGTAGCCTCTTTCTTTTTATTCTTTTGGCATTTCTCAACGAACGGGCAACCTGAACATTGATAGTTTTTACACTCTTGTGCTTGTTTGATGGAGCGGTAGATACAAATGGCGGCATACGTGATGCATGCCGCCAATATGATTGCTATGATGATATACTGTATCATAAGCATAGGTAAATTAACATAATACTAACCTACGGCGTTATAACCATTGGTTGAGTTTTTGCGCATGATGTCGCGGATGTTCATCTCCTTGAAACCCTCTGCGCGTTTCTGCTCTTCAAGCTCTTTCTCTTCCTCGATGTCCTTTTCTGAACGGGTGAAAGTGAAAGCCTTGTACTTAAATTCTGCAATCGCCCAACCTACGAGGCCCACAGCGATTAATGCAACAAATCCAATTAATGCGTTCATTTCTCTTTATATTATAATAATGTATAAACTGAATTAATAATCATCGTCGGCTACGTCTTCTGCATCATCAAGACCGAGGTTCTCCGGGTCTTCGAAGGTAGTACGGTAGCTTTCCTCAGTAAGCTTGTCGTCATCGAATGCATCGTCATCCTCATCTGGATCGTTGTAGTGATCCTCGATTTCTGGTGCATCCTCGTCTTCATCCTCGTCTGGGTCGAGCAGGTCGTCGTTGCGTTTCAAATCATTCTCATCTTCGAATCTCATGCGAACCTTTTCTACCTTTGGCTTCTCCTTGGCAAAGATAGCTTCTACCCAAGAACCTTTTGGTACCACGAGCACTTCGTAGTCATCAGCGAGCTTTTTCTCGTACAGACCTCCTGGCTTTTTCAGGCGGTCAGCAGGAAGAGTAGTTGTGCTGATGTCGAAATTACTTTCGATGATGTCCTGGATGCTCTGAGGCAAACTCTCCCAGCCACCACCAAAGTTGCGCTCCAAGAGTTCGATGAGCTTATTGGCGGTGATGTGACTTACATTTTCGTAAGTAAGATCTGTAACACGCATGATAGGGCGCTTTTTGATGGCATACTTTTCTTTCTTGTCGTTGATACGGAAAGTGCCAATCTTAAAGCCGCGTGCCATCAGTTTGTCAATCACTTCAGGACGGTCTACCGTCACTGGTTCCATTTCGAATGCGCTGCGGATCACTGCGATATACTTGTTCTGGTAATCCTTGAGGTCAGCATCCTTTTCTGCTGCTTCCCAAAGACGGAACACATCGTTCTCCTGCAATTCCCAAATGCTACTTTTAGTAACATTCTTCAGTGTTAATATTTTATCTTTATTCATCTTCAATTATGTTTGTGTGTGCAAAAGTAAGTACTTCTTTTTATATATCCAAATTTTCTTGCTGTTTTTTTGTGTTTTTGGTCACTTTTTTATTTGGAATTCGATTTTTTTCATTACCTTTGCACGTACTATGAGTGAACCGTTAGCTGAAAGAATGAGACCTCACACGCTTGCTGACTATGTAGGACAGCAGCATTTGGTAGGTGAGGGGGCCGTGCTGCGCAAGATGATTGACGCAGGGCGCATATCCTCTTTTATCCTCTGGGGACCCCCTGGAGTGGGCAAGACTACCCTTGCTCAAATCGTGGCACAAACCATCAAGGTGCCGTTCTTCACCCTCTCTGCGGTGACCAGTGGCGTAAAGGATGTCCGCGAGGTGATAGAAAGAGCAAAGAGTGGTAGATTCTTTAATTCGGCTTCTCCTATATTGTTTATTGATGAGATTCACCGTTTCTCCAAGAGTCAGCAGGATTCGCTTTTGGGTGCGGTAGAGAAGGGTATTGTTACGCTGATAGGTGCTACCACCGAGAATCCTTCATTCGAGGTGATTCGGCCGCTGTTGTCCAGATGTCAGCTCTATGTGCTCAAACCGCTTGAAAAGGCTGATCTTGAAGGACTCCTGCATCGTGCCATTACGCAGGATGTAGAACTCAGAGAAAAGAATATTAAGTTGGAAGAGACGGGCGCGCTGCTGCGATATAGTGGTGGAGATGCCCGAAAACTGCTTAATATCCTGGAACTGGTGGTAGAATCTGCCGGCTCTTCAGAGATTGTGATTACCGACAAGATGGTAGAAGAGCAGTTGCAACAGAATCCGCTGGCTTATGATAAACAGGGTGATATGCATTATGATATTATCTCTGCCTTTATCAAGAGTATTCGCGGAAGCGATCCCGATGCTGCGCTTTATTGGATGGCGAGGATGATAGAAGGAGGAGAAGACCCGCAGTTTATAGCCCGTAGGGTTGTGATTAGTGCCTCTGAGGATGTGGGACTTGCCAATCCGAATGCACTCCTGCTTGCCAATGCTGCCTTCGATACGGTGATGAAGATAGGGTGGCCCGAAGCGCGTATCGCCCTTGCTGAGGCTGTGGTGTATCTTGCCACGAGTCCGAAGAGCAACAGTGCTTATCTGGGCATTAATGATGCGCTGGCTACTGTACGGCAAACGGGTAATCTGCCTGTTCCGCTGCACATCCGCAATGCTCCTACCAAACTGATGAAAGATTTGGGCTATCATGACGGATATAAGTATCCTCACGATTATCCTGGACATTTCACTGAGCAGCAGTATCTGCCAGACGAACTGAAGGATGCCCGCTTCTGGCATGCGCAGCATTCGCCTTCCGAGGAGCGCCTCTACAACTGGATGGTTACCTGTTGGGGAGAAAGATTCAAGAATTAGTGATTAGAAAGAATAATTAGAAATTGATATTTAGAGCAACTAACTGATACGAGAAAATGATGATACATGGCGATCCTGAATTCGTGCTCACGCTTCATAGCGTGATAGAATTCATCGGTACATTTGCTTTTGCCCTTTCGGGCATTCGCCTGGCAGCAAGTAAGCACTATGATTGGCTGGGCGGTTTTGTTTGTGGTGTGGCTGTAGCCATAGGTGGTGGAACCATACGAGATGTGATGCTTGGTGTGCGTCCGTTTTGGATGTTGAGCCCTATCTACTTGATTTGTACGCTGTTTGCGCAGTTGGTAGTGATTGCTTGCCACCGCTATCTCAAGCGTCTTGACAATACCTGGTTTCTGTTTGATACCTTGGGCTTGGCGCTTTTCAATATTGCGGGCATCCAGAAGTCGCTCGAATGTGGTTTCTCTTTTTGGGTAGCCATCATCATGGGCTGTATCACGGGTGCTGCAGGCGGTGTTATCCGCGATGTGCTTCTTAATGAAGAGCCGGTCATCTTCCGAAAGGAGATTTATGCGATGGCTTGTGTCGCCGGTGGTTTGGCTTATTGGGGATTGAGCTATCTGGGTGTGAGCCTCTATATTACGGTGATTGTAGCTTTCAGTGTGGTCTGCGCCATCCGATTGCTGGCTGTAAGATTCCATATTTCACTCCCGAAGCTGAGGGATGAAGAACAAACTGTAGAATGAAAAGGAAAAAAATGAAATTGATAAATAACAGATAACAGATGAAAAGACTGAAAGCGATTTTGATGCTCGTTGTTGCAATGATGCTGATGTCGTCGGCAACAATGAAGGCTCAGAACAAACGAGAGTTTCGTGGAGCCTGGATACAGTGCGTTAACGGACAGTATCTGGGTAAGAGTACGCAGCAGATCCAGGCGATGCTTACCAGACAGCTTGATGAACTGCAGAAGGATGGCGTGAATGCGATTATCTTTCAGGTTCGAGCCGAGTGTGATGCTCTGTATAAGAGTGATTTAGAGCCTTGGAGCAAGTTTCTTACGGGAGTGCAGGGAAAGGCTCCTTCTCCTTATTGGGATCCGTTGCAGTGGATGATAGAGCAGTGTCATAATCGTGGCATGGAGCTTCATGCCTGGATTAATCCTTATCGTGCCAAGCATAGCGTAACTTCCTATGAGCAGGTTTCGCCGAAGAATATCGTGAAGAGACGTCCTGATCTCTGTTTTCAGTATGGCAAGCTGACGCTGTTGAACCCTGGGTTGCAGGCTGCAGCCGACTATATTTGCGAGGTGGCTGTGGACATTGTAAGCCGATATGATGTTGATGGATTCCATATTGATGATTATTTCTATCCATATCCAGAAGCCGGACGTCAGATTCCTGATCTGCAGCTCTTCCGCCAGCAGTCGCGCGGCATGCGAAACATAGGTGATTGGCGCCGTGATAACGTGAGCCGGTTTGTAAAGCAGCTCAGCGAATCCATTCATGCCGTTAAGCCTTGGGTCAAGTTTGGTGTTTCTCCATTCGGCATCTACCGCAACAAGCGTACCGATCCTAATGGTTCAGAAACTTTCGGCCTCCAGAATTATGATGATCTTTATGCAGATGTATTGCTTTGGGTGAATAATGGTTGGATAGACTATTGTGTGCCTCAGATTTATTGGGAGATAGGCAATCGTGCTGCCGATTACAAGACGCTCATAACCTGGTGGAATAAGCATGCTGGCAACCGCCCATTATATATAGGTGAAGATATAGAGCGTACAGCCAAGTTTGCTGACCCAGTCAATCCGCGCAGTCATCAGTTGCCTGCCAAGCACCGTTTGCATCAGCAGATGAATAATGTGAAGGGCACTGTGCTCTGGTATGCGCAGACTGCTGCCGATAATGTAGGTAATATCGGACATACACTCCGCAACAATTATTGGAAGTATCCAGCATTGCCACCCTCTATGCCTTTCCTTGATAATAAGGCGCCAAAGGGGGTAAAGGGTCTCAAGCTGATGTGGACTGAGAAAGGTCCGCTGCTGGTATGGAAGGCTCCTAAGGCTAGCAAGAAAAAGTGGGGCGATCAGGTGAACCGTTTTGCTATCTACCGTTTTGAGAAAGGTGCCAAGGTAAATCTCAATGATGTTTCTGCACTCCAGGCAGTAACTTATGATAATTTCTATCGCATACCTTATGTGAGTGGCAAGAAATATGTGTATGTAGTAACTGCTCTCGACCGTGTAGGAAACGAAAGTAAAGGTAAGAAAAAGAAAATTTCTTTTTAGATTGGTTAGATGATATAAACGGAAAGACCGTTTAAAACAGAAAAACCGTTGTACTCGATAGGAGAGAGTGCAACGGTTTTTTATTTTGTTGGGATGGGGGAGCGGGTAGTCCTTTCATCCTGTATTTTTTTATTCTTTCAGCAGGTCATTCAGGAAGTTATCCAGATCGTTGTCCAGATTCTCCATCAAGTCACCACCTACGATGATTGTATCATCGTCAGCAAGATAGAGCTCGCCAATATGCTCTTTATCCTCATCTTCGAGCACAAAGCTGTATGGCTTGAGAATGCCGAGATGATCTATGGTATCAGCCTGTTTGCGCAATACATCGCGAAGCAGCTTTGCTACCTCGTCGTAGAAGTCTTCATCCTTGTTTTCTATCCATTGCTCAACAACGCAGCGGGTAATCTCGTTGTCATCGTCGTCAAAGGCCAGGAGTTCGCCACTATCTTGCGAAACCCTTACGTGGATGTCGGTCATTTGAGAAGTCTCGTCGTCAGATTCTGGCGCTGGGAACTTTTGAGCCACTTTTCTGATAAAGCGCTCTACTTGCATGATTGTTTGCTCTAATGTTTCCATATCAATTCTTTAATAATCAATGCAAAGATACATAAAAAATTGATATCACCAAAAGAAGTTGCTAAAAAAAAGCATTTTTGCTTTTAATTTGTTTTCAAATACCCCAATTTTTAGGGCATAGATAACGTTTACGCTCCTTTTTCATATTTTCTTTTCGATTTTGTTTGCCATTTCTAAATAATGTAGTATCTTTGCACTTGAATTGCAAAAATGCAATCTCAACATTACAAATGAATAACAAAATAAAACATTCTGGCATCGTAGAAAGCGTAGAAGAAGGTTGTGTGTGCATTCGCATCGTACAGTCGTCAGCCTGCAGCGCTTGCAAGGTGGCTGCTCATTGTACTGCATCTGAATCGAAAGAGAAGATGATTGAGGTTTCTACCTCAGAGGCTTCTCTCTACCACAAAGGCGATAGCGTGGTGGTGACTGCTGATTCGGCTGTAGGTTTCAGAGCCAGTTTTTATGGCTATCTCTTGCCGCTGATACTGATGGTAATCGCTTTGGTGGGTGTACTGAAAGCTACTCACTCAGAGGGAGCCGCAGCGCTCTCGGCATTGGGCATTCTCATTCCATACTATGTGGTGCTCTACTTATTCAGAAACAAACTTAAAAACAAACTGAGCTTCTCTATTGAATCATAGGGTACGTGATGTGCTTCTGTATTTAAGTGGAGAACTCTTATTTTAAAACAAAGAAAATAACAAAACAAAACACAAAAAATTATGAATTTTATTTTGATTGCTGTCTTGGTTCTCGGAGCAATCGCGCTGATTGCAGCGCTGGTTCTCTTCGGAGTATCTAAGAAGTTTGCCGTCGAAGAAGACCCTCGCTTGGGGCAGGTAGGAGAGATTCTGCCAGGTGCCAACTGTGGTGGTTGCGGTTTTGCCGGATGTTCCGGTATGGCTGCAGCTCTGGTGAAGGGTGCTGATGCCGGTTCTATCGATGGACTGATGTGTCCGGTAGGTGGTGCCGACGTGATGGGCAAGGTAGCCGACCTTTTAGGTATGGCAGTAGCCAATACCGAGCCAAAGGTGGCTGTGGTTCGTTGTAATGGTACTTGCGAGAATCGTCCTCGCATTGCCGAGTATGATGGTTTGCACACTTGTGCAGCTATGAATTCATGTGGCGCTGGCGAAACAGGCTGCGGGTTCGGCTGTCTGGGTTGTGGCGATTGCGTGGCTGCCTGCCAGTTTGGTGCAATCTCTATCAATCCTGAAACTGGCATTCCTGAGGTTGATGAAGAGAAGTGTACGGGTTGTGGTGCTTGCGCCAACGCTTGTCCACGTCATATCATCGAGCTCCGCAAGAAGGGTCCTAAGGGCCGTAGAGTTTACGTTCAGTGCGTAAACCACGACAAGGGTGCTGTTGCCAAGAAGGCTTGTAGTGTTGCTTGCATCGGATGCGGTAAGTGTCAGAAGGTCTGCAAGTTTGATGCTATCACCATTGAGAACAATGTGGCTTATGTTGATTTCAATAAGTGCCGCATGTGTACCAAGTGTGTTGACGAATGCCCAACAGGTGCTCTCGTAAAAGTAAATTTCCCAGTTAAGAAGGCAAAGCCAGCTGCAGAGGCTGCTCCTAAGGCAGAGGCTCCAGTAGCTGCTCCTAAGGCTGAGGTTTTAGAAGAAAAGAAGGAGGAATAATCATGAATTTGAGAACTTTTAGAATTGGTGGAGTTCACCCAGAAGAGAATAAAATTACTGCCGAGATGGCTACTCAGGTAGCTCCTCTCCCTAAGCAGGCTATTTTCCCACTTGGTCAGCACATCGGTGCTCCTGCCAAGCCTGTAGTTGCCAAGGGCGACAAGGTGAAGGTGGGTACACTCATTGCTGAGGCTGGTGGCTTTGTGAGTGCTCCTATTTACAGTTCTGTATCAGGAACTGTGTTCAAGGTAGATACATCTATTGATGCTACCGGTTATCGCAAGCCTTGCATCATTATTAATGTAGAAGGCGATGAGTGGGAGGAGAGTATCGACCGCTCTGATAAACTCGAGACGCTTGAGGCTCATACTGAGCTTACTCCAGAGAAAATCGTAAACCGCATCAAGGTAGCAGGTGTCACTGGTATGGGTGGTGCCGGTTTTCCTACCTTCATCAAGCTTTGTCCTCCTCCAGGAGCCAAGGCTGAGTGCGTCATCATCAATGGTGTAGAGTGTGAGCCTTATATCACAGCCGACTATCGCCTGATGATGGAGCATGCCGATGAGATTCTCGTTGGCTTGAACCTTCTGATGAAGGCGGCTAAGGTAGAGAAGGGCTACATCGGTATCGAGGATAACAAACCTGCTACCATCAAACTCTTCGAGGAAAAGACAGCTAATGATTCTCGTATCGAGATTGTACCTCTGGCTAAGAAATATCCTCAGGGAGGTGAGAAACAGTTGGTGGATGCCGTTATCCGCCGTCAGGTTCCTGCTCCTCCAGCTATCCCAGTCAACGTTGGAGCAATTGTTCAGAATGTAGGTACTGCCTTCGCTGTTTATCAGGCAGTTATGAAGAATAAACCTCTCTTCGAGCGCTATACTACCGTAACCGGTAAGCAGGTGAAGAACCCGGGCAACTTCCTCGTACGTATGGGAACTCCATTCTCTCAGATGATTGAGAACTGTGGCGGTTTGCCAGAGGGCGACAACAAGGTGCTGGCTGGTGGTCCGATGATGGGTAAGGCTGTAATCAGCCTCGATGTACCGGTAACCAAGGGTACCAACTCCATCACCGTATTGACCGATGCTGATGCTCATCGCAAGAAGGCTCAGCCATGTATCCGCTGTGCCAAGTGTGTGGATGCCTGCCCAATGGGCCTAGAGCCATACTTGCTCGCTACCCTGAGCGTAGTGAAGGATTATGAGCGCCTGGAGGCAGAAGAGGTAACATCCTGCATCGCCTGCGGTTCATGTCAGTTCACCTGTCCTTCACATCGTCCTATCCTCGATAATATTATCAATGGTAAGGGTGCGGTAATGGGCATTATCAGAGCTCGCAACGCCAAGAAGTAAGCGTTCACGTCAAGAATGAATTTCATTTAAGAAAGAATTTAAAAGATAAAATGGGAAAATTAATCGTTTCATTATCGCCACACGCTCATGGAAATGAGAGCGTAGAGAAGAACATGTACGGAGTGATTATCGCTCTCGTGCCTGCCATCCTCGCTTCTTTCTATTTCTTCGGCTTGGGTTCAGCAGTCGTACTGCTCACCTCTGTGGCAGCCTGCGTCTTCTTTGAGTGGGCAATTACAAAATATCTCCTGAAGGAGGAGACCAGCTTGCTCGATGGTTCTGCCATCATCACCGGTCTCTTGCTTGGCATGAACTTGCCAAGTAACCTTCCTCTCTGGATCATCATCATCGGTGCCCTGTTTGCCATCGGTGTAGGTAAGATGAGCTTCGGCGGTTTAGGTAACAATCCTTTCAATCCTGCGCTGGTTGGACGTTGCTTCCTGCTCGTCAGCTTCCCTGCCCAGATGACTTCATGGCCTGTTGCCGGACAGATGCTCAGCTATACTGATGCTACAACGGGTGCTACTCCGCTGGCTATCATGAAGACCGCCATCAAGACGGGCGATGCTTCTGTTCTCAACCAGTTGCCTGATGCGATGAGCCTGCTCTTCGGTGCCACTGGCGATACCTTCGGTGCCGGTACTACCGGTGAGGTTTGTGCATTCGCCCTCTTGCTCGGTTTGGCTTACATGCTCTGGAAGAAGGTCATTACCTGGCATATTCCAGTCAGCATCATCGCTACCGTATTCGTTTTCAGCGGTTTGATGCATTTGGCTAATCCTGTTTATGCCAATCCTCTGGCTGTCATCTTCAGTGGTGGTCTGATGCTCGGTGCCATCTTCATGGCTACTGATTATGTAACCTCTCCGATGACCCACAAGGGCATGCTTATCTACGGTGTATGCATCGGTCTGCTGACCGTCATCATCCGTAACTGGGGTAGCTATCCAGAAGGTATGTCGTTCGCCATTCTTATCATGAATGCGTTCACACCTCTTATTAACACATACGTTAAACCAAAGCGCTTCGGTGAGAAGCCAGCTAAGAAATAAGGAGGACAGAGACATGCAGAAATTAGAATCATCATTAAAGAACATGGTGCTTGTGCTGGTGGGCGTAGCGCTCATCGTAGGTGCCGTGCTTGCATATATCAATCATCTTACATCTGGTCCTATCGCCGAGAAGGCTGCACAGAGTCTGGCTGCCGGCATCAAGAGCGTGATGGGTACAGAAGAACTCCAGGTGGCTGAGCCTGAAGAGGTAAAGCAGGAGTTTGGCGGTAAGGAATTCTCTTTCACCATCCACAAGTGCTCTGACAAGAGCGGCAAGCAGCTGGGTGCTGCCGTAGAGAGTACTACCGGTGGTTTCGGTGGCGATCTGAAGGTGCTCGTAGGTTTCGATACCGAGGGCAAGATTATGGGTTATACCGTGCTTCAGGCTTCAGAAACTCCAGGTCTGGGCGCCAAGGCTGCTACCTGGTTCCAGAAGGACGGAAAGGGTAGCATCATCGGTAAGACTCCAAAGGATGGCGACCTCCACGTATCTAAGGACGATAAGAGTGGCAATGCCGTAGACGCCATTACCGCTTCTACCATTACCAGCCGCGCCTTCCTCAAGGCTATCAACCAGGCTTATGCCGTTTATGCCAAGAAGGATGTTGATGGCGAGAGCGGTGCATCTCAGAAAGCAGATGCAGAGAGTGGTGCATCTAAAGTTGAACATAACGAAAAGAAAGGATAAACCGATATGAGTAATGTTAAGATTTTGATGAACGGACTCATCAAGGAGAATCCAACCTTCGTGTTGCTTCTCGGTATGTGTCCTACTTTGGCTACAACAACCAGCGCCATCAACGGTCTCTCTATGGGATTGGCTACCATGGCGGTGCTGATTTGTACCAACTTTGTTATTTCCTGTATCAAGAAGATTACCCCGGATATGGTTCGCATCCCTGTTTTCATCGTAGTGATTGCAGCCTTCGTAACCATCCTTCAGATGTTGATGAGCGCTTATGCTCCCGACAGCATCAATCAGGCGCTGGGTATTTATATTCCGCTGATTGTAGTAAACTGTATCATCCTGGGTAGAGCAGAGAGCTTTGCTGCCAAGAATTCGCCTATAGCCAGCCTCTTCGATGGCATTGGTTGCGGTTTGGGTTTCACCCTCGGTTTGACCATCCTGGGTAGTGCCCGCGAGATACTCGGTGCAGGTAGTGTATTCGGTATCACTCTGTTGCCGGAGACTACCAACATTCTGATGTTCATCCTGCCTCCTGGAGCATTCCTCACCTTGGGTTACATCATTGCTATATTTAATAAGGTAAAGAAGTAAGCGTAGGCATCGCTTCAAATCAATGAAATAAAATAGAAATTATGGAATATTTATTGATATTTATCTCTGCGATATTCGTCAACAACATCGTCTTGTCGCAGTTTCTCGGTATCTGTCCATTCCTGGGCGTATCGAAGAAAGTTGATACAGCCATCGGTATGGGTGGTGCCATCGCTTTTGTCTTGACCCTGGCAACCATCATTACCTGGTGTGTTCAGAAGTATGTACTCGATCCGTTCGGATTGCAATATCTCCAGACCCTGGCATTCATCCTCGTGATTGCAGCCTTGGTTCAGATGGTAGAGATTATCCTGAAGAAGGTTTCTCCTGCACTTTATCAGGCGCTCGGTATCTTCCTGCCTTTGATTACTACCAACTGTGCCGTGCTGGGTGTAGCCATCCTGGTTATCCAGAAGGATTACAATCTGCTTGAGAGTGTGGTTTACGCCTTCTCTACCGCTCTCGGCTTTGCCCTGGCTCTCATTGTCTTTGCCGGCATTCGCGAGCAGCAGGCTTTGGTCCGTATTCCTAAGGGCATGCAGGGCGTAGCTATCGTCATGGTAACTGCAGCGCTCCTCAGCCTCGCCTTCATGGGATTCTCGGGCGTAGATGGCGGTTTGAAATCGCTCTTCGGATTGGAGTAAAACTTTTACTGAAAGTTGATAAAATAATAATGGGAATTTGCGAATGGTATGAACCGATGCAAATTCCCATTTTTTGTACTTGATTTTTCTTACTCTCTTACTTGAGTTCTAGATTTTTCTTAACTCTCTGTCTTTATAAACTTGAAATTTTAACTCTTTCTCTTTTCTTATCTTCTGTGTCCGAAGCTTCCACCGCCATTGTTCTTGCTTGGTGTAGAAGAGCGAGGGGTGAATCCGCCGCCACGGTTGCCAGACCCGCTGCTGAATGAACGGCTCATGCTGCTGCGGTTGCCCCCGAAGATATTACTTCTTCCGCTTCCGAAGCTGCTGTTTCCGAACCCACGGCTGCTGTTTCCGAACCCACGGCTGTTGCTAGTGCTGCTGTTGCTGCTGCCGAAACCGCGGTTAGGGCGACTGTTGCTATTTCCGAAGCCTCCGTTCTGAGGGCGGCCGCTGTTTCCGAAGCCAGCGTTGTTGTTAGGGCGGCTTGCATTACCGAAACCACGGTTTGGGTTCATCTGAGGTCTGTTCTCGCGGTTCAGATTTCCGAAAGATCTTCCTCTGCCGTAATCACCACGATTGAATCCGTCTCTCATACCTACTCTAGGATATCCACCTGGGTGAGGGCCGCCAAATCTTCTTCCGTGATACCAGCTCCTGTTTCCGTTTACTCGCCAGCTATGACCTCCACGGTAAGATACGTAGAAGTGAGGGCGACCGAAGTAGAAATAGTCGCGGCGTGGATAGCGGGCGTAGATGCCGAAGTGCCAGTATCCTGCATTCCAGTAGAGCGGACGGTAGAAATAGGTGGCATTGAGATATGTTCTATACTGCCAGTCGAGCAGGATATAGCTCAAATCCATATTGCGCTGGCGCCAGTAAGCACCATACAGGTCATCGTATGTATCTACACTCATCAGGTAGTCGAGGTTCACCTCGTAAGCTGCCTCATACTGGTCTTCCGTAAGATTGAGCTCGTAAGCCATCTTGTCTGTCAGGAAGAGAGCCTGCTGTCTTGCCTGCTCATAACTCATTGCAGAAGCGGTAGTGAATGTCATCATGAACATGGCTACCAGAGCTATTATCATTCGTTTCATAATCGTATATCTTTAAATTGTTATACTTCATGTTTCTTTTTTCTGGTGCAAAGATACGATGTTTTTTGCTTCCACGGTCGGGATTTCCCCTAAAGGGGTGGGGGAAAATCCCTACTTCTTTATTTTGTGCCTGCACAGTTCTATATATAATAAGGTATAGAACCGGAGTGGAGCGTAAAGGTTTGCGTGAAGTTTTTCGCTGTTTTTGGAACAATCAAACGAAATATTTACTACCTTTGCACTCAGAAAAAAACAATCTGATGAATAGATTGGAATTTAAAACGGAAAGTAAAAATAATAAAGACAAAATAAACAAATCATGAAAGAGCTAAAAGCATTAAACAAGCGCACTGCTCCTAAGAGTGTCGCTCCAGAGAAAATCATTCAGTTTGGTGAAGGTAACTTCCTCCGTGCATTCGTAGATTGGATTGTATGGAATATGAACAAGAAGACCGACTTCAACGGTTCTGTCGTTGTAGTTCAGCCATTGGCTGGTGGTATGGTTGACTGGCTGAACGGTCAGGACTGCCTCTATCACGTAAACCTTCAGGGTAAGGAGAACGGCCAGGCTATCAACACATTGGAGCGTATCGACGTTATCAGCCGTGCACTGAATCCATATTCTCAGAACCAGGCTTTTATGGCTTTGGCTGAGCAGCCAGAGATGCGTTTCATCATCTCTAACACTACAGAGGCTGGTATCGCATTCGATGACTCTTGCAAGTTTACAGATGCTCCTGCAGCTTCTTATCCAGGCAAGTTGGTTCAGCTCTTGTTCCACCGCTACAAGTTCTTCGAGGGCGACCCAACCAAGGGTATGATCCTGATGCCATGTGAGCTGATCTTCCTCAACGGTCACCACCTCAAGGAGTGCATCTATCAGTATATCGAGCTCTGGAAGGGCGATATGGGTGCTGATTACGAGGGCTTCAAGGAGTGGTTCACCAACCACTGCTACGTTTGCGCTACATTGGTAGACCGCATCGTTCCTGGTTTCCCACGCGACACCATCAAGGAAATCCAGCAGAAGATTTGCTACAAGGACAACCTCGTAGTTAAGGCAGAAAGCTTCCACCTCTGGGTTATCGAGAAGGCAGAAAACATGACAGTAGAGCAGATGCAGGAGGAGTTCCCAGCTCACAAGGCAGGTCTCCACGTGCTTATCACAGATAATGAGAAGCCATACCACGAGCGTAAGGTTACCCTGCTGAATGGTCCTCACACCGTATTGAGCCCTGTTACATACCTCAGCGGTGTAAACATTGTTCGCGATGCCTGCGAGCACCCGGTATTGGGCAAGTACATCCACAAGGTACAGTTTGAGGAGTTGATGCAGACGCTGAACCTCCCAATGGATGAGCTGCAGAAGTTCGCTTCTGACGTATTGGAGCGTTTCGAGAATCCATTCGTAGATCATCAGGTAACCAGCATCATGCTCAACTCATTCCCTAAGTTTGAGACTCGCGACCTGCCTGGTGTCAAGATTTATCTTGAGCGTAAGGGCGAGTTGCCACAGGGCTTGGTATTCGGTCTCGCAGCTATCATCACTTACTATAAGGGTGGTGTACGCGAGGATGGTGCTCCTATCCAGCCAAACGATGACCAGAAGATTATGGACAAGCTCACCGAGCTTTGGGCTACCGGAGATACCCAGAAGGTAGCTGAGGGCGTATTGGGCTTCGACTATATCTGGCACGAGGATTTGAACAAGACAGTTCCTGGCCTTACCGAGTTGGTTAAGAAGGATCTTGACCTTATTCAGGAGAAGGGCATGCTGGAGGCTGTTAAGACTATCCTCTAATTAAAAAAAATGTTCGTTCATAGGTTCAAATAACGATTTAGATTTGAAAATAGTTATAAGGTTTTGTGTTAGTTGTTAGCTATAATCTTCTAGCTAATAGGTTAAAGGCGGGGAGCTTGTGAAAGCGCCTCGCCTTTTTGCTTATTTGTCAGCTTGGTGATGTTTCAGAATCCTTAATGACCTTAATGACCTTGTCCTTAATGACCGGATGGTTGATGATGAGCGGCACTCTTTCTACCACTACCATGGAAGTGTCGAGGCCCAATGCCTTAGGCTCGTCAATACCTATCTTGCTGATAAGAGCGTAGATACTCATCAGCAGGTTCTGTTGGCGATTATCTGAACTCTCCGGGTAATATACGCGGTGAATGATGATGAATCGGAAATCGCCCGGAATTCCGTATTTGCGCAGCGAAGGATAGGTGCTTTGCAAATCTACCTTTCCGTCTGTTACCAGATCTTCCACTACTTGTCGCAGATAGAGACTCACCCTAGGCTCTATGCGGAAACCAATGTGCATGGTTACGCTGTAGAGGGTGTCGGGAATCAGGGTCTCGCAGTTGTACTCCAGCGTGTCAGGTGTGTCAACAAACTCCATGTTGATAAGCCAGTAATGGTCAGCACGTTTCGGCTGCTTGTTGATGATGGAGTAGAGCAACTTGTCATCTACGGCACCTTCCTTGTTGGCGTGGTTCACATAAACCAGGTTGGAAGCATACTTAGGGATGCTCTCGTCGGCCTTGATGTCGGAGATAATCTGATAATAATCATCCAGCGGTTGGGTGCTGATATAATGGCGGCGTATCTTCATGGCTTTCACCCATACGTACATCATCAGGAACAGGATTCCTCCAATGAGCATCGTACACCATCCACCTGCAAGAAACTTTGACAGATTGGCAGTCAGGAAGATGGCTTCGATGATGCAGTATGCGCCCATAAACAGCATCGTGAAAATCCGTGCCACTCCCTTGCTGTGCAGGTAGAAACCGAGCAGCAGCGTAGTCATCAGCATGGTGATGGTGATGGCGAGTCCGTAGGCTGCCTCCATGTGCGAGGAGTCGCGGAAGAGCAGGATGATGAGAACCACGCCGATGTACATGGCGAGGTTGATCATCGGGATATAGAGCTGCCCCTTAACATGGGTAGGATGCTTGATTCGCATGCGCGGCCAGAAGTGCAGGTTCATGGCTTCGCTCAATATGGAGAAGGTTCCGCTGATGAGTGCCTGGCTCGCAACGATTGCCGCACCCGTGGCCATGATGATGGCGAAGAACAGCATGCTCTGCGGCATGATGGCAAAGAACGGATTCGCTGCCAGTGCCGTATCAGCATGATTCAGCACCCATGCTCCCTGTCCCAGATAGTTGAGAATGAGCATGGTCTTTACGAAGCCCCAGCTGATGGCGATGTTCTTTCTGCCGCAATGTCCCAGGTCGGAATAGAGAGCCTCGGCACCGGTAGTACAGAGAAATACGGCACCCAGAATCAGAAACCATTCAGGCGATTTTGCCAGCAGCATGGCAGCATAATAGGGGTTGAAAGCCTTCAGTATCAATGGGTAAGACGTGATGCTGAAAGCTCCCATCACGCCCAGCAGCAGGAACCATAGCAGCATAAATACGCCAAACGATTTGCCAATACTCTCTGTGCCAAAACGCTGCACGAAGAAGATGATGGTGATGATGCCCAGGGTGATGGGGATAACTGGCAGGTTGGGACTGATGCTTTCAAGTCCTTCGATGGCTGTGGTCACGGTGATGGCAGGGGTGATGATTCCGTCTGCCAGCAGGGTGCTTGCGCCAATGATGGCCAGTAGGTAAATCCACTTGTACTTGAGTCGGCGCAGCAAGGCATAGAGGGCGAGGATGCCTCCCTCGCCATTGTTGTCGGCACGCAGCGCCACGCATACATATTTGATGGTGGTCTGGAGGGTGAGTGTCCAGATGATGCATGACAGTGCGCCCAGGATGGTGCTCTCGCTGATGCTTTCGCCCGTATGCAGGATAGCCTTCATCACATAGAGAGGTGATGTTCCGATGTCTCCGAATACAATGCCTAATGTAACGAGCAATCCCAGGAAGCCTACTCTGTGATGATTGCAGGCTGCTGAACTTTCTGCTTTTTCTTTCATTTTTCTTCTCTTATTTAAATTAAATATTATCCTTTTTGGGACATGAAAATGTCCTTTGTGATTATAAATTTGCGTGCAAAGGTATAAACATAAAGAGGTAAGATAGAATTTGTTTAACAAGATTTATCGGATTTAACCTTTATTCTTTGAAGATATGAAGAGACGAATAGAGGCGAATGCCGATAAGACTACTCCCGAGAAACTTCTGAACCTAGCGAAACTTGAATCATTAATAAAGGCGGGGAGCTTGTGAAAGCGCCTCGCCTTTTGCATGTGTTTTGTAAGTTTCTTTTCAAGTGACTGTTGTAAAGAAAACAGTTATTCAATGATGTGGTTGATGACCATTCCTGCGATAGCCATTCCGAAGGTTGCGGTGATGTGGCAGAGCGAACCGTTGATCTGTGCCTTAGTAGAGCACCATTCGTGTTCTACCAGTTGCTGGTCGCCCGGAGCATCATATACGGCAGTATCGGTACCCCTCTCTCCGCTAATGAGTTTGGCTTTCGGGCATAGGCATCCGTCCGTGCCGCAGGCTTTGTTCACCCCTTGGTTCTGCATCGGTTTTTCTTCACTGTATACGCACTGGAATTTTCGTCGTGGGAAGGTTTTGTTCTTCTTGAATTTCTTTCGCAGTGCTCTTGCCAGCGGGTCTCCATCCACCTTCCAGAATTCAGATTTTCTTACCATGAATGGGTCGGTGCGCAGGGCAGCTCCCATAGAAGATATAAAAGTGATTTCCTTAGGCAGGGCAGTGGCACGCAGAATGAGGTCAGCCTTATCCTTGAGCGAGTCGATGGCATCGATGATGAAGTCGTATTGCTCCATGTGGAATTCATCGGCAGTTTCTGCCTGATATATTTTCTGATAGGCTGTGATGTTGGCATCGGGGTTGATTTCGAGCAGTCGGTTGCGCAGCGCCTCTACCTTCACATCGCCTATGGTTCGGCTTGTAGCCATCAGCTGGCGGTTGCAGTTGGTTACGCATACCCTGTCGCTGTCTACGATAGTGATGTTTCTCACGCCGCTTCTCAGGAGTCCTTCAGCGCACCATGATCCTACTCCTCCGATACCGAAGATGAGCACTCTTGCCTTCTGAATTTTCTCAAGATTATCTTTTCCCAGGAGTAGTTCGGTGCGTCGCTGCATTCCCCGCTCCATTTTCGTTATTTTATTCTCCATTTTATTGTTTGTAAAGAATTCTAATGTATATATCTGATGCAAAGTTAGTGAATAAAATCCGATGTCGGCTGATATGAATAAATGTTTATAATTCTTTAACTCATTTTCTTTATCCCATGCAGCTCGTTACTCCGAGGGTAGTAGCGATAGCGGTCAGAATGCTGATGGCTATCTGCAGAATTGTTTTCCAGGTGTTCGCTTTCATTTTTTTGAATGTTGAATGTTGAGTGTTGAATGTTGACTTTTTGTGGGCGGATAGGCTGGGGCTAGGGGCTAGCCCCCTAGCC
>ENA-OPDC01000049-OPDC01000049.1-human-gut-metagenome-genome-assembly--contig:-NODE-49-length-76416-cov-2.905266_pt1 | contig 76416 bp, 70 predicted proteins | sample MGYA00241620_ERZ501503 | MGnify/ENA primary metagenome ERZ501503 (study PRJEB25962, sample SAMEA2042659) | human gut metagenome | biome: human gut; feature: human-associated habitat; material: faeces...
CTTTTCATTCCTCTTTGTAAGTGTATCCGTATCAGTCGGCAAATTTGTAGCTTGCAGACCTTGTAATCTGGCTTGGGCAATAGCCCGGTTCAGCTCCTCCATGGCTTCTTGCTCACGTTGTTTACTGAGGGCTAAGCGGTCTTCTTCAGAAGTACCGTCGCCTTGTGCGACTTCCTGACCTTTCTGTGCGCTCTCCTGTAGTTGTCTTTGCATCTCAGCGAGTTTCTCGGCTTCCTGTTTCTGAGATTCCAATTGTTTAAGCTCTTCTTCTGAATATTTTGAATCATACTCTTCTTTGTTGTCTTCTTCATTACGGTCAATGTTTCCTAAAGCAGTATAGTCATCTATTTTCCCATATGATTTAAGCATATTGTCATACTTATTGCCAATTCCATCGCCTTTCATGTTGGCATCAGGCAATTCTGGGTTCAGATAATCAGTCGTAGTGAGTCCGTTAGGAGTCTCTGCCTTCTCCGTATGAAACAGATCTATGACAAAGTAACCGACAAACAACAGGGGAAAGTAGATGATTATTGGAATCATATACTTTGGCTGCTTCCAGTTAATTTTCTTCAGTGCGTCCATCGTTCTTTATGTTTACGTTGTTATTATTAGATTCGTCATAGGCGGTAGAAGGTACTTCGTGAACACGGTTGGATGTTTCATTGCCCTTGTTATAATGTTTACGCCATATCAACTCCTGCCTTTCTGTGGCACTTTGGACGGATTGCTGCCTGTTAAACACAAATGCCATTCTGTAGATATTCAGACATAGACAGAGTATGATAGGTCCGAAAACAATGACAAGAAACAGTTTCCTGTGGTTGTTGGCAAAGTTCTGAACCATTCCGGCAAGCACATCAAGTTTCATCATACGTGCGAACTTGCGACCGGCATAGACTTCACTTTCGTATCTTTGCTTATATTTCGGATCATTCTTATCTGGCATCTTCTCTCCGACAAATAATTTTTTCCATCCCATATTAGTAGTTCATTTTGTTCTTTTGTTCAATATCCTTATTCATAAGTGTCCTCCAGTTTGTGATGAGCAATCCGTGAGGGTTATTGTCAGTCCTCGGTACACGTTTGAGCTGACCTGCAGTGACCAGTTCTCTGGTAAGAATGCTTGTCCGTCGTTCTATACGCTGTTTGCCATAATACATGAACTCCATCTTTTCCTTATCGAATTTTATACTGTCGCAGAATATGCTGAACACAGCACTCGTACCCATAATATTCGAGTAGAATCCTTTTTCTTTCAATGTATTATACTGGGCAAGACCTGTCTCGTCCACTAAATACATCGCTTTATCCATTGTGTACTTGATATATTTGTCATCTGGAGCCAGAGTGAAAAACAGATGATGGAACATCTCGATGTGAGACTTAGCTTCTACGTCAAGCGTTTCGTCCATTGTGCTCCGATGAACAAGAATAGGCACATTGCCGTCCAAAACATAGACTTTCTTATGGGCATCCGAGACCATTGTCCTGGCTGTCCAAATGCTGGAGATGCAGATGATGATGCAGCCTGCAAGGAAAAGGGAACATATAATCAGCACCAGTTTGATTTTGTTTTCAAGATTCTTAATTACCATAATATTCCATATTGATTTATTGCTTACATTACTTTGCTAATCATGCCTTGGGTTGATACTTTGGCTTGCTGTGCGACTCCTTCACCGAAGTTTCGAGTTGAGAATGCTGTATCGCCTTCCGGTATCATCCATGCGGCCAAATCAGGTACAAGGTTGAGACATTTCAGTGCCACAATACTTGCGGCCATGAGATAGCCGGCTGAGAAGAACGAGTTCTGCAGATAGGCCGCCATGGTCTGTTCGCTTTCGGTAATGGCAGTCAGATTCTCTACCTGTATGCACAGGACAATGTCAAATAGGAGCAGTACATAGAATCCAACGAAGTACAGCATAGCTCCGTAGAAGTGTACAGTCAGATAACGTATGAGCCACTTTGCCCAGGCACCTTCCCATTTGGGCAGAAGACTGAATGCCCACTGTATCGGTCCGAAGATGGTCAACATCCCCAACAGGATTTGCTGGCAGTAGATGGTTGCCCACCAACCGATGCGATAAACTATCAGAGCGATGAGCATAATGATTTTATCTAGTCCGACCACTGCACCAGCTGTGAGTGAAGTAAACCATAGTCTGGATGCGTCCTTTTCCATGTTGGTCACTTCTTCAACACCGGTCTGTTCCATCGTGGACTCAATAAGATTCGGATCGGACGTTCCTGAATGTGCTACGTCAGCCTGAGCTTGCAAGGATGTATAGAGAGTGTCCCTGACATAAATGAGTTCCTGGACTTCCTCAAATTTATCTTCTATCTGTAAGGATTCTGCCTGATAAAGGTCATGAGTATATGAACCGATACAGTTAGGAATGTAAGAAAGAAAGTCAAGGAAGCACCAACTGCTTCCGCTGTTAGTTATACCCGTATCTGCAGGTGGATACCACCAGCATAGAATAACGGATATAGCTAATGGCCGGAACAGTTTCATAACGTCCAGAGGCTCGTGCTTCACCATCATCTTATAGGCTATATTTCCTGCCACTACAATAGAGAACAGAGCAGCGAGAGCCATGCACATTTGGAGAATCCACCAGAATGGTCCTTGTGAACCTGTGAATGTGGCATCTGTAAGGAACTCGTTTGTCTGGAAAATCACGTCATCAATCTCTTCTTCAAGAATATTGATACCGAAATCTGAGAGTATATTTGAATCTGCCATGATTTTAGTTTCCTTTTATGTTATAATTCTCTGTTAATTGTGCCCTTCTGAATTTAGTTGCCCGGCTTCTCGCCAACGGCTAAATGCTTCGGTTGCATGAGAAGCAACATCAGTTCGTCTGTTCAAGCGGGCGGCCAACAAGGAAGCTGTCTTGTTCCTGTTGCTTAACTGAATCAGATACGCTATGAGAATTTCATTCTGATGCTCTATATCAGCATATATCGCAAGGTATTGTCTTTTCCTTTGGGCGTTTGGCATATAAGCGTCCTGGGTTTCTTTAATGGCTGTCCTGAACATATTGTAGTATTCGTTCCATCGCGTTTTATCATTTACCGTACCTCCAGAACTGATGATGCGGTTGATATTCTTTTCAAAGTCTGATAGCTTGTTATTCACTTTGCTGCTTTCTGCAAGCCAGGCAATATCAATCTGTCTATCGGCAATATTGAGAGCTTCAATTTCTGCCCGCTGAGTCAGTGACGCTTGAATGCTGTCAGCTAAATCTACCTGTTGGTATGATTCTACACCAGCCAGTGTCCTAAAGCTCAGCTTGTTTTTACTTGCTGCCGATTTCTGGTAGCTGTTATGAAAGAGGGTGTAGTAGAAAGCAGGGGTTAGTCCGCCAACACCTATTTCCTGAACTGTAATCTGATTCATCTTTGTAGCATCGTGGTTGTATGTCACATAAGACTGGGCAGCTGCTTTGAAACAAAGCAGCATTGCACATAAACATAATGTTGTCCGATAACTGATAGAATGTACCATATCTGTTGAGTTTTAAATTGTTATTTAATAGCCTAAATAGCCCGCAACTTTCCACCGGCCAAAAGCATCATTAATAATCTCTTCCTTGGTCTTTGCACGATAAACCTGTCTTTTCCAATATCCGATGCGTACCTGAATGTATCTCCAGGTCTCAAAGTATGCCCTGTTCAGATGCGTCCTGATATTGTCAAGTGAGTTGTTTATGTTCATCAGAATGAGATAGAGATCCGCTGTAGAACAGGCTGCCGCACCGGTAGCATACAGGATTAAATCACTGACCGAACGATACAGATTGTCTCCTTCTTCGGCAATCTTTGCCAAGGCCCCGGCATTGACTGTGATTATCAAGGTATCTGTACTTACAATGTTTCCTCTGTCCAGACACTTCTTTCTGAAGTCTTCAAGCATGTTTTTATAATCACCCACACGGTCACTGATGTTTTCGTAGGTGTTGTAGATATTGAGACTAGTTCTAAGAGACTGATACAGAATGTCAATAACGTCAAACGCACGTGTGTATCTGTCAAGTTCCTTATTGATGTCCCTGAAGCCGATATTGGCATCACTGCTGTACTCATGCAGAAGTTTGTTGCTCGCTTCCAGTGTGGATCGAACAAGCAGCAGACTTCGTTGTTGTTTATGGTCGTTGATATAGGCTTCTATGGAAGCTACATCAAAACCATATTGAGCCTTGGCAGTGAACGGGAACAATACCAAAAGGCAAACAATAATCGGCAATATTTTATTCCTGGTCGCTTTCATCTTCATCGTATTTACCATTATATGTATCTGAGTGGGCACTGGAGGCTGCCTGACGCAACCATCGTTTTCTACATTGTTCAATGAGTGTCAATCTTCTGCCACTGTCATCGTTGATATACGGGACTACGCTTTTCAGCATATCTATGATGGAATGTTTGTAGTGCATCATCTTTTCCAATGACACAAGGTCGGCATAGATATTGGTTAGTCTCGTGTCAATCTGACGGGCTATTTCAAGTCTGTCACTTGACCAGAGCAGATGATAGGTATCACCGGTATCATCTGTTTCTATAGGACTGCTTTTGGCATATTCCACAGAAGGAGTGCAATCCGGAAATTCTCTGGCCACTTCTGATAATTTTGAATTGACCTCGTTGGCTTTTTCCGCATCCGATTTGGACGGATCGAGATTGATAACTTCAACAACCTGTGTGTCACTGTACTCAGTAGTAAGCGTCCATGAAATTTGTACGATAGCACGGTGTATCTTAATCCAAAGGAAATACTTTGGTTTCCGGGCTATGGATATGGTTGCCTTAAAGGTTATGGTACCGTTGATGTTGGGCATGGAGGCTGTACGAACGAATGTATTGCCTTCCCATGCACCTGAACCGTTCCACGACAGATTATAGGCTGTTTTACAATCCTGCATGATAGCCGGTATGCGGTAGTAGTCATCCGTGGCAGCATTCTCACCGTCGATAGCTTCCTGCTTTGCCTGTTCATACTGTGACAGTTCTGTCTCATACGAGCTCATCTCAGCTTTTAGGCTTGATATTCTGTCCTTGTTCTCATTGTAGGACTGTCTGTATATTGCAGCATCCTCAACGCTTGCTGTCTGGATTTTTTTCAGGAGCTCTGCGTTTTCTGCCTCCAGTGCTGTTATTTCTGATTGTACTGAGACAATATTTCGTTTCAACTCCGTTATTTTGGAGTCTATTTCAGATATATTGATACTTCCTTCGGAAACACTTGTTGCCATAGAACATTGCTTGGTATGGTTGTTTACACTGCTTCCACAATCAGAACATTTGTATTGTGTTGAACCTTCTCCTAATTTGGCGCCACCATGACAGGTTACGCTGATGGTTGCTGTCTCACATCCTGAAATTTTCTGGGCATTGGTAGTCTGGTAGTATTTCTTTGGGTCACTTCCCAGATAATAGGTATAGCCTTCTTCATTATCGTTAAGTTCAGACAGACGTGCGTTCATCCCGGCCTTAAAGGTATTCAGGTCCATAGTGTATGAATCAAATATGTCTTCATAGGCTACTTCCTTACGATTCCAGCTTTTGGTAGCATAAATCTCGTAAGCGTATGCTTTTGCATATAATCCTTTTTTTGAAGAAGTAATCTTATATGCGAGCATGTAGTATGAGATGCTGTAGGTATAACCATCATTGGCTTTGTTCAGATTGGCTATCTGTGAACGGCTGTATCCTGCATGATTCTCGGAGTTCTGCAGTGCAGCTTCTCGTTGGGTAGATGATGGATAAAAGTTTTCATCTGTAGTGCTGATTCTGTACCAGTGATCACCATTGATAATTGAGTTATTGTCTTCGGGAGGATAATAGTCGCAAAGTTTAATGGTGCCAGCATCTACACGGTAGATATACCACCTTTGTGTGTAGTACTGGCCGAATGCTTCATTGGCATAGTCTGTAATCCATGCCGTTGTGTTGTAATTCGACAAAGAGAAGAGATTGGCGATGCCTTCCTCACCACCGATAAACTGTAATAAGGTATTTCCGGCATTCTTGGAAAGATTGCCGTATAAGTCGTACACATTCTCGGCTATCTCAATGACACTGCTTGTCTTCTCCATGATGGTACCGTTAAAGGAACTGTTCCCAAGAATGGAACTTACAGCATTGCCGGCTCCAGCTGAAGCAAGGCTAACGCCCATCGCATAGAGGTTATCTATGTCTTGCTTCAGGTTTTCCTTTGTGAAGTTTGTCCCGATATTTGAGAAGCTTTCAAGCAGAACATTCCAATCCACATTGCCCAGTTCTGACAATTTCAGAATTGCTGCAAGTTCCTGGTTGATTTCAAGAAATACGATGTCCTTGAATGACAAAGTACTATTGGTAACAATAGACTCAAACTGATAACACAAAGTCTTTACCTCATCACAGATCTTATAGAGATAGCTACCCCAATAGAGGGCGTTATGAGGACTTTTAAGCATCATGCCGGCAACAGTCCATATTTTGGGCATAATTTTGGCAGACACCATGTTGTATATACGGCGGTAATAGTAGTTCTCTGTTGCACTGGTCCAAAGTCCCAGATTTGTGAGAGCTCTGCGATCGAGGAACTTGGAACTGAAGATTCCTGCAGCAGCCACTTCCGCTGCCTGATAATGTTCCCTGATCTTGGCTATCTGTTGAGCATAATACGCCTCAGTAGCAGCTTCTGTACCGAAAGCCGCCGACATTTCCGCTACAGTGCGAGTATCATAATTTACACTGTAATACTGTGCCATAGCAGGCACTATAGCACAGAGAAATAGAAGTTGTATTATCAGATAGCGTTTCATTTTCAAATCTTACATTTCTGTTTTTGTTTTGAGATTAAGAACATGTTGAGCCTGGTTCACCTTTTGTGCAAAGGCCAAAGACTTGGTTATTCCTGAAAGACTCCAATCCCGGCAATAGGCTTCTATGGCATGCTGATGGTCACACTTCAACTCTCTTTTATAGAGTTTCAAGGCTTCCTTTTCAGCTCGCTCTGTAGTGTAAGTCATGTAGCATTCACGTGGCTCTTCAACTCCAAATACGGCCCCGACACTTCCACGTCGGATAAAGACCTCACGGAAGAAACTTCGTCCTTCCTTATTCTCCAGACGGTTGATAGTGAAAATCTTCTTACAATCAACGTCCGTCAAACCGAGCGTGGCTTTAATCTCATCAAATCGCTCACGGAATTTGCTCTGGTCGAGCAGCATTACCACGTCTGAGTTATTGATGATAGCTTCCTTGACAATAGGACTTCCTACAATATCCTGTATTTCCTGCGTTACAACACCGACAGAAGCCCAGAACTTTCGGGCAGTCTTGTAGAGATACTTGATATATTCGGCCATCATGGGAGAGGCGATAGCCTTCCATGCCTCTTCGATAACCAGTACCTTACGGTTCTTCTTGATTCTCATCTTCTGGATGAATACATCCATGATGATAAGCGTAACAAGAGGGAATAGAAGAGGGTCATCCTTAATGGAGTCGATTTCAAACACGATGAAGGTCTCATCAAACAGTTTGGTGTCCAGGTTCTCATTCAGCGTCACCTCATGGCTTCCACCCTTGTAGAAGTCCTTCAATAGATAGTTGTAGGCTGCCAAGTCAATGCCGGAAAGTTTATTTTCTTCAATGATTTGTGGAATGCGGACAATACTGTATTCATAGAAGGTGTTAAACGAGAGATTCTCAATACGACGGTTCACAAAATACTCGTCAAAGTATTCTTTGATGACTTGCTCAATAAGCCGGTCTTCCGTCTTGGTAACTACTCCCTGGGTGCCTTTCCAGATAAGCATAATCAGATTCTTCAAGAAACCGATTTTCTCGATGTTCAGCTCTTCATGTTTGATAGCAAAAGGGTTCATCGTGATAGGATGCTCCTCGGTATAGCTGATATACTTGCCACCTACATACTCGCAAAGTCCCTCGTATGAATTACCTGTATCAACCATTACAACATCAGTGTTCTGCTCCCACATCTGACGTACCACGCTGTTCATGTGGAATGCATATGAAATTGCTTATATAGCTGATTATCAATTGTATTATAAAAGCTGAGGTACAAAAATGGTCGTTGATAATAGGCAAATAATTAGTTTTTGAATCTAACGTATAAGTTCTTGGCTTTCAGTCGTTAGAACCCATTTGAGCATATTTATACCCTCAAATGATTTAAAAACACAGATTAACACAACAGATGGTAGCTACGAGACTTTTTTTCTTATCAATCATTCGTCTTTCTCATCCAAAAACAATATATTTGCATCCAATGTTAATATATTTAATATGAACAAAGAACTAAATCGTATAAAAGTGGTCTTGGTGCTGAAAAAGAAGACAGGGAAATGGCTGGCAGCACAATTACAAGTCAGTGAGTCCACGGTTTCTCGTTGGTGCAGTAATGCTGCTCAGCCCAATTTAAGTACCTTACACGAGGTTGCTAAGCTCTTGGGCGTAGAAATGAGAGAACTCTTGAACGATTCAGAAAATATTTAGAAATAGAAAAGTCATGGAACAAAGTCAGTATAACTCACTATTCTCTTTTATATGGAATATTGCTACAGATGTGCTTGTATATGCCTTCAACAAAGGCGAATACAAGAGGATTATCCTTCCCATGTTGGTTCTTCGGCGGATTGATGTGCTGTTAGAGCCGACAAAAGACCAAGTGTTGCAAATGAAAGAGCAGTTAGACAAAAGTCGCATTGAGAACCAAGCTCCTGTCCTTTACAATATAACAGGTTATCCTTTCTACAACACATCAAAATTTACAATGAAGACATTAAAAAGCGAAATCGACCCGATGCGCCTGAAAATGAACTTCATTGAGTATATGAATGGTTACAGCAAGGATGTACTCGACATTATAGAGAAACTTCATTTGCGCCAAATAGTGGACAACCTTACCGAAGCGGAACGTTTGGGCAGTATCATCGAGAAATTCACTTCCGATAAAATTAACCTAAGTGCCAAACCCGTATTGGATGAAGAGGGCAACGTATTGCATCCGGCTCTTGACAACCATACTGTAGGTACAATGTTTGAGGAACTGCTACGCAAGTTCAATGAGGAAAACAATGTGACTGAAGCTGGTGAGCATTTCACACCTCGTGACTATGTCCATTTGCTTGCAGACCTTGCCATCATACCGGTTGCCGACAAAATCACTGATTCTACTTACAAGGTGTATGATGGAGCCTGTGGAACTGGTGGCATCCTTACCATTGCACAAGAACGCATCCGACAGATTGCCAAGGAGCGTGGAAAGAATGCGGTTATTAACATCTATGGACAAGAACTGCTGCCGGAAACATACGCAACCTGTAAGGCTGACCTGATGATTTCGGGGCAGATTAAATCCTTCCAATATACGTTTGCAGGTGATGAAAGAGAATTTATCGCCTTCGACTCTACCATCTCGCGTGACGGTCATTCCGGCGAGACATTTGATTTCTGTATCTCCAATCCACCTTTTGGCACTCCGTGGAAAGAGGACTTGAAGAAGCGTGGACTGAAAGAAACGGAGAAAGCTAAGTTTACCGATTCCCGATTTTCTATTGCTGTCGGAAGCGGAGATAATCAGGAGAAAATCTGTTTCTTGCCTGACATTAGCGACTGCCAAATGCTATTCCTTGCCAACAATGTCAGCCGTATGGTAGACGATACGGTATTGGGCACAAGAATCGTTGAAGTCCATAATGGTTCTTCACTCTTTACGGGAGATGCCGGAAGCGGAGCTAGCAATTTGCGCAAATACATCATTGAGAACGACCTGCTTGAAGCTATCATAGCCATGCCTGAAAAGGATTTCTACAACACAGGTATCGGAACCTACATTTGGGTGGTGACTAACCGAAAGGCTGAACACCGAAAAGGTTTTGTGCAACTGATAGATGCCACTAAGCAGTGTACACCATTGCGCAAGAACCTGGGAGAGAAAAATTGCGAGACCAGCGAAGTTGACCGCAAGGTAATTCTCCGGCTGCTGACGGATTTTAAAGAAACGGAACAGAGCAAGATATTTCCCAACCAGGAGTTTGGTTATTACAAGGTGACGGTAGAGCGGCCTTTGCGCTTGACCTATGAGAAGTTGGAGGACATTGAGCTTCCTGAACTTAAAAATAAAGACGATGTGCAGTTGCTGCAACGTGTAGTAGAAGCATGGCGCAAGAATCTGGGCGGTCATTCTGTGGATGACTTTGCCTTATTCCTTATGTTGGAACAGATGAAGGTGAAAGTGCCTGCATCCAAAATCAATCTTGTCCGCAAATATCTTGGCAAACGTGATGAGGAGGCAGAGCCGTGTCGTGTGAAGCCTACAAAGCTCGATAGCCCTGTGGCGGTGGATACTGAACTTCGGGATGTGGAGCAAGTTCCGCTGTTGTACGCTGGCGGTATCGATGCGTTTATGCAGAACGAAGTGCTGCCATACGCTCCCGATGCCTTCTACAACGCTGACGAGGTGGTGGTAGGCTACGAACTGTCCTTCACCAAGTATTTTTATAAGCCGGTAGAACTGCGTCCGATAGCGGAAATCACGGCCGACATAGAAAGCATTGAGCATAGGCTAAAAGGTGCACTCGAAGACATCTTGAATGTTTAACTCCTAATAGCAAGATTATTCCATATGAGAAGATATAATGATTATAAAGACAGCGGTGTCGCATGGATGGGGAAGATACCGAGCCATTGGGATTGCATGAAAACAAAGTGGCTACTCCACGAAAGGACAGAAAAATCTGTCGATGGAGAAGGCGAGCCATTATCCATGAGTCAGAAGTATGGACTTATTCCAACTTCACAAATGGACATGATACCCAATGGAGCGACAAGTTATATCGGTGCAAAAAAGACCTATGTGGGCGATTTGGTACTTAACAAGCTAAAAGCACATTTAGGCGTTTTCGCACTCTCTGCCTACAATGGCTTGGTCAGTCCAGACTATGCGGTATATCAGGGGACAAAAAGAACACACCTTGAATATTTGCTATATCTGTTCAAAACGCCTTTGTATATTTCAGAATTCATCAAGAAAACAACCGGAGTAGCTATAGGTTTCAACAGACTTTACACGGATGACTTGTTTTCCATTTCCGCTCACTATCCTCCCATCGAGGAGCAAAAAGTTATTGTTGACTATCTGAAAGTAAAAATATCTAAAATCGACCAATATGTTGCGCAGAGAGAGAGAAAGAGAGCTTCTTGAAAGCTTAAAGCAATCAGAGATTGCAAATATCGTTACCAAAGGCTTAAACCCGAATGTTCCTATGAAAGATTCGGGCATACCTTGGATTGGCATGATTCCTGAGCATTGGGAAGTGAAAAGACTTGCTATATCTTTCGATGAAAATAGAGAGTATAATTCAACTTTGGAACGTACAAATGCTTTCCAATTTAATTATGGTTCATTAGTTTTAAAAAATCGAGATTACAAAGAATCAGAAGATGCGCCAGTCTATGCGAAATACACCCTTATTAACCCAAACGACATTGTCATAAACGGATTGAACTTAAATTATGACTTTGTATCTCAACGAGTTGCTTTGGTTAAGGAAGGAGGAATAATAACGTCTGCATATATCTGTATTAGACCAAGAAAACAAGTTTATTCAAATTACTATTGTTATCTATTCAAGGCTATGGACTCCATGAAATTATTTCATGGAATGGGAACAGGAATAAGACTTACATTGTCATTTGAAGAACTGAAGAAACAATACATTCCTATACCCCCTCTCTCCGAGCAGCAAGCCATAGTTGAATACATAGATGCAAAGTTGTCAAAGATAGACCAATACATGGCAGACTTGCAGGCAGAAATAGACTATCTGAAAGAGTTCAAGCAACGCCTGATAAGCGATGCCGTGACCGGACAAATATGCGTGGCAGAGCCACAGAAAGGAAATGCGCAATGAAAAGCGAAGTAGAAGAAAGAGCCATGTTTGTATCGTTCTGTATAGAACAATATGCCAAGGCAAAAAACATGTCAACTGAGAATGTAGTAAATCTGTTTGAGCAATATGGAATCACAGAACATTTCTGTGAATTTTATGATGTACTTCATACCCAAGGACGCAATTGGCTAATAGAAGAAATAGACGAAATGATTAAAAGTAGGAAGAAATGAGCAAGATATATCATGGAAGTTGCGAGGTGGTAGAAAACCCTGAGATACGGCAACCTAATCGTTCGCTGGATTATGGTTCTGGATTCTATACAACTACATCCTTTGCACAGGCCCAAAAGCTTGTAGTGCGGAGGATGAAAGAAAAAGGTATGTCCGCAGGTTATGTGAATGTGTACGAGTTAGACGACAAAGTTTTAGAGAGTATGAAAGTGCTTCTGTTTAAGAAACCCACTAAAGAATGGGTGGACTTTGTCATGAGGAATCGAACAGAACGAGGATTCACCCACGACTATGACATTGTGTATGGTCCGGTAGCAGATGACAGCGTATATACTCAGCTCACGCTCTATGAAGGAGGCATCATCAGTATGCCGACTCTCATTCAGGAGTTGAAGACATACAAATTGGTGGATCAATATCTCTTCCATACAGAGAAGTCATTGACCGCCATAAAGTTTATCGAATCAATAGAAGTAAAATTATGAGTGCAACTATAACACAAGACAACTTGTATTTATTGCTGCCATGCAAGATTGGGTGGCTTGCCCAATGGATGGTGGAAGACAAAGGCATCAGTATCGCTGAAGCCATCAACCGCATCTATCGTTCAAAGTTATACAAAAAACTTTCGTCTGAAAGTACTAAATACTGGCACTTGGGTCCGGTAGATTTGTATGAAGAATTAAAGTTAGAACTGTAAAACAAGAGAACGCTTATGGCTACAGACATTTCAGAGAAAGGGCTTGAAACCATCATTACCTCCTATCTTTGCGACACGCATGGATATGAGCTGGGTGTTTCAGATGACTATATCAAAGAGTTCGGTATGGATACCGAGCGAGTAAAGCGGTTTATCCTCTCTACCCAAAAGGAGAAGGTGGAAAACACAGGTTGCTTTGCGAGTGCGTCATCGGAGCGCAACTTCTTTATGCGTCTGAGTAAAGAACTTAGCAGCCGAGGAATAACGGACGTATTGCGCAAGGGCTATAAGTACATTACGGAAACATTCGATATGTACTATCCCACGCCATCTGAACTGAACCCGAGCGCACAGGAGATGTATAGACGCAACATTTTCTGTGTGACAAGGCAGCTCTTTTACAGTACGATCAACAGCAATAGCATTGACTTGTATATCTCACTGAATGGTCTGCCTGTCATGACAATGGAATTGAAGAACCATTACACGCACCAGACGGTGGATAATGCCGTGAAGCAATATAAAACCGACCGAGACCCTAAGGCTGATTCTTCAGCATTGATATTACAGAAACGGCGTTGTGCCGTGCATTTTGCTGTCGATGATGATGAAATAAAGATGTGTACCGAGTTGAAGGGTAAATCATCTTGGTTTCTGCCATTCAACAGAGGACTTGATGGAGGAGCCGGCAATCCTGTCAATTCTAATGGTGTACGCACGGCTTATCTTTGGGAAGAGGTGCTTGGAAAAAAGTCCCTGTCCGATATATTGGAGAACTATGCCCAAATTGTCCATAAGACGAAAGAAATAAGAAACAAGAAGACTGGCAAGCGAGAGAGAAAGACATCTGAGAGCATGATATGGCCTCGGTATCATCAAATGGATGCCGTTCGTAAACTGCTTGCTGCAACACGAAGCGGTGGTATGGGACAAAAGTTCCTGATTCAACACTCGGCAGGCAGTGGGAAGTCGAACTCTATCACATGGCTTGCCTATCAGTTGGTAGGTCTGCTTGACGGAACGACTCCACTGCTTGACACAATCATCGTAGTTACAGACAGGGTAAATCTTGACAACCAGATTCGTGACAACATTAATGCATTCAAAAGGCTGTCGAACATCGTCGATTGGGCTGACTCTTCAGAAACATTGAAAAATGCCCTTCAAAACGGAAAGAAAATCATTATCACCATCGTTCACAAGTTTCAGTTCATATTGGAGACGATAGGAACAGAAATGAAGAACAAGCGATTCGGAATCATCATTGACGAAGCGCACAGCAGTCAGAATGGCTCTCTTTCCGCAAAGATGAATATTGCCCTTTCCGGCAATGCCACAAATGATGGCACAGACCTTGAAGACAAGTTAAACAGCATCATTGAGGGACGAAAGATGTTGAAGAATGCCAATTATTATGCTTTCACAGCAACGCCTAAAAACAAAACATTAGAAATGTTTGGTATGCCTGTGGAACTGTCCGACGGCAAGATACAGCACAGACCCTTTCATGAATATACCATGAAACAGGCTATAGAAGAAGGCTTTATCATGGATGTACTAAAAAACTACACTACATACGCAAGTTTCTACAAAGTAATCAAGAAGATAAAGGACGACCCTGAATTTGACCAAAAGGAAGCGCCAAAGAAGATTCGTGCTTACGTGGAAAGTCGCCCTGAAACCATTCATCAGAAAGCCGCTATTATTGTCAATCATTTTCAGACAACCGTTTTGAACAGAGGGAAGATTGGCGGACAGGCAAGAGCAATGGTGGTGACAAGCAGCATAGTTAGAGCTATTGACTTTTACTACGAGATAAGCAAACTGCTGAAGGAACAAAACAGTCCATACAAGGCTATCGTGGCTTTCTCTGGCAAAAAAGAATACAAGGACAAGGAAGTAACCGAAGCTGACGTGAATGGTTTTCCTTCCAAAGACATAGAGGATAATATGGGTGAAGACCCATACAGAATACTGGTGGTGGCAGACAAATTTCAGACTGGCTACGACCAGCCCTTGCTCCATTCCATGTATGTGGATAAAGAGTTGTCAGATGTAGCAGCAGTACAAACCTTATCACGTTTGAACCGTTGTCATCCTTTGAAAACGGACACCTTCGTTCTGGATTTCTACAATGATGCCGATAAGATTCAGGCATCATTTCAGCGTTTCTACAAGACAACCATTCTTTCAGAAGAGACAGACCCAAACAAAATCAATGACCTTATCAGCGAAATAGAAGGGTGTAATATCTATACGGAAGATGAAGTCGGAGAGGTAAACAAGAAATACTTTTCCGGTGCCGACCGAAGCGAACTTGACCCCGTGATTAACACAACAGTTGAAAGATTCAAGACACTTGAAGAGAACAGCCAAATCAAATGTAAAAGTGCCATCAAATCATTTATTCGCACCTATCCCTTTGTGGCTGCCGTCACACCATACAAGAGCACAGAATGGGAAATGCTTTATACATTCTTCATCCTGTTGGTTCACAAATTACCGAAACTGAAAGGCGAAGACTTTACTAAAGGACTGGAAGAGTGCATTGACATGGAGCAAGTGCAGGTATCAAAGATGGCTGAACATTCTATCATGCTCGAAAATCTGAATACAGAGATTGCTCCTATACCTGTGGGGAGCGGACAAGGCGGCAAGCATGAACCAGAAATGGCAAAGCTCAGCGATATTCTTGACCAGTTCAATGATATTCACTGGCTGAATGTTGAAAATGTAAAACAACAGATAGACAGTCTGCCAGATAAACTGGTGCAGGACGAAATTTTCGTCAATGCTGCCAAAAACAGCAACAGAGAGACCGCACAACAACAGGCGTTCAGTTCGACACTTGCCATCGTCATTCAGATGATGAACGAGAATACGGAATTTTGCCGTCAATACCTGGACAATAAGAATTTCCAAAATGTCATTAACGAACGGGTGTTCCGTGAAGTTTACAACAAAGTTCAAAACGGATAATTCACCCACAACCCGGTATGATGCACAGTTTATCAAACTGAACTAATTATCGGAATAGCAATTCTTTCAGAATAGCTTTGTACCTTGATATTCAGCACCAAATAAAGAAGCGGTACAATGACGCGACAAAAGGGGCATTTTTACCTCTTTTGCCGCGTTTTTATTGATAGTCTCAACATATCCAACAAGAGGGATAAGAATGTTGTATGCCCAATCCTTGTCCTTTACTTGCACTTCTTGGGTAACGGTTGTATGAGCCAGAGAGTACCTTGTATTTTTACCACTTTATGCTCTTAAAAAACATATCCTCTGAGCTAGAACCCGGGTATTTTGCACTATCCATGTGTTGACAAGCATAAATACACTGAAAATCAATAGCTTCAATATAGCCACCTGCGTTGACAAACGTTGACAAGCGTTGACAAAATCAGTTCTAACTGAAAAAATATAGCCAGCGGTTGACAAAATCCCTTATACTATTCTTATCTCTATTTTTTCTTTAAAATAGAAAGTATTGATAATGAGGAGGTTTTCAAGAAGGATTCTGAGTAAAAAAACGAAGTGTCAACAGTCACCCACTGGCTACACCTAAATATACCTTCCGGAAAAAAATCAGGGTGTTTTTTTAGCAACGGCCAATTGCATCCTTATGAATGTGTCTAAGCGAGAAGGATGCTTCCTGCAATGTGTAAATATAGATTTTCATTTGATGTTTGGTTGATAATGATTTATTTGATGTTTAAAGGGTCTCACAAAATCCCACAAAGTCTCACAAAATCCCTCTTTTCCAGGGTGGTTAAACACTTGTCTGAACTATTGGAATGACCTAATTTTACCATCGTAAACAACACCTAATTGCAGTAAGTTATGTCAATAGATTTTTTTACCATCAAACCGGAGCTAAGCTACTCCATCAGAGAGGCAGCCCGATACCTAGGCATTCACCGATGTACGATTTATGAGTATATCAAGCACTTGTCAAAACCTTTGCCTTTCTTCCGTGAAAGACCCAATTCCTCCATCCGTTTCAAGGGATCTGATTTAATTCTGTACAAAAAAGCTGGATTACCCAAACGGGGAAGGAAGTTCAAGAACGGACACAGTCCTTCCACCAGAACTTCAAACTAACGATTCTTCTTTCTCTTTTCGCCATCTGTAACGTCGGCATATCCGCTCATGCAAGCCTGCTTGCTACATCGGATGTGCCGATTCTTTTTTTCTGCACCTTATCTCGTCTCCCTGAATGCTCCTAATGGGAGAACCCGGTTCTCTCATTGGGAGCAAATTGGAATTATTCCGGTGATGCGTCACTATATGAGCCAACCGATGCACTTGGTGTCAGAGACACGGAGTAAATCGGTTGCATTATCTCCCTATCCTTTGTATCAAGCACAAAAGATTCAGGAGTCTAAGCGAAATACTGCTGTATGATGTCTGACCAAATGTTTACCTTATCACTATGCTAAAGAATGAGAAAACTACAATTCATTGCTCGCAAGTAGCATGATGCCTTATAATCACTAGCCGACTAACCAAGCTACCAGTTTATGCAGATAATCCGATACTATCAGTCGTTGGTAAAATGATTTAGCAGCATTCAATCACCTGAACGCTGCCAGCTTAGTATGGTTGCCCAGCCATCCATCTTCTTCTTGTTCAAAGATTCATCAAACCGATGGCTTAGGAAAAACTTTATCAGTGATAACTGGTGCCATGGTTCATTAAACCCAATGACCGAAATAATTGCTACCTTGGTCTCGATGTCTATCCAATTCAAAGCTTATCGCTTCTGTTTACCAGAGTTCTCTGTTATCATAGTCGCTAAAAGTCCACGCAATTAGTGTTCTTTTCCTTCGTTTTCGCCCTGCGAACTGCGATTTATCGCTCCGCTGCGCCAGCAGTCGGCAAGTGACCCTTGTGAGAACAAAACTTGTTTTGTAATGACAAGGGTACAACTTGCTTGGCTTTCCCTGCAAAATGGCAATGTGCCCCACAGATACCTCTCGACTACATTGGGAAAAATAGGAAAAGCCGCTTTTCTCGATGCAACACGAGTACTTTGGTAAAAGCGACTGATTAACCGAAGAATGTGAAAACATTTACACTCGGTTCCAAAGTTTTTACAACCATTGTTTCGAAATCTCGAAGTACCATACACACCGGAAACTTTCACTTCATGGAATAAGGTTACTCAAGATGCATGAACTGATGGATGGTTGTAATCGAATCATGTAGAACCTAGAACTCCACCTATTTCCATCATTCATACCGGATAACTTGAAGTCTCTTTTATAGAGAACCGACATACCTTGTTCTGCTGATTCGTGAAACAAACAGACAGCTATTAGGGAGTTTACTAAAACTGCGATTAGCATATCTCTGTGACATCCATCGCATGAAGCATTGTTTGGCGGTTGGTGATGCTCCAAAACAAATAGCCGTGTTCACTTGATCAGAATGATTACCTGACAATGAACACGGTTACTTGATGTTCTGAGTTTTCTTCTTGTATAGGCAGCTTCTTGATGTTCCGTAATCTTATCTGCTGAGAGCATGATTTCTTTTGGGTATCGGGGCATCATCAATTGCGATTTGCTTCAACAAGCAGTCCACCTTCTCCAATTCTTGGGAGGTCAGTAGTGCTATACAGCGGATGGCCAAGCCGGAAGTACAGAGTTTACGATGCTCGATTATCCCTTCCTTTCCACCAATGGTCAGATTGTTGGCTCCACTTGCTTCTAGAAACTTATTGGTCTGGTATCGGGCTGCCAGTTCATTTTTTTCGGTCGTTGCCCATTTGACCAGGGCCTTGACTGCACACTCGCGCACTTGCAGGTATGCTTCATGTTCGGCTGTCATAGAATCTGCTTATTTGGATGAATAAGCTTGTTTTGAAGCTTTCAGCATTTCCAAATGTTTCTCGAAGACCTCACGGCTCTTATCGGCTAGTGATTCGATTTCCTGCTTGCCACCTTCGCTTATCCATTTGAGCAGCTCATCCTTGAAGAAATAGAGTTTGTTGCCTTGCTTGCAGAAAGGTATGGCCCGCTGGCTGGTGAGTCCATAGATTGTAGCTACTTTCTTGCCGATAAGTTTGCTGGCTTCTTGAATGTTCAGCATAACGTGGTCTTCTTTCTCGGGCTTAATGAGTGCCAGTATGCTATCCAGTTTCTGCTCCATCCGGTCTACTTTAGCTGTCAGCTCTGCTACATAAGTAGGCAGCAAATCGAACGTTGGAGGATTGTTTGTTGCTTGATGTTCCATAAAATTATATTATTTGAGTGATTGTTTTTTTAAGGTTATCTTCTCTGAGGCATCACGTTTAAGTTCATTGACTACTTCTGCATAGACTTGCGTGGTGCTGACACTGCTGTGGGTCAATAGTTTGGAAACAGTATAAATGTCTGTTCCGGCTGCAATCTGCAGGGTAGCATACGTATGCCTGAAGCAGTGAAAGGTGATATGCTTGTCTATTCCTGCTGCCTTTATCCATTCCTTCAAGTATAAGGCTGGCAATGCAGGACTCATGCCTTTGAATACCTGTCCGGTACTGCGTTCACCACACAGCGCAAGTGCTTCATCACTAAGCGGCAGCGTGGCTGCTGTCTTAGTCTTCTGCGTAGTGATGCGAAGACACCAGCCACCATCCTGCGCCTTGCAGATATTCTCCCATTGCAGTGCAATAATATCACTGATGCGAAGTCCGGTCAGACAAGAGAACAGAGATGCTGCCTTGAACACTTTATGGCGGCAAGGTGTGGCTGCAAGCCGATGGAGTTCTTCCTGGGTCAGAAATTCCTTCTTGGTCTTCACCTCCTTAGCCAGTTTCAGATTTCGGATAAAGTTATCCTTAACATAGCCGCATTCGATAGCCCTCCGGACTACTGCTATGAGTTTTCCGAAGTTGTTATTGGCAGTAGATGCCATCATTGTCCCTCCGCTTGCCGTCCTGACTCCCAACAGATAAGCGAGAAAGTCTTGGCAATATCGTTCGGTAAGGTCATCAAAGGTACACTTGCCTCCGGTATAGTCACTGAAATGTTTGTAGGCAATCATCCAGTTACGCTCCCGGTCTTTAAGGGATATTTCTTCCTTGAAGAAATCGAGAAAACTCTCCTTTCCCTTTGAATGGTCGAGAAAACCGAAACTTTCGTTGATGATGGCTTCAATCCGTTTGCAGCGGATGAGTTCTGCACTTTGAAGCATACTCTTATTGTATTGCAGTTCGAACTTCTCCTTGGGGTTGGCATAGATGTAGATGCTCAGATATTCCCTGCGTGTGTATTTCCCGGTCTTGGGATTTCGGATAGCCGGATAGAAGTCCAGGTATAAGGACAGCTGCCCATTCTTGATGGGTCGCTTCCGAACGGTTACTTTGGTACACAGATTGGTCATTGTATCTTGATTTTAGAATTATTCGTTGGGTTATTCCCTTATCGTCTTGGTGGATGCGCTTTTCTGTTCTGCCAGTTTTCGGGCTGCATCCCAATCGGCTTTAAGATAGTACATTTTCCGGTTGCAAACTTTCTTGGTTCTCACCCCATGGGTAAGGGCAAATCGTCTGACCTGCGTTTTTCCGAGTCCGTATTTCTTCATGAGGTCAAAGCAGGAGTACCAGTCCTTAGAAAGGTCTTGACCCAGTCGTTCCCTTTCTTCTGCCATCGCCCTGTCTACCGCTTCACACGGAAAGCACTTATGCCCTTCCATCTTGACGCATGGTATTGAATAACGCATCCGGAGATTATAGAACTTGCCATAGGAGTAGTTGAACTTCCTGCAAATTTCTTCCATGGTATAGACCGGACCGGATATTTCGCCTTCATCCTTAAAGGTGTCCTTGACCGACTGCTTATAGTCAGATGTCGGCTTGAGAGACCTGCTGCGCTTTCTTGGTTTGGAGGGCTTCAATAACTCAGAACTGCATGGGCTTGCACTTATCTGAACGGCAGAGGAAGCATCGTTTTTTCCCTCCGGTTGTTCAGTTGTGGCTTTCTTGTTATATTCGCTCAGTCTGAGCATCTCTAAAAAATTACTTTTCGGAATGATGGTAATTCGGGAAGTTATCTTGTGTGCTTTCAGTGTACCTGCATAAATAAAATTATAAACAGTACGTTCTGTCACCCGAAGAAGCAAGGCTACTTCGGCAATGGTCAGGAACTCATGTTGCAGAATTTCCTTCTCGGATAGCTGTTTGTCTTTAGGCAATGATGTTTTCTTCATATCGTATGCTCTTAGGATGTTTAATTCGATATTATATAAGGTGACTCGCAAAGGTTTTAGACTGTTTTTCTTGATGATTTGATGTTGATTTGATGTTTGTTTGAAGTTGAACTATATTGTACCATTCTGAAAATATTAAAGTCCATGTGTCCCTCTACTAAAATCACAAATGCGGTACAAAAATACGATAAACGATTCAATTTTGCAAGAGAGAAACATCTTGATGTTTAATTATTGTTTAATGATTATCAGCGGTTTAAACTCATTTTGTTTCTACTTATTTTGCTCTGTTTTTAACTCAAAAACTCCATGTGGAAACTTTTGCCACTGCCCGAAGGACCAAGACAGAAGAAGTTGGAGTTATCTGTAATCTTGTTCTTACCTTCCTTACCACTGATGTCTATGGCAACAGGCACTCCCTGTCTGTCGGTGTAGTATATTTTCAGCGGTGTTTCTTCGCTATGCTGAATCCTTTCCTTGTACATAAGGCAAGTTGCTGCATCACTAAGGGTCAGGAAGCGGTCGTATTCGGGATTGGTAGAATAGCAATTGCCGGGGAATGAATTGACAAAAAGCTCCAACTGATTGTACGATTGCTTGCTGATGTGGATTCCCAACTTGCTGAAGAGATTCTCCAGATGATTGGTACATCGCTGAATATCCGTATCGATGGGTACTCCAACGATAAGATTGAAATGGGTATATACCAACTGTTTGTTTTCTCTTGCGATAACATCCTGTACATTTTTAATGTCCTCCACGGCAATCTGGTTGCTTGGATTGGGCATACTTGCATGGCGGTTTTTTTTCTTTTCAAGCAGAGAAAGCTCTTTTTTCTGGTTGGGAATGAAGAGCATCTGGTTATACACGACCATCTCAGCTGACGGTATGCTGTCTAACAATGATACCATGTCTACTGGCATGGAAACATTGTTCACCTCAATGTTTGTAAACGGACGTACCAGAGAGGGGATGTTGATGCAGTCCACATCCACGAGACTATATATCTTGCATCTTCTATCACCCATGGTAATAGCTTCGTCATCTACCTTGAAATTGTTCATCGACAAATTTTTGTCCGTGAAGTTCATTGAGAAATAGCGGTCTACGTAATCACGGGCTTTATTGCCATCAAGAAATTGGGCATCCACACCGGAGTCTCTCAACTGGTCTTTGACCTTGCGTATCTTTACCATGAAATCACGCCATTTCTTGCTGTCAAATGAAAAAAGATTGCTCTTCTTGTTTTCCTGAGTAATAATCATGTAGCTCTGACAGTCGGTATAGGTACGACCTGTGAAATAGTTGAAATATGATTCCGACAGAAATTCATGATTATCATTACTATCGTCATGAAACTTCTTGCGGATGAATACATCTTGTTTGTGGATGGCATATCCATCACCTAAAGTCTGTGCAAGGGCAGTGAAGAGATGATTGAACTCGTAGTAACTGTCAATGTCTGCCGAATATTTCTGTACCGGGTTTTCCATCTTCAGAATGGCCGAGTATTCACCGGTCTTGGTGTAAAGCACCCCGATACCGTTGACCTCTTCCAAAGAGAAGTAGATATTCTGGAAGATTTTCTTGCGTTTCCCTCCAGTACCGAAAGCCATGACTGAGATAGCCATACCAATAAGGATTGCCACAAATGTTAAGATGACGTATAGAATCATTGTTCTTTGAATTTATTATTCGATTACTTATCAGTTACGTTCACAATCTGAGAGTTGTCGTATAAACTATGTTAGGCTCATCCTAACGGGAGGGTGAGCCTAACCACACACTATTCAAAATCCAACTCTCTTGCTCATTTATCATGTTGTCCGATTACATCTTATGTGCATTGGCATAGATGAATACGCCATGTTCCTCTTTCTTGGTGTGTAATCCTTTCCTTTGTTTGAAAAAGATAAGTGCAGCACCGGTGCATAGAGTTGCAGCAAGGACGATGAGTCCGGCAATAAATCCGAGGATGCAATACACTATGATAAAGCTGAGAATACCTCCACCTACAGTTGCTGCAGCCCAGGTGATATACCTGCCTTGGAATCCCATAAATTCAAGGGGTTTTTGAAGCCCCTTAAACATTGGATAGCTGACGTATTGATGATTGCCCGATTCCTTTGTCATGATGAATCCATATTACTTGGATAATAGTTAGATACCAAAAAACAAAGGCAGAGCCTGTGCAGCAGCTACAAGGAAGATACATGCACCAACAACCATCATGATCTTCTTCTTGACGTCCTGCTCCTCATTGTTCATTGCAATGTAAACGCTTATGGCACCCACAACGGCAACGACACCGGCTATGGCATAACAAAGCTTCACAACGTATGGAACATACTTTGCAATTTCTTCCGTAACTGTAGTCAGTGCATTTGTTCCGGCAGTGTAGTCTCCTGCAGCATTCTGAGCATAAGTGGCAGCTACTCCGCAAAAGAGCAACATGGCCAGTGTTCCAATACGTTTAGCATTGAAAATCCTTTTGGTTAAATTCTTGATTTTCTTCATTTTTTGTTGTTTTACAGTTAAAAAATTAGACACGTTATCCTTACTTGCTTGGTTATTTATTTTTTACTTTTATACAATATTATAGCCAAAGAATGCAGGGAAAATGATAGTTGCTCCAATCATAAACAGGCAAGCTCCAACCAGCATCATTATTGATTTGGTCACATCTCCTTCACCGGTATTCATTTTGATATAGATTTGTAAAGCTCCTATAATTGCTACTATGGATGCAATAGCATAAAGAAGATATACGACATAGAGCATCATTGTGACCGTAAAATCATGGGCATTACTCAATGCGTCAGCACCCCAGCTGTAGTCAACACCACCGCATTTAGCAAATGCCGACTGAGGCTGGAGGAACATGAAGCCGAAACAGGCAATAAAAAACAGTTGTTTGATTTTACAGTTTATCGATTGCATTCCTTTTCTCTATTTTTCTTTTGTTGTGTTTGTCGTTGAGATTTTGCATGAACTCATCAGGATAGAAACTGTATTGAGGAACTGCCTCTATCTCTTCCATGTTTTCTTCGTTTTCTTTATTGAGTTCTGCACTTGTAGTAGTCTGTTGAGTGGATTTAGACTCTTCCTCTTCAGGAGGGGAACTGTTGCTCTGCTTATTGCCTGTTGGAATAACTACCCGAAGGCCGTCGTCTGTTACTTGCTCTGTGTATGTCATGTCACTACCTTCAGGACCATCATTATGTTCTTCCACGGAAACCGGCACTTCTTCATTATCCATGCTGCTGACATCAATGGTCTCTTCATCCGTTTTCTTTTCGTCTTTCTTACTATGAAGGTCAAGGGTAATCATTACTGAAAAGTAAACCACATAAACAAAGGTGAGGACCAATACGAATATTACAAATCCTGGCATTCTCAATCTGATTTTAATGTGTTATTATAAATATATTTTATACTCAGAAGATAAAATTGAAAACCAATTTGCTCCTGTAACATGACAAAGGAAATGAGTTTTATGGTATTCCGATAAAAATATGCCGATTTGCATTTCAGTATTAACATACATTTGTTTAGAAGTATGATATTCTGGTAAAAATCATACTATTAGAATAAAAACATCACAAAAAAAGGAGGCTCTCTTGTGGGGAACCTCCTTAAACTAATAGAACAGACTTATTATTTTTGTTACTCCTATACTATTCCATTGATGACATCGTTTAGATCTTTGAAATTTGGGTATCTGACAGATTCATCAATTACCTTGTTTGAATATTCGTCTTTGATTTTCTTTGTTGTAGCTATACCGGCAGCATCGTTGTCAAGATAACAGTGTACTACATCATATACCTGGAGATATGGAAGTGCAGTTTTAATATTACTGATTGAATTAAGAACAATATAATCACAGTCGTTTTCAACACAAAGTTGTATATCCATCATCCATTTTCTGATACTTGCATACGTGAGCATATCAAAGAAACCTTCAAATATGCAGCATTCTGAATGTGATTCACCGTTGGGCTTTATTACGGATATTGTTTTCTTTCCGATACTGCGTTTGCAGTATTTGTTTCTGATTTCCATACCACCATCTACATTTTCAAAGGCTATGGCATAATAATGTTTATCATTGATATGATAATGTATTTCCTTACAGAACTCCTGAGCAACCTCGAAGTCAACACGTCTTTGTAAAATATATCTTTTCAAATTGGGATGACTGAGCTTGCTAATACGATCAATGAAAGTAATACTTTTTCTTTCATTACCCTTTTCTGCTATATGGCTCTCATTCCACGCATTTCTTCTTTGTTGTTCTTTGGTCATCGCTTCATAATCTTCAGCATATTTGAGATTATGGTTCTTAATCTGTTGTTCAAGATAAGTAAGTACTTGATGATTATTCCATGAAGGGTGCATCTTCTGAACAAGATTTATAATGTTTCCTCCTGAGCTGGCCCCAAAGTCATTCCAAAGATTTTTTGTAGGACTGACATTGAAAGATGGAGACGATTCTGCTCTAAAAGGAGATAGATACCAGTAATTACCTCGATGGATATAGGCATACTGATAACCTTCCGTTTCAAGGAACTGTACAATACTGACTGATTTTATTTCATCTATGGTCATGGCATATCAATAATGTCTAATTGGGCTTATATAAGTTTAGTATATATATACCCTGTTAAACTTAAACTCATAAACTTACTTTAACGGCAGGAGTGCAGGATGATAATGATAACCGTCTTTGTCTTTGGTAATCAGTTTGCGCTCACAGAAGATTTTAAGCATATCCTTAACTGCATTGTCCCCACGCTTGTAGCCTTCTTGTGCGTAAGCCTGACTGATTGCTTTCACCAGTTCAAGATACCTCTGTGGACTCTCACCTTCAAAAACAGTGCGAAGTACTTTGGCATGTAAGTCATCTGGCAGAGATGTCAAGGGCTTATCTTTGGGTTTGACTACTGTAATATGATAGCCGTCATCCAAGACGGGGAGAGAATTGTCGTCAATGTGAAATGCCCATGAAGAAAACTCCTTGTCTCGCATGTGCATAGGCCTGACTTCACTGATGTTGGAATCCTGTTTGTTCTTGCTGATTATCAGAACTGTTTCAGCCTTGTTTTCAAGTTCGGTACCAATATGACCTCTGGTGTTATTGTCATTCTTGTTAAGATGCAGCACGCAATGGATGTGAAGATTGTACTTGCTTGTCCAGGCCATGAGCATAGTCATCACATCGGTTGATTCTTTGGCATTGTTAATGTCATACATGAGATCTCGTAAGCCGTCGATAATGACCAATCCTACACCCTCAAATGTTCTTAGGGCATAATCTATGAGGGCAATACGGAGAGTAGGAGTGAACTCCCTTAGCCCATAGAACTTGATGCGTTTATCTTCCTTTGTCAGACTCAATCCTGCAAGGCGGTAGATGCGTTCTATCACATTGTGGCAGTGAAACCTACTTTGTTCTGTATCGAAATAGAGGATTTTGCGTTTACCATCAGGAAGACTGGCCCGGTATTTAAGAACCGTTGAATTGTTTACCGCTGCTGCAACCATTGCTGTAATATTAAAAGTTTTCTTGCTCTTTGCTTTACCGGTGGATGCGCTGAAATTACCAAAGGTTGCTATGGTACAATCTCCAACCCATAAAATCTGTGGTGGAACAGGAGGCTTTTCACATGCCTTTATTTCTCCTTGTCTCAGGTAGTTGTCTAATTCCTGGTCGTTGAATGTACTCTTGCTTAGCATTCCGACTTCAAGAGAGCTTTCCACTGAACATTCCTTATCATTACTGTTTTTCCTTCTTATCATGACATAGTTCTTTTTTATTATCATTTTTTGAGGAACTTATGACAACTTCTGACTTTTTCAGTAAAGCAGTCAGTTGAGCATCTGTATAAACCTCCTTTTTATTATGTTTCTTCTTTTTCATTGTAATATTCTATTTATCATTTTTTTTGTTTTGCTGGCACTACATGATTCTTACGCATCCATCTCAGGAGTTCTTGTCTATTGAAATAGATGGTTTTCCCTTTGGGCTTAAAATGTGGAATCTGCATATTCATAGTGAGTTTATATATCTGGGATTGTGATATTCCCAAATACTTTGAAGCTTCTTCAGTGGTCAACATTTCTTTAACCACATATAATCTTTCCTCAATCTTTGCAAGACGTTCATTGAGTATTTCTGGATTAATACTATTAAGTTCTCCAATTTTCATTTCCAAGAGTTCTAATCTCTTTTTTAAGATGCTGATTTCAATGTTACTGGTTCCCATTTTCTAATGATTTAATGTTATACAATAGGGAGTACCCCAAAAGCTGAATCGATTCTGGGGTAAATATACTCCTATTGTTATTTTCGCAATTTGAATGTCTCCTGTCAGTTTAAAATGTCAGGGAGAGTGTCAGGGATTTTTCTTTCAATTGCTTTACATTGTTTCACTTCAATACATTTCTTTCAGTTGTTTTACTATATTCACATATTCTTCTTCAGGAAATGTAGCAGTAGTATTCTTTAGTTCTGTAAGACGTGAACTGATTGCTCCACGAGTTGATGGTATCATACTTTTCTGTGGGGCTAACATTTTATTTCTTACTACAAGTGATACCCAATTATATGGAATCATTTTTTGTTGGGAAAGAGAATATAACAGCTGAAGTATATAGCGCAAGTTTGTGGCTATAAGAGTCTTTTTTAATGTACAGTTAAAGAACTTTTCAATAGTATTCTCGTCAACAGGGGTAGTGAAGAAATTCTTTCTATTGGCAAAATCTGTGATAAGTTTAATTTGCTTTCTGTTAAAGGATGCAAGTCCATTGGAGTCCTTTAATATAACTTCCACATGGTTAAACTCATTAAGCATTTTAGAGAAGTCTGTCTTTTCGAATGTAGATTTAGTGAAGTACTTCTCAACAAGATCTTTTCTGTCGGTCAGTAATTCATAAACACAGAAAAGATTTTGGAAATGTTTTCGTATTGCTTCCCCATCAGATGTGAAAACAGGAAGATGATAACTGATTAAGTCATTTACATAGCGATTGTAAATTTTTCTATCATTAATTACTTCAGTTTGATAATGCTTGTAACTGACTTTAAATAAGTCCCAAAGCTCATCTTTGGACAGCTCTATCTCTTGGTTTGTGAAATGATTGTTACATTGTAAATACAAAAAGAGAGAGCAAAGAGTGTTGATTCTTTTTACTCATAAATTAATTTTTTTTGTGTATAAATATTTAATTCTATTTCTATGATCATTTGTTTATATACTATATTGTAATTATCACTGATCACTTTGCTAAGTGCTTTTAAGTGATATATGCAAAAAAAATAGCCTACATTAGATAATCCTTAATGCGGGCTATTTATGAATTCGCATTTCTCTACTATTTCCTTCGACTTGATCTTTTGCTGAGTATTTGATTGATTTCTGCTGTACTGATTGGCTTTTCAGTTTTACAACCAGACTCAACCCATTTGATGAGATCATCCCTGAAAAATGTGTATTTCTTACCTTTCTTGTTGACTGGAATTTGTCCGTTCTGTATATAACAGTACATTGTCGATTTTTTTATTTTGAGAAATTCACAGGCTTCTTTTACATCCATTGGAATGTGTTCAGATGGAGACTTTTGATTAGATTGACGAATCTCTTCATGAAGTATTTCTATGGACTGTTCAAGTAGATCACATTTTTTAAGTATATCTGACATAACTCTTGGTATGTCATTAAAGGTTATCGGATTATCTTCTACGTATTCTTGCATATATAATTCTTTTAATAATGAAACTCGTAACTATCTTTATCAGGAATGTCAATTTCTATTTTACATTTCCCTTTTTGTCTGAGTGTACGCCTGATGCTTTCAATTTCAACGTCATTAAGTTCTTTAGGAAAACAGAGCTTGATGAAGGTAGCTCTGGTTTGTCCACTCCAACCAAGCCGTTCTCCTATATTCCAGGCATAATGTCTGATGTCGAGTGTGTTTAACTGACCATTTGTTAATACAGAATTGATACACGATTCTGGAATCTCGTAAAGTTTAATGTTCTGGCATAGGGTTTCCAAACAATCATCTGTCATGTATGGTGAAAAAACAGTATATGTATACTCCTTGATTGCCTCATATCTGTTAACCTCCAGATGGTCCTGTTTATTTTTATAAATCTCGCGCATAATCTCTGCTTTATTCTTTTCTGGAGTTGTAGGTTGTAGAGAAGTGATGCTATTATTAATGATTATGCGCTTCTCAGTATGTAACCTGTACAGGACAGTTATTATACAAACTAATAAAGATAATAAAATGAGGTATAACAAAATCGGCAATGGGGATAACATTAGGTTATTATTTTCTGTTGCATTAGTGCTTGTGACCACCCTGATAATATATGGAGCGGTCACAAACAGAATAATGGTAATAATGTTTGAAATGAGAAGTATCAGTAAATTCTCTCTTATCTTTTTTGTCATTGCAATTGGTTTTTATCGTATTACTTTATTGCAAATTTATAGATAAACTTACTAATTGATACTAGTTGTTACTAATAAAATCTCTCTAGAAAACATTATTTATGTTTCAGTGTTTCAATGATTTACGCTATTATTTTTTGTCACTTTTTTGATTTCCCTTTCTCTTTCTTTCTCTTGGTTTCTGCATTAACATTTATGTTTTCATTTTCTTGCATTTCCATTTTTACATTTGTTAACCTAATTCTATCAGCTGCTTCTCGTGTTTTCGGATCAGCATGTGAAGCATAGATTTGAGTGGTACTTACATTCTTGTGATTAAGGAGATGTTGTACTGTGTAAATATCAGTTCCAAGTTCAAGCTGTAAGGATGCGTAAGTATGTCTGAAACAGTGAAAGGTAATATGTTTTTTTATTCCACATTCCTTAATCCAATCTTGCATGACTCTATATGTCATAGTACGATTAAATCCTGAAAAAATATATTTATCTGTTGTTTGTGGCTGAATTAATTCATAAGCATCATCACCGATTGGAACCTGTGTCTGACGCTGAGTCTTTACACATTTAAAATCAAGATAATGTCCGCCATCTGCATATGTTTGGATATTTTCCCATTTTAAATTGAGTATATCACTTATACGTAATCCACTCAAACAGGAAAATATAGCGGCTTTTCTTACTACTGGAACTGAACATTCTGAGTTGTATAGTTTTCTGACTTCCTCCAGTGAAAGGCTTTGCTTGACTGGTATTGTGCATGGAATATTATCCAAAAGGGATGCTATGTTATCTACAAGTCTTCTTTCCCTATAGGCTTTAGTTAAAACTTGTTTGAAGATATTCCAATATGCTGAAGCTGTATTTCGTGATATAGGCTTGTTAACCATGACTTTGCCTCTTGCTGATACTTTCGTGTCTAAGAGATATTCTTTATACTTGTTACAGAATACGGTATCAAGCATTTCAAATGTACATTTGTTGTGGCAGAACCTGCTGAAATGTTTATAGGCTGCATCACACTTCGCAAAGTTTCTGTTGACAATATTCTTGAAGTATGCAAGAAAGTCCTCCTTTAGACGGTCCTGGTTAAAGAAGTCATATTTCTCATTAATTACCTCTATGAATACCTTACACCGAATAGCTTCAGCTTTAGCCAGAATAGCTTCATTATACTTTTTCTGTTGTGTAGAAATGGGGTTGGCATATATATACATGCCAAGCGAACGCCGACGAATCAGTTCCATTGTTTCAGGATTTCTATAGCCTGGCCAAAAGTCCAGAAATAATGATTTAGTACCATTTCGTCTATCTCGCATACGGAGAGTTACTGATTTACAATACTGCATATTATTTGTTTTTATAGTTTTATGTCTCAAAATTCTCGAATGATATATTGCTGACATCGGTAAATTGAAAGTAAATATCACTATATATCAATATTTGCTATAAAATCATCTTCTGAGAACCGTTTTTCCATTAACCGGTCAAATTCTTCTTTTCTAAAAAAGATGAATTTCTGCTTCTTTACTCTGGTGAGCTTATAGTGATTGACGTAATAGAAGACAAGTGAATTTGTAAGATTATATTTCTTTGTAGCTTCTTCTACGGAATAATACCTGTCTCTACCAACAAAATATCCATTCTTTATTTCCTCTATGTGTTGTTTGGAATAATAGGTACTACCATACTCAACCTTTGCTGGAATCTTATGTCTATGAATAAAAGATCGTACACCATCTGCTGTCATTTTAAATGTTGTACGCATTTCCTCTGGCGTTATCCAGTCTGTGATTTCTGCATACTTATTCTTTTTGTTGTATAACAGGTCAATGGATCCCTTCTCATAGAAATTAAATCCTTTCAGTGCTATCTTAGGTATGTTGTTCTCTCTTGTTATAACTCCAGCATGCTTTATTGATATTTTAAACATCTCTGCTACCTCATCAGTAGAATAGTATCCTTCAGGGGTTGCTGGACAGATTTTTTCCTGTTGCTTTGCCGTGAAAACAACCTTTTCTTCACCATTTGACTTTATTAGTGGAGTTGAATTTTGAAGACGTTGATGCATGATATTATCAAAATCCGTCCGATAAATCATGGTGAATTTTCCACGCTTTTCAGTCTTAATGCTATAGGTCTTTAGAGTATAACTTACCTGATCTTTAGTTATGCCATACTTTTGCATAGCTTCTTCATAAGAGTACCAGTCAGGATCAATTTCATCGGTCTTGTGTTTTATACAATCTATATGAACCTTAGAATAATAAGACCTGCCATTTCTCTTTACCCTGGGAACCGCATGGTATTTTACAAAACAAAGAGCCGCACCCTGAGTCATATTGTACATTTCCATGATTTGACTCAATGTGTAATAGTTATCAATGTCTATGACATCAAGAAGCTCAGAGAAATTTGCGTCAATAAGCTTTTTACTGTAGAAAGTATTACGCCCTTCGTAAACTTTAGGGATGCCTAATCTGTCACAACGTCCCCATACAGCTTTACGTCCAATTTTATACTTATCCATAATCTCTTGTAGGGTATAGTATTCTTGTTCTTGCTTACGCTTGTAACTTCTTTTTCTATAAGGTCCTGCATCCTCAAAGTATTTGTCAAGATCCTCACGACGGACAAGGGTTTTTCTACGTATTCTCACTGCCTTGATGATTCCGGAATAGAAACATCTATAAACAGTGCTAACACTCATATCAAGTAATAAGGCAACATCTGAGGGTGTCAAAAATGGTCGTGAAGCAACTGCATCTCTTTCTTTATCAAGAGCTGCTTCTTTTTCACTTTCCCGGACACTTTTTTTACGTTTTGCTTCACGTTTGCGAGATGCGTCACGTTCGCACTCTCTACAGCAGTATTTATTTGACATCTTGGATGCAATAAACTCTGCTCCACATGTTAAACATTTCTTTAATATCTTCATCTTTTTGGCATGTTAAAATCGTCCATTTCCTTTGCAGCAATTTTCAGGTATTTGCAGGAATTTTCACGAGGTGTCCAACATGTCAACGGGCGCACATTTATCACTTTTGCAGTTTTTGCATAAGGTGCCATATATGTCATTTTCCCATTGCCATTTGGTCGCAAAATTTAGGGATAGGAACGATATTTGAGCCAAATTTACCCTTAAAAACTGATTGTAACAAGTTTCAAATGGAAAGTGTTAAAATGAAAAAAGCCACCAAAACGGTGGCTTTCAGACAGTTAGCGATATATTGTAATATTGTTGATAATCAGCTACTTACCGATGCAAAAGTTTTGAAATATATTTTGCAATGTTTCTTCCGAGGTTATACCTCCTTCTGCAACAATCTCACTTAGTTCGTGGATACATTGTCTTAAATCCTCACTTACCAAATCTCCTGATAATTCCAATTGCAATCCTTCCTGTACTCTATGAATAGAATCCAATGCTCGTGTTAATGCTTCGTAATGGCGTACATTTGTAATGATAATATCGTTTTGGTTGACTTCCGGTAAGGCAGCTGCCTGTACTAACTTCTTTTCCAGAATCGTTATATTTTCCCTTTTCTTTGCTGAGATAAATAGTTTTTCCACTTTCATGTCAGCAAATATGGCTGACAACTCTTCTTTTTGTGTTGCTAGTAACAGATCTGACTTATTAAATAAAATAATCATCTTTTTCCCTTCGCAGTGTGGAAGAATGTCAGCTTTTAATTCTTCGAACCGCCTTTGGGCATCTGTAGAGTCTATCATCCATAAAATGACATATGCTTGGTCCATCTTTTGGAAAGTACGTTCTATCCCTAGATTTTCTATTGTATCGTTCGTTTGGCGGATTCCAGCTGTATCAATAAATCGGAATGTGACACCTTGTAAATTGATTGTATCCTCTATTACGTCACGGGTCGTTCCATGGATATCACTGACAATGGCTTTTTCTTCATTCAGCAACGCATTCAGTAAGGTAGATTTTCCGGCATTCGTTTCTCCGATAATTGCTACAGGAATGCCATTCTTGATTGCGTTTCCTACACTGAAAGAATGAGCTAGCCGGGCAATAACTTGTTCGATATGGGTAGCTAGACTGCTCAGTTCGTCACGATTGGCGAATTCTAGTTCTTCATGATCACTGAAATCCAGTTCTAATTCCATTAACGAAGTGAAATGAAGTAATTGGTTACGCAGGTTAGAAAGTTCTTTACTGAATCCTCCGCGCATCTGGCTCATGGCTAGGCGATGGGTGGAGGCAGACGATGAGGCTATCAGATCGGCAACAGCTTCGGCTTGGCTCAAGTCCATTTTTCCGTTTAGAAAAGCACGTTGGGTGTATTCACCTGGTAGAGCGGCACGACATCCATTATAGATCAGGAGTTGTATAACTTGCTGCAGGATATAAGATGAACCGTGACACATGATTTCCGTACTGTCTTCACCGGTATAAGAATGGGGGGCGCGGAACAAGGAAATTAAAACTTCGTCAATTACTTCTTCTGCAGAAGAAGTAATTGACGAAGTTTTTTGTAACGTTTCACTTTTTTCTTGCGGAATTTCACTCGTTTGTTGGAAAAGTGTATTATTAATTTTTCGCTTTGGGGAACAAATCTTTCCGAAAGTAAGAGTATATGGTGCTCGTTCTGTCAGTGGCTTGCCTGTGGCGGGTGTAAATATGCGTGACGTTATTTCAATCGCTTTTGGGCCAGATACACGAATTATTCCGATGGCTCCTCCCTGGGCGGTGGCAATGGCACAGATTGTATCTTGGTTTATCATTTTCATTTGGTTAATAATATAATGTTTTAGCTACAATGGCTGTTACTTCTTCTAAATAACGGCGGTCTGTTTCATCAAAAAAGTTTAATAGATTACTGTCAATATCCAATACTCCCTTTACTTGTCCATTAGCAAGAATAGGAACAACAATTTCGGAGCGGGAAAGAGAACTGCAGGCTATATGTCCGGGGAATTGTTCTACATTGGGCACTATCAAGGTTCGAGCTTCTGCCCATGAGGTTCCACATACTCCCTTTCCTTTATGGATGCGATAACAGGCGGTGCTTCCCTGAAAAGGTCCTAAAATAAGTTGGTCGTCTTTAACCAGATAGAAACCTACCCAAAAAAAGCCGAAGGCTTCCCGAAGAGCAGCAGCAGTATTGGCCAAAACACTTATTTCTTCTTTTTCATCTGATATTAAAAGTTCAAACTGAGGGAGGAAAAGACGGTAACGTTCTACTTTATTACTAGTTGTTTGTTTGAAACTGGTTTCCATATTTTTATTTGTTTTATGAGGGGACATCTTGTTGTTTTTTTACAAAAAATGGTCTTCTATGAAGCGATGTCCCCTGTTAGGTAAAAAGAGTTGGCTTATTCTGTAAAAAATCTGTTTATGCCAATCTTCTTCTGGATAATAATAAGAATAAGTCTTGATAGATGATCCGGTGAATCTTATCCATATTATATAGACAACTAAATTGGGAATTATATTCTTTCCAAGACTTTTTCTATCAAACCATCAATAGAGTTTTTATAGCCGGTATTGGCTTCCTTTATTAGTCGGTTGGCAATCACCATACATACAGTCATGGCTTTGTGTCCCATCAGGCGTGCTAATCCGGCAAGGGCGGAACTTTCCATTTCAAAGTTAGTGATGCGATAGTCATTGTATTCAAATTTCTCAATCTTTTCATTCTGTTTAGGATCGGCCAATGGGATACGGAGTTCTCGTCCTTGCGGACCAAAGAAACCTCCTGCGGCGATAGTTACGCCACGGACCATATCATTTTGCGCAATGCGGTCTATTAATTCCCGGTCGGCATCAATAACGTATGGGTGGGCGATGCATACATTACCTTCCCACCCCATGTAATCTATAAAAGCTTGTTCTAATTTCAGATCGCAAACCTCATTGCGTCCGGCGTAGAAATTAAGCAGTCCGTCAAAACCGATAGACTTTTCAGAACAAACATAGGTACCAACAGGAGTATAAGGCTGTAATCCGCCACATGTACCGATACGTACTAATTCCAATTGGCGCAAGTGGTCTTTTTCATAACGGGTATTGAAATCAATATTGGCCAAAGCATCTAATTCATTCATCACAATGTCTATATTGTCACAACCTATACCGGTGGAAACTACGGTGAGACGTTTTCCTTTATAAGTACCGGTAATGGTCTTGAACTCACGGCTTTCTATTTCACATTCTTTAGTATCGAAATGAGAAGCTACTAATGCTACACGCCCGGGGTCACCTACTAGAATTATTTTATTTGCCAACTGTTCAGGTTTGATATGAAGGTGGAAGATAGAGCCGTCGGGATTGATAATCAACTCAGATTCTGCATAATATTTTTTCATAATCTTTATTTTTGTGGTTAATGGCCAGTATAATTAATGTTATATTTCTTGTCTTTTTAATGAGTATGCAAACAGATTATTTCCTGGATGTAGATGTCACGGATTTATAAACTTTCATTGATATTAGCATTATCAAGAGAAAAGCAGTTCCATTCGCATCCAAGAAAAATATATTAATCGTTGAATACTAGTTTTATTTACTTAATGGCTCATTTCCGAAAGTTGTTTCGGGTTTTGCAATATTTTCACGCATGGAGGTATCTGCTTGTATATTCTTCATGCGGTAATAGTCCATAATACCTAGGTTGCCACTACGGAATGCTTCCGCCATGGCCTTGGGCACTTCGGCTTCTGCCTGAATTACATTCGCGCGTGCCTCTTCTGCTTTGGCTTTCATTTCCTGTTCCAAGGCGACGGCCATTGCACGGCGTTCTTCTGCTTTGGCTTGTGCAATATTCTTGTCGGCATTGGCCTGGTCTATTTGTAAAGCAGCTCCAATATTTCTGCCTATATCAATATCAGCTATATCAATAGACAGGATTTCGAAAGCCGTACCGGCATCTAAGCCCTTGCGGAGTACTAATTTAGAGATAGAATCAGGATTTTCCAATACGGATTTGTGATTTTCGGACGATCCGATAGAGGACACGATACCTTCACCAACACGTGCTAGAATCGTGTCTTCTCCGGCACCTCCTACTAATTGGCGGATATTGGCGCGTACGGTGACACGAGCTTTAGCTATAAGCTGTATGCCGTCTTTGGCTACAGCGGTAACGGGAGGGGTGTCAATAACCTTAGGGTTCACTGACATTTGCACGGCTTCGAATACGTCACGACCGGCTAGGTCAATACCAGTTGCCATTTGGAAAGACAGTTCGATATTGGCTTTGGACGCGGATACTAGTGCGTGCACTACTTTTTCCACATGCCCGCCTGCCATATAATGAGCTTCCAATTCATCTCGGGTTATGTTGCTTAAGCCGGCTTTGTGTGCTTCAATCATTGCCGGGACAATGACATAAGGAGGGACATTACGGATGCGCATTAAGAATAATTGCACCAATGAGATGCGTACCCCCGAAACTTTGGCAGACAGCCAGAGGAAAAATGGCACATAATGAAAGAATAGTACCACGAAAATAATTCCACCTCCTATAAGGATGAAAGGAAGATAGTTGGGTTCGATCATAATAATCAGTTGTTTAAAAGTAAATATTTATATTTGAACAGCTCAATATCAAGTTTTTGCTGTTTTCACTATTGTCTAAAATATGCTTGAATGAGAATGTCAATCAAGAAACCTGATAAATTCGTATTTGTAAGTCATTTCCCTATCATTGGTTGAATTTGCGTACAATCACCGTTCCTTCAACCATTCTTTCTACATAAATGGGAGTATTCTCATCAATCAAACCATCGGCAGAGCGCACTTCGATGATGTGTCCGTTAAAGTTTGCATTGCCTATCAGTGCAAGGCGGGTTATTGCTATGCCTTTGTCTCCGATGCGGATATGGGTTCCTTTTAGGGGATCGATTTTATAATCCAGTGTTTTCTTCAAAGAAAGCTTGTCCATGGTTTTTGAGTGCATAAACCAAACGATAATGGCTATGCAACTTAGGACGGATGCTATCAAAGTAATGAATCCTGCTATCGGTCCTAATGTGTCGAAAGCGTAATAGTTGGCATATAGCAGGCAGATGGCTGATGCTATTCCGGCTATACTGATGCCGGGAATAAGGAAAACCTCTACAATAAAGAGAAGTAGTCCTGCCAAGATGAGCGATACGATAATAAATACTTCCATAAATATCTTTGTATTAGTGTTTCAACTTCTTTATTTCTTCGTTGCGGACACTGATATCCAGTTGGGCCATTTCTTTCAGAAGTTGTTCAGTACGTTTTTCCAATTCCAAAATGGCGGGTGTCAGATTCTTCTTTCGTGCACTGTTCCCTTGGGCATATTGTTCGCGCTTGTCATCCAGATTTTTCTTCAGGTTGTTATAATCCTTCTGCTTTTGTATTCTTTGCTGATAAAGTTTGCGTGCTTCGGCAGAGCGGAAGTCGTTCAATGTGTGGTAAACGGCAGAATCATCTATTATCAAGGTGAAGTCTTTTTGTTGTTCTCCGGATTCTTTGGCATACATTATAGCTGCCAGGCGTTGCTTGCCGGTTCGTACTTTCTCTTCATCTTTCCAAGTGGTACGGATAGAGCGCAGGCTGGCTGCATTTATGATGATCTGTTCGTCTGTACTTTCATAATTGTATACTTCTTTTGAAGAGTTCGGCACAAACACATAGATACAGACTTTGTTATCAGGCTGATAGCGGTCTGAAGCAAACCAGCCGATATTGTTGAATTCATCAATGGCATACATATAGTCATTGGCGGGAGAGTTGAATGGCATTCCTATATTATCGGGACGAAGATAATTGCTATTTTCCGAATCATAGCGAGTTACAAAAATATCGTATCCTCCCAAAGAGCCTTCTCCATCCGATGCATAATACAAGGTAATGCCATCTGACATTAAGAAGGGATAGTTTACATTTCCCTGTTCATTAAGGGACGTGAGGGATTCGGGCTCGCTCCAGCCGTCCAACAGACGGATACGGGAGTACAGTTGCATTTTGCCGTCTGTGCTTTGGTTTCCGTAGAGTACTTTATTGCCCATTTCGGTCTGATAGACAGTCCCGGATATGGCAGGATCGTGATAGAGTGCCCCCGATTCTCTACTGATTTTATATGCTTTTAGAAAATCATTTTTATCGACTACAAAGCTGTCTATTACAGTAATGTTTTCCACTCCTTTTATCATACGGGCTGCTTGCTTTATTTGTTCCAGCTCTGCTTCAGCCATTTCGGTAGGGCGTTTTTTCTTTTCCAACCATTCTATGTGTTGTTCGTAGTTATCTACGGCATCGTCAAACCGATAGATGTCATAATATAGTTTTCCTAAGTAGCGGTATGCGTCAATGACTTTGCGGGCGGCGCTTTTTTCAAGGTAGGGCTGTGCTTCTTTTTTTTCTCCTGTTTCATAACAACATGCGCCATACCAATAATTATAATTGGCGTTAGAAGGGGCTTGCTTTACCAGCTTTTGGAAAGCAGGTTTGGCTTGTTCAAATTCTCCGTTCAGGAAAAGTTGTTTGGCTTGCGCCAAGCTTTGTGCCGCAGCATTGCCTGCGCAGCATAAAGTAAATAAACCAATGATATATTTTTTGTACATAGTTAGTTTATAATCCGTATTATTTAGATTCAAAAATACAAATATTAATTGGATTTCTCATGCTTTACATAATTCTATTTTGTTAAATCTTCCATAAATCATTCTTTTCATGTACTTTTGTGCCCTATTTTTAAAGAAGATGTATGGCACAATTTACGGAAGACGAGAAAATAATGCGAAGGTTGGAGCAACGCTTTAACAAGGGGGTGGTAAAGTATCGCTTGATTGAGGATGGTGATAAAATTTTGATAGGTCTTTCTGGTGGGAAGGATTCTTTGGCTCTGTTGGAGCTATTGGCAAGGCGTTCACGTATTTTGAAACCGAAATTTACAGTGATAGCTGTGCATGTAGGCATGACAAATATTCCTTATCAATCTGATTTGGAATATCTGAAAGGCTACTCAGAGGATTTAGGGGTGCCGTTTGTGCATTATGAAACTTTTTTTGATCCGAGTACCGACACTCGGAAGTCTCCTTGTTTCCTTTGTTCTTGGAATCGGAGAAAAGCTTTGTTCACGGTGGCAAAGGAGCAGGGGTGCAATAAGATTGCTTTAGGGCATCATATGGATGATATCTTGGAAACTTTGTTGATGAATATTACTTTTCAGGGAGCGTTCAGTACAATGCCTCCTAAATTAGTGATGCGTAAATTTGAGATGACAATTATTCGTCCGATGTGCTTGGTACATGAAGCGGATTTAATTGAAATGGCACGTATCCGCGGTTTTCGTAAACAGATCAAAGATTGTCCTTATGAAAGTTTGTCGAATCGTTCAAATATGAAAGAGGTTTTATATTCTCTAGAAAAAATGAATCCTGAAGCACGGTATAGTTTGTGGAAATGCATGACAAATATTCAGGAAGAATTGTTGCCTGGGATGAATGAACACGATTTATAGTGAATATGGTTGTTTTGTTATTAGGGAATATAACGAAACTGCTTATAGTTAGTTGTTTGTACTTGTGTGCAGCTTAACCAACTATCAATATTATTAATGTATTTAGATGAGGAAGAATGTTATAAAGTTATCCTTCCTGTTGTTTATTGTGCCGGATACAAGGTGATGTACATGTCTGGTTTGTTGGGGAAAGTGTAGAAATATTCTACAATGAAAATGTGGATCTTTTTCTTTGAAAATAGCTTATTCTTAATGTATTTAATTGATAATCAAAGCCAGTCTTGTTTTGGCATAGGCTTTGTTTTCTCTTTGTCATAAGAATAACCATTTAAATATATTAGGATATGAGAAAGTTTTTTGTTGTGTTAGTATGGGTAATGGGATTAGGACTTGCAGCGTTGTTTGCAAAAGATATAGTACGTGGAGTGAAGAATGTGATTGCGATAAATCATTTTACCCCTGTTGAGGTGAATAATGCTCCAACAGGATGGCATCAAGACTTGTGTTGTTATCTTAATTAATTTGCCGTCATAGAGATTTTGTTCATAATTGAAATTGGAAACAACTGTTTTTTATGGCAGCTGTTTCCAATTTATTTGTATTCAGTTGTCCTTATACTCTTTTCGCCAAGTGATTTTTGTACACTAGCCTAGGACAAATGTAAAATAGTAAAGGGGATTGGATGAATAGTTATTAATGAATGTTTTTAATGTCATCCTGTACTATCTGATCCATTTCTTTCATTAGTTTTTTGGGATTCTTTTTAGGGGAGAATCCTTTATCTTTTTCTTCATGCAAAAGATCTGTTTCAGTTATGTTCTCACTCCAGTCTTCGAACATATTTGTTGCCGGTTGTCCTGATAATGTTACATTCTCTTCTGCAATAGGGACATTTCTCTCAATAATTTTTTCCATAATCTAATCTATTTATTGTTTCCTAGATGACAAATACGGGTAGAAATGGTTTAATGATTTAATAAAGTTTGAAGTTTGTGATAAATAGAAAGTTCTTGAACAAGCTAGCAAGACTTGATTTGCGGGCAATGTTTTATTTCTTTTTTTAAATGACTTTGCCTTGTAAAGAGTGCTTCTCTGTCCTTTCAATTGAAAAACAAGTTTTTAAAAAGCGGTTTTTTCGGTCTGTTTGAGGTTCATCTGCAAAATCGTGGGGAAGGACTTTGGTTCTTGAAGGACTGTTTTGTTCTCTGATAGCTTTCAGAAATGTTCTTGACGTATCAGTTTTTCTCTTGAGGAAGTTCGGATGTTTATGCCCTCATGCCCTCACTGTCTGTATAACAGACTAATTATAAACAACTTATATGCATATAGTAAAAATATTTGTTCTCACTTATGCTCTCATGCTCTCATAGCGTTCTAAAATATGTTTTCGTGTAACATGCTTGTCCTCAGTTATATACATATATTGTGGGCTATTTCAGGCTTGATAGGGAGTAGGGTGTTTTCAGGCTTTTTTCTCGCAAGAAGTGTGCATAAGGGGGGGATTTCCATAGAATGACGGTTTACAAAGTTCCGGTAACGGTAAAAAAGATCAAGACGTTTTTAAAAAAGATAACCGCCTTTTAAAAAAAGACAAGGGCGTTTTTTAAAAACCTCTTGATCTTTTTAAAAAACGCCCTTGTCTTTGATATGGAATTTTATTTTGGACATATAATTATACATACGTCCGCACAAGTCTGTACGTATGTATAACTACTTTTTTTGGGGGGGGGCTAACAAGGATAAAATAAAAAAGGCTATCTTCCCAGACAGCCAATCTTTTGTTAACCTTAAATCTAATACTATGAAAAACACAGTGCAAATATACGAATTTCTGAGATGGGTCCAAATTCTTAGAAAGAAAAAAAGCTTGTTATAACATGATTTAGCAAATGAACTTTTTTCTTAACAAATAGCAGATTGAAAGAGTGGAATTGGTTGCTTTTTTGTTCAACGGAAATAAAACATGCTTGTTGCGGCAATAACTCATTGTATTATTCTTAATTCGATTATTTCCATTATCTTTGCACTCCCAAAATGCTTGTTGATATGCAGTTGTTAAAAGCATAATGGATATTATAGGCAGATTGTTTCCAGATAAAAAATAGATTAGAATATATGTTGTCTCATGGTATTTATTCAGTAATTTTGCTGATTTTTTCAAATGTCTTTATGACGTTTGCTTGGTATGGTCATTTAAAAATGCGACAAGAGTTCAGTTGGTTTGCAGCCCTTCCGTTGATTGGTGTGATTGCATTTAGTTGGGCAATTGCTTTTTTTGAATATTGTCTTCAGGTTCCTGCCAATCGTCTTGGGTTTAAAGATAGTGGAGGACCGTTTGATATTATGCAACTCAAGGTGATTCAAGAAGTCATCACATTGGCTGTATTTACATTATTTTCTGTTTGGGCATTTAAAACAGAACTGAAGTGGAACCATTTAGCGGCTTTTCTCTGTTTGGTCCTTGCCGTTTATTTTGTCTTTAAGAAGTAATGAGTTTTGGTTAATAATTGCTGAATCCTTTTTGATAAGCAAAGTGTCTTGTTTAGGCAATGAATCTTGTTCAGATACTTTGCTGATTCTAGGAAACAAGATGGAATCCTGTCGGGTTGGTACGTAACTTTGATAGATTTTCCAACCTTTGGCACGATTACGATTACGTCGGATGGCACGTCCTCGTTTGGTTAAAGATTCATACAGGAATTTGTCGGCATCCAGTCCTCCTATTAATGGGTTATTACTGGGAGTTACCGTTTGATCCATGCCGGCAGGTAATATTACATAGCCGTTTCGCAAACCGGGAATCAGTTTGATATTTAGTTTCCATGATATTGTCAGAGAGTCTTTTCTTTTCAAGAAAATGGGATCATTAACCGGATCTTCATGCCATGTGGTGTAAGGAGTGTAGGGAGTAAGACGCACAAAGTTAGGGCGTACCCATTTGGTTGTGTCGCCGAAGTTTTTAGGCAAGTCTTTCAGAAACTTCATCCACGGTTTGTCTTCGGACATGATTGGAGTACCTTTTATATTGTCTTTGTCCGATTGAAAGTCGAAATGGATAGACTTTACGGCTTCTGTGTTGATTTTTAGTTCTCCATCTCCATTCAATAGCTCCTGTAAACGAATCGAGTCCTGTTTGTTCCATTGTGCTTGTGCTGTCAGTATACTGATAGTGCAGAATAATATGCTAAAATTTACCCTTTGGGTCATTCGTTTTTTCTTTATGGTTATAATTGGTAACAAAAGTAATCTGGAGTGAGTTTAATGCTGGTTAAATTTGAGTTATTAATTGTTTATAATGTGAATACTTTAAATTTTATTTGGTTAATAAAAGGATTCGTTTACACCTCTTTTGTTGTCATGGAGCACATTTCATATAGACATTTAGATAGTTACTTCAATATTTGGTAATCAAGTTTTGTATTTTATTTCCAGATATAGTGACAGGGTTCATATTCATGGTATGTATTTCAATTGATGTCAGTACATTGGTCAGATAGGCGATATAGGTCTATATGGATTTATGGGGTCCATTCTGTCTGTGTGATTTATTTTCGGTATAGAATAAAAATAGCCCGTTAATTTTTAATAACGGGCTAAATTAGTGAAAATGATAATATTTATTTGGAGGAGAGTTGTGCATGCATGGAAGCAGCTGCTTTACGTCCGTCACCCATTGCAAGGATAACTGTAGCTCCACCACGCACAATATCGCCACCGGCATAAATAGTCGGGATTGACGATTGCATATTTTCATTTACGGCAATTGTTCCTTTGCGTCCCAATTCCAATCCCGGGATGGAACTGGGAACAATCGGGTTAGGGGAGACGCCTACGCTGACTATCGCCATATCAATGTCAATGGTTTCTGTTGCTCCTGGAATAGCTATCGGACTGCGACGGCCGGAAGCATCTGGTTCGCCTAATTCCATTTTCTGTAAAACGACTTGTTTCACACGCCCCTTTTCATCGGCAATATATTCTATGGGGTTATGCAGAGTCAGGAATTCCACACCTTCTTCTTTAGCATGTTTCACTTCCTCCAGGCGGGCAGGCATTTCTTCTTCCGAACGGCGGTAAATAATCATTGCGCGTTCTGCTCCCAAGCGGCGTGCTGTGCGGACAGAGTCCATAGCTGTGTTACCACCGCCGATTACTGCTACACGTTTGCCGAATGTTACAGGAGTATCCGAATCCTCACTGGCTGCATCCATTAGATTTACACGAGTCAGATATTCGTTGGAAGACATGATATTGATAGAATTTTCACCCGGGATATTCATGAAGTTGGGAAGCCCGGCACCTGATGCTACAAATATACCTTTGAAATCTTCTGCTTCCAAGTCTTCCACACTGATTGTCTTTCCTACGATGCAGTCCTTCATGAATTTGACACCCATCTTGGATAAATTGTCAATTTCTACATCTACGATTTTATTGGGTAGGCGGAATTCGGGAATCCCATATTTTAATACACCCCCTATTTCATGTAAAGCTTCGAATACAGTGACATCGTATCCCTGTTTAGCCATATCTCCAGCAAATGAGAGTCCGGCGGGACCTGAACCGATAACTGCCACTTTTATGTTGTTCTTTTGCGCTACTTCCGGTACGGATATTTGACCGCTTTCACGTTCGTAATCAGCAGCAAAACGTTCCAAATAGCCTATGGCAACGGCTTCGTGTCCGGCTTTCAGATGAGTGCATTGTGATTCACACTGTTTTTCTTGAGGACATACACGCCCGCAGACAGCAGGTAATGCACTGGTTGCTTTTAAGGTTTTGGCAGCTTCAAGGAATTCACCGCGTTCTATATTTTTGATGAATTTCGGGATATTGATTCCTACGGGGCATCCGTTCATACAAGTAGGGTTGGGGCAGTCCAAACAACGTTTTGCTTCCGTTACAGCTTGCTCTTCATTCAAACCTAGATTGACTTCTTCCTTACGGCTATGTGAACGGTATTCTGCATCCAGTTCGTTCATTTTTACACGGGGGATAGCCATTCGTTCTTTAGGTTTCATGGCTTTACGTAAGCTTGCACGCCATTCGGCATCCCGCCCGTCCAGTTCTTTAGTCGCTTCACAAGTCGTCGGCTTTTCGGTGTCTAGTTTGTGAATTTCTTCTTTTTCTATATCTTTGAAAGCTCCCATGCGTTTCAACATTTCGTCAAAATCTACTTGATGGCCGTCGAATTCCGGGCCGTCAACACAAACAAAACGTGTTTTGCCTCCTACAGTGATACGGCAGGCACCACACATACCGGTTCCATCCACCATAATGGTGTTCAGAGAAACGTCGGTGGGAATTTCATATTTTTTAGTCAGCAGGCAAACGAATTTCATCATGATGGCAGGACCGATGGCGAAACATTTGTTTACCGTTTCACGTTTGATTACTTCCTCCACGCCTTCAGTCACTAATCCTTTGCGCCCGTATGAGCCGTCGTCTGTCATAATGATTACTTCATCAGAGCTTTCACGCATTTCTTTCTCAAGGATAATTAATTCTTTGGTACGTCCGGCCAATACGGTAATTACGCGGTTGCCGGCAGCTTTCAAGGCCTGTACGATAGGAAGCATCGGAGCAACGCCTACTCCTCCTCCGGCACAGACTACAGTTCCGAAATTTTCAATGTGGGTGGCTTTACCCAGCGGACCAACAACATCTGTAATATAATCTCCTTCGTTCAATTCACAAAGTCGTGTAGAAGAAAGACCAACTTCCTGTACTACTAGTGTGATGGTACCTTTTACGGGATCGGCACCGGCGATAGTAAGTGGCATACGTTCTCCTTTTTCACCGACACGGACAATTACGAAATGTCCGGCCTTACGTGACTTGGCAATCAGAGGTGCCTCTATGACCAATTTAAAGACCTTTTCCGAGAAATGTTCTTTTGAAATAATCTTATTCATTTTGCTATACTATAAGTTCGTTGTTTTTCTGAGTTGATTGTCAAATTGATAATTTATGCAAAGGTAGGATTATATTTTTTAAAGACAAAAGAAAAGCCGCCCTTTTGTGAGGGGCGGCTGATCCTATCATGATAAATCCGTTTTTGATTTTGTTGCAGTTTGTTCTTGATGTGAAAAAGAGATTATTTCTTTGTTCTGATTTTATATCCTATCATTCCATAATATAGGATGAAAAGGAAACAGGGAACACAGATCCAGTAGGAGGTCTGGAAGCTAGTTGCATCTTGAACCACACCGCGCACCCATGGCATAACCGCTCCACCGGCAATAGCCATGGTTAGCAATGAAGAGCCGGCTTTGGTGAATTTGCCGAGATCCGCCATTGCGAGAGGCCATAATGCGGGCCACATTAATGAGCATCCTAATGCCATAAAGAATATGCAATAGATTGAAATTTCAGCCGGCATGGTTGCTACTAATGCAGAACCAATGATGGCTATGATGGCACATATTTTCATTGCGGTAGCCTGGCTCAGATATTTAGGGATTAAGGTTGCGCCGCAAATGTATCCTACTACCATACCAATGGAAGGGATAAATCCGTAATTGTCACCCGGCAGCTCCAATGCTTTGGCATATCCGGTTGCAGTTGCCAAGGCTATGGTTTCCACACCTACATAAAGGAAAAGAGCAAGTACTCCTAATAGCAAGTGAGGAAATTGCATGATGGAAGTTTTACCTTCTGCATACGGACAGGCAACCGCTTCTTCCGCATCTGTGGCGGCATCCTCTCCGGCAGCTTTTACTTCAGGCAGTGGAGCCATTAAGGCGATAATGCCTAATACAATGAAAATACCAACAATAATACCAAATGGCTGGAACAAATCTTCCATTTTTATTTGGTCTATGGTTTTGCCGATTACTAAGGTAATAAAAAGAGTAGTGGCAGGCCAAGCCAGTTTGTTGCAAATACCCATGATGGAAATACGTTTTGCGGCAGACTCTATAGGGCCAAGAATAGTTACATATGGATTTACTGACGCTTGGAGTACTGCATTGGCGGCACCACAGATGAATGAGGCGAAAAGAAACCATACAATAGATTCTGTTGCGGCTGCTTGGATGAATAATCCGAAAGCGATCGCGAAAATGATGAATGAAAGAGCCATTGTTTTTTTGTAACCGATGGCTTCAATGCATTTGGTGGCCGGTATACCAAAAATTAGGAATGGAACAAACGTGGCGGCAAGCAGAAGATTGGATTCTGAAGCCGACATTTCCATTGACCGTTCTAATACCGGCATTAGGAAAGAGTTAATGCCCAATGCAAAACCAATTGCAAAAAACATCATGCCTACAAAGGCAAGAGGTACCATGAAATTTTTCTGTGAAGTATTCATAATAATAGGTTAAATGGTTAGTAATCAGGTTGAAATAATAAAAAAAGAATATCATTCTGCATACAAGACAGAATCTGTCGGGAAAGATCGGATTCTGAATAATACTCAGAATGACATTCAATATATGTAATTAGCTGTTATTAGTCAATCATCTCGAATCCGCAATAAGGAACTAATGCTTTAGGGATGCGGATACCTTCCGGAGTCTGATTATTTTCTAATAAGGCTGCAACAATACGCGGCAAAGCCAGTGCGGAACCGTTCAAAGTATGGCATAATTCTGTTTTCTTTTCGGCAGAACGGTAACGGCATTTCAGGCGATTAGCCTGATACGTATCGAAATTGGATACAGAACTTACTTCCAGCCAACGCTGTTGTGCTTCCGAATACACCTCAAAGTCAAAGCAAAGTGCAGCTGTAAAACTCATATCACCACCGCAAAGGCGGAGAATGCGATAGGGGAGTTCTAATTTCTTCAACAGGCCTTCTACATGGTCCAACATTTCCTGATGTGACTGTTTGGAATGTTCGGGTTTGTCAATGCGTACCAGTTCTACTTTTGAGAATTCGTGCAAACGGTTCAACCCACGCACGTCTTTGCCGTAAGATCCGGCTTCACGACGGAAACATTGAGTATATGCGCAATTCTTGATAGGCAATTGTTTTTCGTCCAAAATCACGTCACGATAGATATTGGTTACAGGAACTTCTGCGGTTGGAATCAAGTACAAATCATCTACTTCACAATGATACATTTGTCCTTCTTTGTCGGGAAGTTGTCCTGTTCCGTAGCCCGATGCGGTGTTTACTACCGTCGGTGGCATGATTTCTTCGTAACCGGAAGCGCGGGCTTCATCCAGGAAGAAATTGATTAATGCGCGTTGAAGACGTGCCCCTTTACCTTTATATACAGGAAAACCTGCCCCTGTGATTTTCACGCCCAGGTCAAAATCTATCAAGTCGTATTTTTTGGCAAGTTCCCAATGGGGAAGCGCATTCTTGGGGAGTTCGGTTTCCATACCGCCCATTTTTTCCACCACATTGTCTTCAGCGCTTACACCTTCGGGCACACTGTCATAAGGAACATTGGGAATGGTGTAAAGCAGGTTGGTCATGTCTTCCTGTGCTTTGTCCATTTCTGCTTGTAAAGCTTTGCTGGTTTCTTTGATTTCGGCTACACGTGCTTTAGCATCTTCTTTCTTCCCTTCTTTCATCAGTTGCCCGATAGATTTGGAGAGCGAGTTCACTTCTGCCAGGTTTTTATCTAATTGATTCTGCGTGCTACGTCTTTTGTCATTGAATGCAAGCACTTGTTCTATCGTTGCTTTTGCATCTTTAAAATGCTTCTTTTCCAGTCCGCGGATTACCTCTTCCGTATTCTCTGTAATTTGTTTAATGGTAAGCATATCTTTTCAGTCTTTTTGATATTTCTTGAATTAATGGACAAAGATAGATAAAAAAATGGTAAGGTGTATGAGTTATTCGTTACTTTTGCATCCGGATTAGAAAATGAAAAGTAAGAAAGATGAATTATCTTGAGATAGCGGGCGCTTTAATCGGTCTGCTTTATTTATGGTTTGAATATAGGGCGAGCATTTGGTTGTGGCCGGTCAGTGTCATTATGCCTGCCATTTATATAGTTGTTTATTATCAAGTGGGTCTGTATGCCGATTCTGTTATCAGTATCTATTATTTGTTGGCTGGAATTTATGGTTGGTGGATGTGGTTGCGCCATACGCCGGATAAAGGGGAGAAGCCTGTTTCCGGCACACCGTCTAAGCTGCTGTTGCCTATGTTTGTTGTGCTGCTTGTGGTGTTTGTGCTGATAGGGATTATTCTCGAAACTTGTACAGATAGTACGGTGCCCTGGTGGGATAGTTTTACAACAGCACTTAGTATTATTGCCATGTGGATGCTTGCACATAAATATGTGGAACAATGGTTGGCATGGCTGGTTGTTGATGCTGTTTCTTGTGGTATCTATATTTACAAAGATTTATATTTCACTTCTTTTTTGTATGGACTTTATGCGGTAATCGCTTGTTTCGGTTATTTGAAGTGGAAACAATTAATGAATTTATCTTATGAAAGAGTATAAATTACCGATAGGATGTGACGTGCCGGAAACAATTATTCTGGCTGATGGTGATTTCCCTTCCCATCCGTTGGCACTGGAGTGGTTGAGGCAGTGTCCTTATGTGGTTTGTTGTGACGGGGCAGCAAATACTTATATTCGTTCAGGTAGAATGCCGGAAGCCATTGTTGGCGATGGCGATTCTTTATTGCCGGATATTAAAGAGCGATATGCTTCGTTGATTCATAGTGAGGCAGAGCAGGAGACAAATGATTTGAGTAAGGCATTTCGCTTCTGCCTGTCACAGGAGAGGAAGCGTATTACTATCATGGGGGCTACAGGAAAAAGAGAAGATCATACAATAGGGAATGTCAGCTTGCTGGCGGATTATATGGAGCAGGCGGAGGTTAGTATGATGACTGATTATGGTATCTTTGTTCCCATAAGGGAGGACAGTATGTTTGAATCTTATATCGGTCAGCAGATTTCTGTTTTTAATATGAATAGTACGGCTTTATCTGCCGAAGGGTTGGCTTATCCTTTGTCTGTGTTTACCAATTGGTGGCAAGGGACTTTGAATGAGGCATTGGCCAGGCATTTTATAATCCGGACTGAAGGTAAGGTCTTAGTGTTCAGGGTATTCTAAAAGAAAAGACTCTTCAAGGAATGAAGAGTCTTTCAATTTTTTTATTTTGTAACTGATTATGCTTCTACAGCCGGAACAACAGAAACAGATCTTCTGTCATTGCGACCTACTTTGAAACATACTGTACCATCTACTAAAGCGAAAAGAGTATGGTCACGTCCCATACCGATGTTTTCACCCGGATGGAATTCTGTACCTCTCTGACGAACAATGATGTTACCTGCTTTACAAGCCTGTCCACCAAATATCTTAACGCCTAATCTCTTACTTGCTGATTCACGGCCGTTCTTAGAACTACCTACACCTTTTTTATGTGCCATTTCTTCTTAAATTTTAAATGATTAAGCAATAACTTGTTTAATAGTTAACTCTGTAAACTGCTGGCGGTGACCGTTCAGTTTTCTATAACCTTTTCTTCTCTTTTTGTGGAATACAAGTACTTTGTCGCCTTTTACCAGCGGAGATACTACTTCACAAACTACCTTGGCACCTTCTACAGTAGGAGCACCTACAGTTACTGTTCCATTGTTGTCTACCAACAATACTTTTTCAAATTCAACAGTTGCGCCGTTTTCTGCGTTCTGAATGTGGTGTACAAACAGTTTTTTGCCTTCTTCAGCTTTGAACTGCTGACCGTTAATTTCTACAATTACGTACATCTTTTTATAATATTAAACGGTTTTCTCCGTAAGGTGGAATGCATCACTGCCTTCACTTTTCTACCTCATCGGACTAAATCGGGCACAAAATTACTATATTTATTTATATCTGCAAAGAAAAACCATCTTCTTTTTTCTTGTACTCAATGTTTTTATTCATATTGCATTTTGTGGATGCGCGATTGTATAAATAAGGTTTGTGTGATTGTACTTTTATTTACCCCATTGTATAATATAGGCTATCAATACAATGATGCCTATAATGATAGAACAGACTAGCAACAGTCCCAAAAAGCAATACCAAAACATGATTATTGTACGGCAGAAGCTTTTCCACCAGGAAAGTCCGAACAGTTGGCGGTAATCCCAGACAAATAATATAAAGATTGCTTTGTAACTTAAATCAAAAATATCATTCAAATGTGCTGTTCCGGTAAATGGCAGGATCAGTAAAGAAATCCATAAGATTTGGCAGGCTATATAAACTTGTGCAAAAAAGTTTTCCGTCAGATTTAGTCTACGTCCGATAGAGGTCCGGCAGAAGCTTAACCGGGTGCTTATTGTAAAAAGAGGGAGCAGAGCAAGGATGCTGAAGGCTTTGTTGCCATGTATCCAACTTTTCATCAGGTTACCGACTGCAGAGAGAAAGCTATTTTCTGTGAAATAATTGTTAGTCATTTCGTTAAAGACATTTTTCATTTCACTTCCGGCTTCGCTCAAATCATTCCAGATATCTTGATCTTCATAGGGATTATCTTGTTGGGCCATGTTTGCCAATATGTTTTTTCTTATTTCCGATATGGTTGAGTCTTGTTTGTTGGCTTCTCTTCCTAAAGTGGTCATCCGTAAGCTATCTTGTCTTGCCAAAGTCGTACCAATTTCTTTCATCAGACCTCTCCAGTCATCAATCTCGCCGTTTTTTGCTTTTATTTTTTGTTTAAGCTCCTTTTTTATTTGTTTGCTTATTTCTTTTTTTAGCTCATTGGGGTCTTGATTGCTGAATTTTGCATCGATTTGTGCTTGTATTGATTCTGATAAACTGTGAGTTTGGGCCCACTGTGCACTGTCTGCATAGGTAATACTTTGTCCTAGATAATATTTGGTACAACTGTCTGATGTCTGTTCCTGTTGGTACTTGATGTCGTCCATCAGGCTGGCGATAGTAGGCTCTTCTTCCATTTCCTTTTCCGATAGTTTTATCGCTGCCGGGTCAATGAGCTGTACGCCCATGATGTATAGAGCAGCCAGAACGAACAAGGTTTGAAATGGTTTATAGTAATGTACACGTTTTCCCTTCAGATAATCCCGTATCATGTATCCTGGTCGGTAGAGTAGTTCTATCAGGTTACGGCTGAAACCATGGTCTATGTTAAAGAACCCACTTAAAATATTCTGAAAGGCATTTCGTATGGTAAAACGTGGCGTGTGGCGGTTTTGTCCGCAATGGGGACAATAATTTCCTTGAAACGTGTTTCCGCAGTTCTTACAGACGCAACATGTCGGATTCTCTTTTATTTCATGTTTCCCTCTTATTTGTTTTTGATGGAGCAGTTTGTAGAAGGCTACTATTTTTGGGGGAAAACAGGAAGAATAAAAGAACTTTTCCGGAAAATGTTTGTCTGGTTCGTAAGGGGTGAATTTATGAATTAATGGAAGTAACGAAAGATTGTCTAGTATTTGCCGGTGTGGGTAGACCATCAGTTCTTCACGGGTTGTCATACCATTGAGCACACCTACGAAGTCTACTTTGGCTGCTTGGGCGGTTTCTGCGTCCACTGTGCTGTCACCGATGTAGAGTGTTTCGCTTTTCCGGCGATGCAGCCGGCGTAGTGCTTTTTTTATACCTTGGGGATCTGGCTTGGCTTGCTTTACATCCTCTCCTCCGATAATAATGTCAAAAAAATCTTTCGGAAAATGTTGGTCTACCATTTCGCGGATACGAAAACGGAATTTAGTGGAAATGATACCTATTTGGGCACCTTGGCTTTTCAGTGTTTTCAGCACGGTAAGCGTTTCAGGAAAAAAGAACGTGTTGACAGTCATGTATGTATCTGCTTCCTTTACATATTCTTTTTTATATTCGGCTAATGTTTCGGGAGTAGTGATTCCGCTCAAAATACTGAATGAATCTTCCAGTGTTTTTCCAATGGTGCGTTTTATGGCTTCATCACTGATGCCCGTATGCCCATGGCGTTCCAGTACATTACGAAAGCAGATAACGATGCCGCGTGAAGAATCGGCTAGTGTGTAATCAAAATCAAAAAGGTATGTTGTGTATTTCATTCTTTCAAATTAAATTCATTTTAGTGTAATGAATATATTGTCCGCAAGGATCTTGTCAAGGACGGCCTCCACTTAACCAGTGTTTACGGTAATAATCTTCATTCAGGCTGCTGATTATGACTCCCCGGCTGGTACTGGCATGGATGAACTTATTATCTTTCAAATAAATACCTACATGACTGGCAATCCGTTTTTTTCTGCCGTTATGGAAGAATACCAAATCTCCTTCGCGCAAGTTTCTCTTACTTACTTTATGGCAATCTTGGGTACGTTGGTCATCCGAGTTACGTTTCAATTTTTTGTGGTATACCTTTTTATATAAATGTGAAGTCAGTCCGGAACAGTCCACTCCCCGTTTGCTGTTACCACCGCCACGGTAGGGGACTCCCAGCCATGCTGCTGATTCTACGTACAGTTGGTGATTGTCTTTCATGTCAATATCCATATTCAGACGGATGGAGGCACGCGCCAGTTCTTTGTAGTTATAACGTGGGGCAGAGGTACCGCATGAAACCAACAACATGGCCAGTGTACCTAATACCAGCAAATGGGATAGTAGTTTTTTCATTCTGTTACATTAAAATAGTCCTCTAATTCCTTTTCGGCGGAATTCCCTTTATTGTCAATATCTCGGATAATCTTTCCGTTTTCCAACAGAGCGATGCGTGGGCATATATCTACTGTGTGGTTCAGATTATGGCTGGATACCAGTATGGTGGCTCCGGTTTCTTCATTATAAGCTTTCAGTAAATGCTTGATAATGGACTGCGAACTAGGGTCCAGAAAGTTGAACGGTTCATCTAGAACCAGTACCTGCGGTTGGTGCAGCATAGCCGAAATGATGCCTATTTTCTGTTTGTTGCCTGCCGAATAGTTACGAATCAGTTTTTTTTGTCCGATGACTTCGCCATTCATAAAACGTTCAAACCTAGCGACACGTTTATCTACTTCTTCTTTTGTTAGTCCGTACATTTTTCCTACAAAGTAGAAATATTCTTCGGGGGTAAGATAATCTATCAGGAAACCTTCGTCAATGAAAGCTCCCGTTATATTTTTCCATTCCTCACTCCGGCTCACATCGATGTTTCCGATATGTACACTGCCTCCGTCGGCTTTCAGCAAGTCCAGCATCAGGCGGAACAGGGTCGTTTTTCCTGCTCCGTTATTGCCCACCAGTCCCAACATGTCACCGCTTTGAATGGAGTAATTTTCTATGTCTACAGCCACTTTCGGGCCAAAGTTCTTTTGTAATTGGTTTATTATGATATTCATACGCAATTCGTTTTAACGTGAGTCACGGAAGCCTTCCATATTCTCATAACGGCGCTTCATGAAACGGTTATAGATATTTTTTATCCAAATATTGTGGGTTGCAATCAGTAACAACCCTATAATCATCATGATGATGCAGGCTGTATCCTGTTCAAAGAAAGCTGTCAGAGCTTTGTTGATAATCAAGGGCAGGAAAAAAGCACATGAGATGATAATGGTCTGGAATAAGGAACTTCCCCGATTGCTTCGCATGACATTGGCGTTTAACGGGAGTGTCTTTTTATTGTACACAGCCAGTTGCAGCATCATGGCGAATACGAATCCTGCTGTAAACAGCATATAGGATAGAGCCATGAAGAAGGGTATCTTGCCCTTAGCTACAGGGATCATCATAATCAGGAAAGGGATGAACACGATGATGCAGTTCAGGTAATACTTGGCACGAAGCAAGTTATAGATAGATTCCTTACGGCTCATAAGACCATCCAGATAGTTGCCCTCAAAAGACATCACTTGCCCCAGGGTCATGATACTTAAAATGGCAAAATTGTATATGCAGATAAAATTTATCATTCCTGTTCCGTCATACACATCCGTGAAGGCAATCAGTGCCGAAAAAGCCAGCATGATGATAAATCCCATGCGGAATTGTGTCTTTACGGTTTTGTTACGGAAACACAGTTTTAGTTCCAGACGTAGATATTCACCTACGTCACCATAGCGGTCCAGGAATTTATATTCGGATACATGCTTCATCTTGGTGTCTTCCACTTTGGCTATTTCATTATAGATGAAGTGCAGCTGTAGCTTGCGATTTACTAGCAGAAGTAACAGAATGGCTGCTATGACACCTAGAAAGGCGAGTATGTTTCCTTCTATAAATCCTTCTCCCAAATTCATCATGAACGTGGAAACCGGGTTTCCTTCGGGAATAAATTCAGTTCCCGCTAATAATCCGTATACTCCGATCGGGAGAAGTATATAAAGCAGTTTCTCATTCAGTAAAGTTTTGCATATCAAATACCAATAACTGTTCATAACCATCAGAAGCCAAATGCCGCACAGATAGCATAGGATGCCCGTGAGTCCGTAGAAACGGATAATCGTAAGCAGAGCAAAAGGTATGATCAGGAAAAACCAGAAGAAATTGTAACTGCTGATTCCGGATTGTAGTAACAGGGTATCCACCAGCTTATTCTTTTTTACCGGCATAAGCAGATAGGGCTTGATCTCTTGCGACATGACCGGTTGGAGCATGAAGCGTAACAGGAAATCAAGTATCAGAAGATAAATCAATCCTTGGTTCATAATATGGTAAGGTTCCATGCTGGGAAAGATATCTTCAAAAGCAAAGGACAGCATGACCCCGATAAAGATGAGGTATGCTGCCCAAAAAGCGACCATAAAGTAAATTAAAAACTTGGCGAAGCGGTTCCTGTCAAATGCAGGATTCCGCTTGGCCGCAAGTTTTTGATTCTGTCTTATAATAGATAGAAGCATAGGCTTGGATTATTTTGTTTCTTCCGAGGTCATGCTTACTTCTACACGGTTATTCTGTTCCAACAAGGCTTTGGTAAATTCTTGCAGATCTTTAGCGGTAATGCTGTTTACGGTATTTGTGTAGCCGGTGTTCATATCTGTCCCTTCCCAGAAATATTCACCCAGTATATTTACCCAATAACTGTTTTCTTTGGCATTTTCCTTGTATTTCTTCAGCATGAATTCTTTTACCTTGTTCAAATTTTCGGCAGACGGTCCTTGGTCGACAAACTGATTCAGTTCATTCAAAATGATATCCGTCATTTTGGCACGTTTGGCAGGATCGGTATCGAAATAGATTTGCAGAACCGCTTTCTCTTTTGGATATTTGGTCAGACTGCCGAATGCGCTTACTCCGTACGTACCGCCTTCTTTTTCACGCACACTTTCGGTATACATGATATTCAGTATCTGTGAAAGCATACTCATCATGATTTGGTTTTTCAGAGTATATGCACATTTACCATTGTTGATAACCAGTACAGAGGCTTTGGGCGTTTCCAGTTTTTTGCTGAAAATGTTCTTATAGTCGCCTTGGCGCATATCAATGTGATTGTCACGGAAGGTTTCCTTGCGGTTGACAGAAGGCAAAGCTCCCAGATAAGTTGCAATTAACGGCTCTACTTCTTCCGGTTTGATGTTTCCTACAAAGATGAAAGTAAAGTCGCTGGCGTCTTTGAAACGGTCTTTGTACATCTCCATAACTTTGGCATAGTCAATCTTGTCCACCATATCGGCTTTCATACGGATAGTACGCGGATGTCCCATATAGAGGGCTTTTTGCAACGTATCCTGTAAGGCAGTCATGGGGTTGGCCTCTTGATTTGCCAAAGATGCTTGCAGACGGTTCTTGAATGAGGTGAATGCATCATTGTCCATTCGTGGAGCCGTGAATGACAAATAGACTAATTGCATCAAGGTCTCAAAATCTTTGGGTGAGCAGCTTCCGCTCAGCCCCTCTGTATTGCCACCGACAGAAGCACTTACACTCGCTTTTTTACCTGCCAATACTTTCTCCAGATCAACATTGCTGAAGTTACCCAAACCGCCGATACTTGCCACATCATTCATGACATTGATATTGATAATTTCATCATTCGGGAACAAGGAACTGCCACCCGGACTGAAAGCTCTCATTCTGATTTCATCCGCTTTGAAATCGGTCGACTTTAAGATAACGCGTACTCCATTGGATAGAGTCAGGATAGTAGAACCGAACGGACCATTTTCCTGTTTTGTAATCTTTCCACCTTGGGGCTTTTCAGAAATCAAAGGTTCATCAGAAACTTTGTCTTCATAAGCAGTCAGTGTTTCAGCTTTTACCTTATTGACAGCAGCCAAAATTTCTTCCTTGGATGGAACTTTCAATCCTTCCTTTTCTGGGAAGAATACATTTACTACCAGATTGCTGTCGGTAACCAAGGCCGGGATCAGACTGTTTACCATTTCCACAGACAGGTTGGGGACGATCTGATTCATAATGGCATATTCATTTTCAATACCTGGAATCGGTTCGTTGTCAATGAAGTGGCGTACATATTCATCCACGTATGCACCGTTTTTCACTTTATTGCGTTCGTTGTATGCAGATTCCAGCATACGCAGATAATCCGCTTTGGCGCGGGCATATTCGGACGCGGTGAAACCAAATTTATGGACCCGTTCAATTTCGCGTACAATGGCGGTTATTGCACTGTCAATTCCATCTTCCTTGCTTGCTACTATTCCTGTAAAGGCATCTTTTGTTTTGGAAATCAGGAATTCTTGGTCGCTGACTTGAGCGAAGATGAAAGGAGGATTGGCTGTTTGGGTCAGTTCGTTCAGACGGGCGTTCAACATATTTTCTATCATGGATTTCATGTAGTTCACTACCAGATAATCCATGTTTCCCTTTTGTTCATTAGGAATAGCTTCATGTTTGTAGCATAAATAAGCTACTGGGTTTGCCTGTTCTTTATCTGTTTCTATTGCTACAATAGTTTCCTTATTGTCGGGAACTTGGAAGTATTCTCGTTCTGCCGGGTTTTCTGGCATTTTAATAGGAGAGAATATCTTCTTAATCTTTGCCTCAATCTTGTCTACATCTATATCGCCTACTACGACAATACCCTGTTGGTCCGGACGATACCATTTTTCATAATAATCGCGTAATGCCTGATAAGGGAAATTGTCTACTACTTCCATAATGCCGATGGGAAGCCTATAGGCATATTTACTTTCCGGATAAAGGGTAGGGAGGGCTTTTTCGTACATACGCATCATAGCGTTTGTGCTGGTACGCCATTCCTCATGAATCACACCGCGTTCGCTGTCTATTTCCTTAGGATCCAGTGTCAGGTCGTCGGCCCAGTCATGCAAAATCAGCAAACAAGAATCTACAACGCCGTCACGTATCACGGGAACATTGGAAATATTGTATACGGTTTCATCTATGCTGGTATAAGCATTCAGGTTTTCACCGAATTTCACCCCTATGCTTTCCAGATATTGGATGAGGGTTTTGTCGGGAAAGTTTTTAGTCCCGTTAAAGCACATGTGTTCTAAGAAGTGTGCCAAGCCTCGCTGGTTGTCTTCTTCCAAAATGGAACCTACTTTTTGAGCGATGTAGAAATCGGCTCTTTTTTCCGGGAGTTTGTTGTGACGGATGTAATAAGTTAATCCGTTGTCCAATTTGCCGATGCGAACGTTAGGGTCCGTCGGGATGGGAGGCATTTGCTGTTGTGCAAAGCCCACCGACACGCTGCCTAGAATAATCCAGGCAGCTGCCATCTTCCTTAGAAAATGTGTCATAGTGTTTGTTGTGGGGTTAGTTTGTTTTTATTATAATAAGTCGTTGGCAGATAGGTATCTTTCTGCTTCTATGGCAGCCTTGCAGCCACTTCCGGCAGCAGTGATAGCCTGACGATAATGCGGGTCGGCCACATCACCGGCAGCGAACACACCGGGAACCTTCGTACGCGGAGTACCTGCTTCTGTTATAATGTAGCCTACTTCGTCTGTGTCCAAATAATCCTTGAAAATGTCTGAATTGGGTTTATGGCCGATAGCCAGAAAGAATCCGTCAATAGGCAAGTCATAACGTTCTTCGTTGCATTCACCCTGACGCTTTACCAAATGAACACCTTCTACGCCATTCTCTCCGTATAAGCCGACAGCGTTGTGTTCGAACAGTACCTTGATGTTAGGATGGTTCATAACACGTGCCTGCATAATCTTGGATGCGCGTAAGAACGGTTTGCGTACAATCAGGTAAACCTGTTTGGCCAGTCCTGCCAGATAGACAGCCTCCTCGCAAGCAGTGTCACCGCCACCTACTACAGCTACGGTTTTCTTGCGATAGAAGAAACCGTCGCAGGTGGCGCAGGCGCTTACACCCATTCCGGCATATTTCTGTTCGTCTTCCAGACCTAGATATTTGGCGGTGGCACCTGTGGATATAATTACAGTTTCTGCCTCAATCACTTTTTCGTCATCAATGGTGATACGGTAAGGACGTTTGCTCAGGTCGGCGGAGGTTGCAATGCCATTGCGGATATCCGCGCCGAAGCGTTCTGCTTGTTTGCGCAAGTCCTCCATCAGTTGGGTACCGCTGATACCTTCGGGATATCCGGGGAAATTTTCCACCTCGGTAGTGATGGTCAACTGGCCTCCGGGCTGTAGACCTTCATATAAGACCGGGGCGATGTTGGCACGTCCTGTATAAATGGCGGCGGTGTAGCCGGCAGGACCTGAGCCGATGATAAGGCATTTAACTTTTTCTGTACTCATAATACTTATTTCTTTACTTAATTTAATTTGATGAATATTATATTATCTCTCTATCTTGAACTCTGCTTGTTATCGTAAGTCTATCACTTCGGCATTTGGGAATTTCTTTTTATCAAACTTGAATGTCGCATTGTCCAGCGGCTGGTTGGTTTGGTAAGAAGTGACGATAATCTCATTTGCCGATTTATTACTTTGTTCTACCTTTATATATAAAGGCTGATATGTTTGGGAAACGAACAAGGTGATGGATGTGATATCCTGTTTATTCTCCGGAGTCAGTATCACTTCAAACCCCTGTTTGCCGTTACGGCTTTTGATCCCTGTATACTTATAATTATATCCGCTTTTGTAAATGGATAACAGTGCATAAGGGTTGATGGTTTGCAATTCTTCCGGGGTAGGATTGCTCACATTCACTTCTTCGCTGCTTTCCAGATAACTCCATTGCGTTGTTCCGTCAAACCAGCTTTGTATTCCGCCACTGTTCAGATAGAACCGGTTGCCTTTTAGCAATAAGGTTCCATTGCTTGTTCCTCCAAAGGTGGCACGGATGCCTCCGGCCTGTTGCAGGGCATTGGCGGTTTTGTCCAATATCTCCCGTGCCTGTTTGTCCTTTTGTGCGGATAGGCTGACTGAAAGGAAAAGGATTAATACCAGTAAATATGTTCTTTTCATTTTTATCATAACATTATTAAACAACTTATTGTTGCAGATTGTTCAATTTCATTTCCAGGTCTGTTTCATCCATGCAGAGTACGTCACGCGCCTTGCTTCCTTGAGTGGGGCCAACAATTCCAGCTTTTTCCAGTTGGTCCATGATACGCCCCGCACGGTTATAGCCGATAGAGAACTTGCGTTGGATTAATGAGGTAGAGCCTTGCTGGTGAATCACGACCAGTCTGGCTGCATCTTCAAACATAGGGTCTAACCGGTTCATGTCTACTTCGCCAACGCTGCTTTCACTCTCTTCGCCTACATATTCGGGCAACATGAATGCGGTGGTGTATCCTTGTTGTTTACTGATGTAATTGGCTATTTTTTCCACTTCAGGAGTATCCACGAATGCACATTGCACACGTACCGGATCATTACCTTGCAAGTAAAGCATATCTCCCTTACCAATCAGCTGTTGTGCTCCCGAACGGTCCAGAATAGTACGTGAGTCCATCATGGCAGCTACACGGAAGGCAACACGTGCCGGGAAGTTAGCTTTGATAGTACCGGTAATAATGTTCGTTGTCGGACGCTGGGTCGCGATAATGGCATGTATGCCTACTGCACGTGCCAACTGGGCGATACGGCAGATAGGTAATTCCACTTCCTTACCCGCAGTCATAATCAGGTCACCGAACTCATCAATGATAATCACTATGTAAGGCATGAAGCGGTGTCCTTTTTCCGGATTCAACTGCCGGTTGATGAATTTCGCGTTATATTCCTTAATATTACGGCAACCGGCTTTACGCAGCAAGTCGTATCGGCTGTCCATCTCTATACATAGTGAGTTCAAGGTTTGTACCACTTTGGTAACATCGGTGATAATCGCGTCTTCTCCATCCGGCAGCTTGGCCAGAAAATGCTTCTCAATCGGAGCATAGATAGCGAACTCCACCTTTTTGGGGTCTACAATTACAAACTTAAGTTCTGCCGGATGCTTCTTATATAATAAAGAGGTCACGATGGCATTCAATCCTACGGACTTACCCTGTCCGGTAGCGCCGGCTACCAACATGTGGGGGGCTTTTGCCAAGTCCACCATAAAGACTTCGTTCGTAATGGTCTTGCCTAATGCCACAGGCAGCTCATAGGTGGTTTCTTGGAACTTTTTGCTGTTCAGGATGGATTTCATCGGTACAATGCGCGGATTGGCATTCGGAACCTCAATACCGATAGTGCCTTTGCCCGGTATCGGAGCAATGATGCGGATACCCAGTGCCGACAAACTTAATGCGATATCATCCTCCAAGTTCCTGATTTTAGAGATACGTACCCCCTCTGCCGGAGTAATTTCGTATAATGTGATGGTAGGACCTACACTTGCCTTGATGGAGCTGATTTCAATACCGAAGCTACGTAAAACCTTGATGATGCGGTCTTTGTTGGCGTTTTGCTCTTCCATGTCAATATTAGGACCATCATCTTCATATTCATTTAGCAAATCCAAACTAGGGAATTTGTAGTTTTCCAAATCCAGACGAGGGTTGTATGGTGGAAGTACGGGACCTTTGTACGCCTCGTCTTCTTCATTTGTTTCTTCACTGATTGAAAAATCAGGTTCATCTGTATTTTCAACTTCCTCTTCTTCGTTTGTGTAGGCAGGTTCTTCTATCACTGCCGGTTCGGTAACCTGCTTGCTCTCAAAAGGGAAGGGCACTTGTTCTTCCACTTCCTCTTCTTTCTTTGTCGGCTGTTCTAATTCGAAATCTACGATAGCGGGACCGGGATTAGAGAATTCTTTCCTGGATTCTTCCTTCCGGGGAGCTTCTTTAATCGGATTTTCTTCAGTCGCAGAAATTGTTTGATCCTCTTTTTTCTTTCGTCTGAAGCTGGGACGCAGTGCTTTACGGATAACCAGTATGGTTTCGTTACTTAAATAGATAAAGAACAATAGTGCCGCTATGAACAGCAATAATCCCAAACCTGGAATCCCAATTTGTGAAATCAGCCAATTGCTTACATTATGTCCGTGCAATCCCCCCGGATAGATAAAACTATCCCCAAAAGTGCCGTCAAAAATAAATCCCAATGTGATAGAGAACCAGATGAGCAGGATAGAACAGGACATAAACCATTTCCAGATACGGAACTGGTAAGCTTTCATTAATTTCATACCCACTACGGCCAGGAATAAAATGATAAAATAAGCAGCTAAGCCGAAACATTCGTTTATAAGGAATTCGGCAAGTTGTGCACCGCGTGCTCCGGCGTAATTTTTTACATGATTGGCGGTTTGCATCAGTTCACCCGGCTGCTGATTATCCAAAATACTTTGGTCGGCGGCCCCCGTAAAGAAGAAAGAGGTAAATGCCAGTAACAGATAAACTGCAAAAATTACACTGATCAATCCGATTACAAAATGTGTGGTTTCGTTCTTTAAAAAAGCGGAGAATCGTTTGGTAGATACCTTTTTAGGCTCTGTCTCCTTATCTGATTTTTTCTTTGCCATAGGTCTTCGTTCTATTTATTATTTCGCAAATGTACATGAAAAACATTAATTATTGCCTTATTTAATCTCTTTTTTCTTAACTTTGCGATTCAATTTTAATGTTTATGGAAAAGTACAGTCAGGTGATATTTGACAAAAATACAGTAGAGTTTGTAACGGTAGCCGCCGAATTTTGTGGCTTTTTGGAACGTGCCCGTGATATGAAACGCTATGACTTTGTAGATACCGCCTTAAAAATACTTCCGTTGCTTTATTTGAAAGCGACTTTGTTGCCTCCGTGTGAGCCGATAGGAGAGGACGAACCCGAAACCTTCGTTACCGAAGAAGATTATGAACTGATACGTAGGGCTATAGCCGGTGTGTTAGGAGCCAAGGATGATTATCTGGAAGTGTTCTTGCCGGATATGGTGTACAGTGACACGCCCATCAAAAAATGTATTTCAGAGGATTTGGCAGATATCTATCAGGATTTGAAGGACTTTATCAGTGTGTTCCAACTGGGACTGAATGAGACGATGAACGATTCTTTAGTGGTCTGCAAGGAACATTTCAGAGAGTTTTGGGGACAACGGCTGGTAAACACTATGCGTGCTTTGCATGATGTGAAGTACAGCCCTGCCGATGATGGCGAGGAGGAAGAAATGGAAGATGAGAATTCATTATTATGAAACAAATAAAGAAAACGATTACTAAAGCCGAGATAGCAGCAATGCCCAAGGTGCTTTTTCCGGGACGCATCTTCGTGATTTATACCGAGAGTGAGGCCGAAAAAGCGGTAGCCTATTTGAAAGATCAACGCATAGTGGGAGTGGATACGGAAACACGCCCTTCTTTTAAACGCGGTACTACCCATAAGGTAGCTTTGTTGCAAATATCTACGCAAGATACCTGTTTCTTGTTTCGCCTGAACCGGATAGGTATGCCCGATTCTCTGCAAGAGTTTTTGATGAGCGATACCTTGAAGATAGGTTTGTCTCTGAAAGACGATTTTAACTCGTTGCGGAAACGTGAGGATGTGCATCCCGACCGGGGAAACTGGATAGAGTTACAGGACTATGTAGGACGATTCGGCATAGCTGACCGGAGTCTGCAAAAAATCTTCGCCAATTTGTTTGGCCAGAAGATTTCAAAAAGCCAGCGTCTTTCCAATTGGGAGGCGGAGGTGCTCAGCGAGGGACAGAAACTATATGCAGCCACGGATGCGTGGGCTTGTGTGGAAATTTACAATTGCCTGACGGAATTGGAACGTACGGGCGGTTATGAGATAACAGAGGAAGAACCAATAGAAACAACAGTAAATACAAATGGCTTATAAGAAAGTATACCTGAAACCGGGTAAGGAAGAGTCGTTAAAGCGTTTTCATCCGTGGGTATTCTCCGGAGCTATCCAGCGCATTGAGGGAGAACCCGAAGAAGGCGAGATAGTGGATGTGTACACTTCGAAGAAAGAGTTTATAGCTTGCGGGCATTTCCAGATAGGAAGTATTGCCGTGCGCGTGCTCTCTTTCAAGGAAGGTGAGATTGATCATGAATTTTGGAAGCATAAACTGGAAGTGGCATACGATTTGCGCCGCAGTTTGGGTTTGGCCGGTAATCCTGCAAACAATACTTACCGTCTGGTTCATGGCGAAGGAGACAACTTGCCGGGCTTGATTATTGATGTATATGATCATACAGCCGTGATGCAGGCACATTCGGCCGGAATGCATGTTTACCGTATGGAGATAGCCGATGCCTTGTCCGAGGTGATGGGGGATGTAGTCCGGAACATTTATTATAAATCAGAAACCACATTGCCTTTCAAGGCGGATTTGGGACCGGAGAATGGTTTTATCAAGGGGGGAAGCTCCGAAAACATAGCGATGGAATACGGCTTGAAATTCCATGTGGATTGGCTGAAAGGTCAGAAAACAGGCTTTTTTGTGGATCAGCGTGAGAACCGCCATTTGTTGGAGCGTTATGCCAAAGGGCGTAATGTATTGAATATGTTCTGCTATACAGGAGGCTTCTCTTTCTATGCCATGCGTGGAGGCGCGAATCTGGTACATTCGGTAGACAGTTCGGCAAAAGCTATTGATCTTACCAATATGAACGTGGAATTAAATTTTCCGGGTGATACCCGTCATAAGGCGTATGCTGAGGATGCTTTTAAATACCTGGATCGTATGGGGGATCAATATGATTTGATAATTCTTGACCCTCCTGCATTTGCCAAACACAAGGATGCTCTCCGCAATGCATTGCGCGGCTATACGAAATTGAACGCTAAAGCATTTGAGAAAATCAAACCGGGAGGCATTCTGTTTACTTTCTCTTGTTCGCAGGTGGTGGATAAGGTGAATTTCCGTAATGCGGTATTTACAGCTGCCGCACAAAGCGGACGTAGTGTGCGTATTCTGCATCAATTGACCCAGCCGGGAGATCACCCCGTAAATATTTACCATCCTGAAGGAGAGTATTTGAAAGGGCTGGTGTTGTATGTGGAATAATTTGATTCGTTTGTATAATCATATGTAGTACAAAGGCGTTTTTACAGAATTTGAAACTGTAAAAGCGCCTTTAAAATTTAAATGATGTTAATTGAAAGCAAATAATTGTAGTGTTATTATGTTTGATAACATAAAACTACTTATCTTTGCACTGTGTTTTTCATGGTATTAGATTTAAGGTTAATGAAGATTGGGTGTCTGGGATAGATACCCTTCTTTTTTTATATATGATATAGGCCGTTTTTTTAGGCTTCTTCTTCCTGAAAAAAAAGATTTGCTCTGTTTTTTCTTCCACTTCTTACATTTTCTCTTTTGGGGTGACAGCCCTCTGTTGGTTCTTCTTCAATGCTGGCGGCATAGTTCGTTCTGCCTGGGTTTAAAGCTTTATATACGCTTTCCTAAGTCTTTTCGGGCTGATGATTAAGGGGATTTGTACGGTTATGTAGTACAGACTCCGGCAGTGGACTATACAGTTGCCTATAGTAGACTGTATAGTCTATTCCAATCGTCTGTACAGTCCACTGCCGGAGTCTGTATTAGGTGGCTGGAAGAAAAAGCTTAATGTAACAGAAGAAAATACTTAGATGGCGGGTTATAACATCTTGGTAATTATAGTGTTGGTATAAACATGAAAGTAGTATAAATGGGTTGCCTCAATCATGAAGCTCACGGTGGCGCGTTATATAGAAACAGGAGGTGCTGAAGTAATTTCTGATATATTTTAACTGTGCCAGTACAGGATATAATTTTCGTGGCCGCAGATGGAACTTTTGTTGGTAGTGTGGGTTGATGAACCATAATTGTCTGTCGGTTATTTCGTATCCATACTTTTCAGCAAGTTGTTCAAAGGTGTCTATGGTCATGCGGCAGCGTTTGATGTCTGATAATTCTTCAATACATGATGGCGTTTCATGGAAACATCTGAGCAGAAACCGATAGAATATACCGGGACATAAATGAATGAAAGGGAGAGAGGAGACGAACCGGTTGTGGCAAATTTGCTGATGTCCGCCAAATGGCATTTGCCAAGACGGGAATCCCCAGAATATGATGCCTCCCTTAGCTAGAAGAGGAGAGAGGCAACGGAAGAATTCTTCTTTGTTACTGATGTGTTCAATAACATCGTGTATCAGGATGAGCTGGTAACGGGAAGCTGAGGAAAAGTTGAAGAAATCCGTTGTGGTGAATTCTCCTTTGTAGCCGGAGGCGGCGAAGAAGGTTTCTGCCTGGTGTATGCGACTGGCTGCACGGTCTATTCCTGTTACCTTGCAGCCTAGTTCGGCAAAGGGAAGCAGGTTGCCTCCTTCTCCGCAACCTATTTCCAGTATGTGGGTGGAAGGGCTGAGGGAGATAAATTGCTTCACATAGTCTATATAGAAACTACGGGACGTATTCGCCAGCTCGTTAAAATAACATTGTCTGTCTTTATGTCTTTTTTGCATGGTTGTTTTTTTTATCTTATAGATACAAGGATGGACAAAAGACTGCATGAAGTTTCCTTAATAATTCCAGCGCACCCCCAATTGCAGGTTGAAATGGAGCGGGTGTTTGTCACGTATGGTGTTTTTAAAGCTGCCGTCCTTGAAATAAAAAACTGTTCCGGGCTCAATGAAAGCACCTAGGGTGGGATTTATATTATATTGTATTCCCAATGCGGCGTGTATGGAGAATTGGAACGGTTTTATTTTCAGATTCTCTGTACTGGAATAGATTTTCTCTTTCTGAACGATGAAATCTTGTTCCAGTTTACCCGAAACGGATTTGTCTATTGTGCCTCCTCCTGTGGCATAAAAGGAAAAGGTGCGGGTGGTATAAAGCCGGCGGTCTAATTTCACAGACAAGCCTATGTAGTGGAGCTTTTGTCGTTTAACCCACTTGGAATCTTCTCCTATGGAACTCTCGGACGACAGATAGGTGTATTGCAGTCCCGCGCTGACCCCCCAGTGCCTGCTTATAGATTTACGGAGCGAAAGCTCAATGCTGACGGGGAGATTATAATGGGTATATTCTGTCATGGGCCGTCCCGTGTTGTCATTTGCTATTTGTAGTAGAGCTTCGTAAGCTTGTGCATCGGGAAAGTCCGATGGATATTCCTGCAAATAGTCTTTGAAGTCACTCCAATACATAATTTCATCCTTATGAGAACTCCCTATGTCTCCCCGGGAAAAAGTTTTGTTTATGAAGCCGGTACTTGCTCCGTTATTGCCGGCAGATATGGCAAGTGCCAAAGTATATCCGGAACGCTTATACGGTAATGCAAAGTGCTTGTGTCCGGAAGGGCGCTTGTGTACAGATTCTGTATTCCGGATTGTATCTTGTACCGGGGGCATACATTCTGTTTCTATATTATTTGCCGTATCGGTGTGGATACTTGTTTGGATTGGCGGCCTTGTCAAGGAAGCTGTCCTTGATTTGGTCCTGTCCTGTAACAGTTTGTTTTCAGGCATAATGGAAGGGCTGCCTGTAATGCTTCTTGGCTGGTATGCCGGTAAGGATACAACAGGTGAGGCTGCTTCATGTTTTTCTGTCTGTAAAAAATAAAAAGTAGTGGCAAAAGGTATGAATATCAAGAAGAAAACGGCTGCTATACGCATCGTTTTCATCCTTCTTCTCTTATGTAGATAGGGAGTGAAAAATTCCGTTTGAAAATGATTCCAATCATTTTCTGGGAGTGGCTTTTCGTATTCGTTAACCCGTTGTTTCAAGTGGTCTATCCACGGTTCTTCTTCCTGTTTCATAATGATTGTCGAGTTAAGTATTCTTTAATTTTCTGAGCAAGTATACATTTGGCGCGGTACAGTTGTGAGGAGGATGAATGTTCGTTAATGCCTAATGTCTTCGCAATCTCCTTATGAGGCATTTCCTCGAATACGGCCAAGTTCAGTATGGTGCGATAGCCTGTCGGTAATTCAGCTATGAATTTCATCAGGGTTTCAATAGGAATTGAAATCATATCTTCTTCGTCCACAGGTTGCATGTTTTCTTCCAGGTCATCTACAGAAAGGAAAGAGCTGTTTTTCTGTTTGCGGAGATGGTGCAAGGAGGTGGTTACCATGATACGGGTGATCCAGGATCTGAATCCATGCAGGTCGGTGGCATGTAGCTGGCCGATGGCGGAAAACACTTTGACGAATCCATCGTGCATGACGTCCAGTGCCGAATCTTCGCCTACATAGCGATAGCACACTCCATACATTTGGCGGGAGAAGAGCCTGTATATGGTTTCCAAAGCTTCCCGCTTTCCGGCTTTACATCCCTCTATTAGTTCTGTGTCATTCATTCTTCTTTTGTCATGTTATTATATGAAGATACAGGAGGAGGTAAAAGACTGCATGGAAACAGAAGTTTTTCTGAAAATAAATGTAAAAAGAAGATAATTGTCTGCATTTGTTAGGTTAAAACAAAACAGATGAAAAATATGAGAATACAACTTTATGCAACACTGGCTTGCTTTCTTTTAACTTTGGTCACAACTTACGGGCAGGGCTGAAAACCTTATGTGGAAGCAGGGATGAATGATTGTATGGCGAACGTTTCATTGTTTATAATCCGTACTGCATATGGTCCGGAAGCGGAAAAGATAAATCTGCTTGCAGGATTGTTGCAGGAGGCAGGATTACAAGGCGAGATTAAGGTTGCCTGTGGAGTGGAAGCACTAGGTTGTTTGTTTGGGCTTAAGCACTATCAGTCAGTTATTTTTGGATTTTCCTATCATAGCGGGGCAGACAGGAATATCAGCCTGTCAATACGCTGGATGGTAAAAAGATGGTTTTGAAAGAGAGGAAGCGACAGGGTAAAAATTGGTTGAAATGGTTGAAAAGTTGGTCATCCTTTGAAAAAGGGAAGGCCGGCTTTTCTTATTTTCCATCGGAGGATTTACATTTGTGGTATTTAAAACCTATAAAATGAATGATATGAAAGGAAAACAGGGTATGGTTTGTATGGGCTTGTTGCTGGTGCTCTCTTCTTGTCACACCGGTAAGCAAATCACAGCTTCTGGATTACAGCGGAAGGATTTTCAAACAGAAGTGAATGGGCAGCATACCGATTTATTTACATTGAGCAACAAGCAGGGAATGGAGGTCTGTATCACAAACTATGGGGCACGGGTGGTTTCTATCCTTGTCCCCGACAGAAATGGAAAACGGGAGGATGTGGTGTGCGGATTTTCCACGATTACTGAATATATGGAGCAACGGCAGAATTTTGGTTCTACGGTGGGGCGTTATATAGGACGTATTCTGAATGCGCGTTTCACGCTGGATGGAGTAGAGTATAAGCTGGTCCCTAACAATGGGAAGTCCGGGCATATATCACATGGAGGGAATCCCGGCTTTGCCGATAGAATATGGAAAGTGGAGCAGGCAGATACACATAGGGTCTGTCTGTCTTATCTTTCTCCTGATGGAGAAAATGGTTTCCCCGGAAACCTGAAAGTGACGTTGGTCTATAGTCTTGGTGAGGATGATAATGCGTTGGATTTGACATACGAGGCAACTACGGATGCACCCACGGTACTTAATCTTTCCCATCATTCTTTTTTTAATATTTCGGGAAATTTTACGAAAAGCGTGGAGGACCAGCAACTTTGGGTAGACGCAGATCGTTTTACTCCATACGATGATAAGAAATGTGTTACAGGAGAATATCTTCAGGTGGCCGGTACTCCCCTTGATTTTCGTATGCCGCATGCTATCGGAGAATGTATAGATGCGGATCATCCTCAATTGAAGGTGGTAAACGGATATGATCATACTTGGGAATTGAATACGAAAGGAGATGATACAAGGCCGGCTGCCTGGGTGTATGATCCAGCAAGCGGGCGTAAGATGGAGATCTTCACCACCGAGCCGGGAATGCAAATTTATACCGGTAATGGACTGAAAGGAAAAATGACAGGTAAAGGGGGGATGGCTTATCCTTTCCGTTCGGCGGTATGTTTCGAAACGATGCATTTTCAAGATAGCCCCAACCAGCCCGGATTTCCTAGTACTGTACTCCGTCCGGGAGAGGTCTTTCGTAGTCATACGGTTTATAAGTTTGAATAATTGGTGCATCCGTCAACTGGCTGATGTGCCAATTAGCGGTGCTATATATGCCCATACGGTTATTGGTATATTGGTAAATTGACATGTCAGCAAATTTTTTTTTCATTTTGATGTAACGTTTCCCTACCTCTATGTGTCATACTGGTGAACATGGAACAAAATAGATTTGAAATAGAGGCAAAACGAATGCGGCCGGCTTTGTTAAGAATGGCTATCCGTTATTTGGAAGACTCCGACGAGGCAGAAGATGCAGTGCAAGATGCACTGTTGAAACTTTGGTTTCTTCGCGACCGTCTGGACCAATACCGCAGCGTGGATGCATTGGCTATTGTTATAACCAAGCATTTGTGCATCAACCGTCTGCGAGTCACTCGGATAGAGAAAGTCGATTTGGAGCAGGGCATCAGCATTGGTGGAGGTGAAAATCCTGAAATGAAACTGGTAGAGGAAGAGAATATGCAGGAGATACTGGAAGTAATAGGTACTTTGCCTGACTTGCAACAGTCTATTCTCCGCATGAAGCACCTGGAAGGTTTCGAAGTAGAGGAGATAGCCCGTCTCACAGGAAGTACGCCGGTGGCGGTACGAACCAATTTGTCGAGAGCTAGAAAAAGAGTAAAAGAACAATTTATGATACACAGTAAGGTATGGAATTAGATAAGAGGAATATAGAAGAATACATTAACCGTTTCCTGGAAGGGGAGACCACGAATGCCGAGGAGCAGGCTATTTATCGCTTCTTCCATACAGGGGATGTACCTTCTCATCTGATGGGATATGCTCCGATGTTTGCCTGGTATGAGGGAGGTATGCAGGGAGAACCGGGTATGTCGCAGCCAGACGGTCAGGAGGAGGTTGCCGGAGGGAAGAGATCGGAAAAGATACCGGTGGTTGGAAAAGAAGGCTTTTATCAGCGTATTCCGGTAGCTGTCTGGAGTGCCGGTATAGCGGCAATGATGGTCATTGCGCTGGGGTTAGGCTTGATTTTCTATTCGGAGAACCAAGCAGGCGGAAGTGGTGAATGGTCGTGCTACGAAGGTAGTTATGTGGAAGTGGGAGGCAAGCGAATTTCGGATGTGAAACAGATTATGCCTTGTATTATTGAAACACTGGAAGAGGCGGAACGGGTGGAGAAACTGGCTCAGGAGCGTGTGGAGGAAATTTGTCGTTCCGAGAAAGAGATAGAAGAAAAGGAATTATTGGTAAGCGAATAAAAAACATAAAAAAAATAAGATATGAAAACAAGATTTATTTTAGGAAGTGCATTGGCGGCTGTTTTGCTGATGTGGGGTGGAACAGGTAAGGTTATGGCCCAGAAGAATATTGATAAAATGGCGGCGGAACTGGAAAAACGGGATGATGTGGCTATCAATTCTGTAACGAAACGTGACCCTAAAACCCGCAAAGTGGTGAAGGTGGTGAAAAGTTTCTCGTTAAAGGATGAGAATATAGGCGCAAGGTTGATTGAGGCTTTCGAGAAGGATGAGGAATATGCCGAAACTGCCATCAAGGATATGCCGAAGGGAAGAGGCAAGGCGCAGAAAGCGAATTTTACGTTCATTTATAAGACGGATAATGAGAAACGTACTTACACCCTTAATGTCAAAGAAAGCGGAAGTGTAAGCATGACCGTCATTATCAGTCCGATGAAGGATGGGCAAGAAGTGTGTTCTGTTGTCCTTGACTCGGAATATTGGGATTCGTTCAATGAGCAGATGGCCGAATTAGGGAATAATCTAAGGGATTCCGGTATAGAGGTGCGCCAAATGAGTCGGGAAGAGATGGAGAAGATGCAGGAAACTATCCGCCAGTCATTGAAAGGACTGGATGCTTATGCCATAGCTGAATAGATGATGGCATTATTTTTCACGAACACAAGATAATAAAACACTCTCTTTTAGTTAGATTACAAAAACTTTTTAATTGTCTTGCCTTTCCGGAAGTTGTGAAACTGCCGGAAAGGCTTTGTTTTTTAAGATGAATCTCCATGAAAAATCGAATTGTTTTATATCTTTGCAAGTAATATAAAAAACACACATTAAAGAAGAAAGATGAAAAACGAAATTACCGGAATGAAACTCAGACTGATAGTCATGAACTTCTTGCAGTTTGCCGTATGGGGGGCTTATCTTACTTCCATGGGGACGTATTTGTTTAATATTGGCTTGGGGGCCAAGATAGGTCTGTTTTACGCCATGCAGGGGATTGTTTCCTTGTTTATGCCTGCCATAATGGGAATTATTGCCGACAGGTGGGTGCCTGCTCAAAAATTATATGGTTTCTGTCATTTTATGGCTGCCGTGTTTATGGTGGCTGCCGGGTGGTATGGCTATGTGGATGGTGAAGCGGTTAATTTCGGTACTTTGTTTACATTTTATTCTCTTAGTGTAGCTTTTTATATGCCAACATTGGCTTTGACAAATTCGGTAGCCTATACCGCACTGGATAAAGTAAAACTGGATCCTGTCATCGCTTTTCCTCCCATCCGTATTTTCGGAACGATTGGTTTCATCTGCTCCATGTTGCTGACGGATATCTTGGGATTCCAAAATAATTATATGCAGTTTTTTTCTTGTGCTTGCTTTGGAGTGATACTGGCGGTTTATGCGCTTACTTTGCCTGAGTGTCCTGTAAGTCGTGGTGGAGAACAGAAATCGTTGGTAGATGCTATGGGATTACGGGCGTTTACACTGTTCAAACAGAAAAAGATGGCTATTTTCTTTATATTTTCTATGTTGTTGGGGGTTTCTTTACAGATAACCAACGGTTTTGCCAATCCGTTTCTCAGCAGCTTCAAGGGAGTTCCGGAGTATGCCGATACGTTTGGAGTGAATCATGCCAATGCATTGATATCTTTGTCGCAGGTGTCGGAAACATTGTGTATCTTATTAATACCGTTTGTGTTGAAGCATTTCGGAATCAAGCGTGTTATGCTGATAGCCATGTTGGCATGGGTACTTCGTTTCGGATTGTTCGGACTGGGGAATCCTGGGCCGGGTGTCTGGATGTTTGTACTGTCCATGATTGTGTATGGGGTGGCTTTCGACTTCTTCAACATTTCTGGTTCGTTGTTTGTTAACAATGAAACTGATTTATCCATCCGTTCCAGTGCTCAGGGATTGTTCGTGATTATGACAAATGGTATTGGTGCTACGGTGGGAACGTTGGGAGCTCAGGCAGTGGTAAATCGTTTTGTTGATATGAACAGCAGTGCTCCGCAGATGGAGGGATGGAGCATGACATGGTTTGTCTTTGCGGGATATGCCTTGGCGGTTGCGGTATTGTTTGCTGTCATATTCAAGTATAAGCATCGTCCCGGGCAAGTTTGATAAATTATTTTTTGACCGTTTCCGATGTAGACGGGAATGGCGGAAGGAAAGTTAAATTATGGATGAAATAGAATTGAAGGTACATGATATGTCCTCTACATTGCAGCCGGCGGATGCATATGCGTTGGTGTTGGAAGAAGTGAACGGCAACCGTAAGCTGCCTATTATTATCGGTTCGTTGGAGGCGCAGGCTATTAAGGTGGTAATGATGGGCTATAAGATGCCCAGACCATTGACGCACGATCTTTTTCTGACGGTGACCAAAGAGTTGGGGACTGCTTTAAAGAAAGTATTGATATATAAGGTAAAGGATGGAGTCTATTATTCCTATCTGTTTTTGGAAAAGGAAGGTGAGGTATTTAAAATAGACTCACGTACTTCCGATGCGATTGCGTTGGCTATGCGTTGCGGGTGTCCTGTCTATACTACTGATGAGATTATGGAAAGTGAGCAATTGCATGAAGTTGGGAGTACGGCATTTTCTGTCAATGTAAATACAGTTGATGTGGTGATGCTGAAAGAAGCATTGTCAAAGGCTATAGAAGAAGAGAATTATGAGCAGGCATCCCGTTTGCGTGATGAGATAAAACGACGGGAACAAGAAGAGGAGAATACAATAGCTTGATATATAAATTGAAAAAACAAGAAGAACTATGCATGTTTTTTATACCCCTGATATAGCGAGTAACCTTGAGCTTCCGGAAGAGGAAGCAGGACATTGTTTACGGGTTTTGCGCCTTTCCATAGGCGATGAGATTATGTTGACCGATGGGAAAGGTTGTTTTTACAAAGCTGTAATCAGTGCTGCAAGCGGTAAACGTTGCCAAGTGAAGGTAACGGAAACGATTCCGCAGGAAAAAGGGTGGAACGGTTGGTTGCATATTGCCATGGCTCCCACTAAAAATATGGATCGTACTGAATGGTTTACAGAGAAAGCGACTGAAATAGGCTTTGATGAACTGTCTTTCCTGAATTGCCGTTATTCCGAACGGAAAGTAATCAAGAAGGAACGTATTGAAAAGATTCTGGTATCGGCAGTGAAACAATCGTTGAAGGCGACTATGCCGGTGCTGAATGAAATGACGGACTTTAATAAGTTTGTTTCACGGGATTTTAAAGGGCAGAAGTTCATCGCCCATTGCTATGAAGGGGAAAAACCTTTGTTGAAAGATATATTGCGTTCCGGAGAAGATGCTTTGGTGATGATAGGTCCGGAAGGAGATTTTAGCGAGGAAGAAGTGGCTAAGGCTATAGCGGCGGGTTTTCAGCCTGTCAGTTTGGGAAAGTCCCGTCTTCGCACGGAAACAGCTGCATTGGTAGCCTGTCATACGCTGAATTTATTAAACCAAAAATAAGAATATGAGAAAAGGTATTTGGGGATTTGCACTCGTAGCGATAGTGCTGCTTATGGCTTCTTGTTCGTCTGAAAGTGAGTATGCCAACGCTATTCCTAAGGATGCGGCAATGGTTATGTCATTCGATTTCAAGACGATGGCGGAGAAGAGCGGCATAAACGGTAAAGGAGGAGAAAAGGTTGTGGCCAAACTGACGGACGCATTGAAAAGCGGTTTGGAGGGTGAAGCTTACAAGACTGCCGAGAAGATTATTCAAAATCCGTCTGAATCGGGCTTGTCTTTTACCGATAAGGTGTATATGTTCATCACTCCTCATTCTAATGCTTTTGCTTTATTGGCGAAAGTGGATGATGAAGGTAAAGTGGAAGCTTTGCTGGAGGCATTAAAGAATGAGCAGATATGTACGGAGTTGAAAAGTGAAAGCGGATGTACATGGACACAGATGGGTACGGCGCTGTGCGCTTTTAATAAGGGGACTTTCTTATTGATGGGTAGTAATAAAGGAGATGCCCTCAGTTTGAAAGGAAGTTTGCTTTCATTGATGCGTCAGGATGCTGAAAACAGCTACGTAAAGACTACAGACTTTGGTAAGTTGGCTTCGGCAAAAGGTGAAGTCGTTACAGTGATGAATATGTCGTTCATTCCTAATGATATTACCATGCAGATGCGTATGGGAATGCCTGCCGATTTGAAACTGGAAGATATCAAATATCTGGTTTCCGCTACTTTCGAAAAAGGCAAAATTGTAGTGGACGTGGAGACTTTGATTGAAAACAAGGATTTGATTGCTATGTATGAAAAACAGTCGGCTGCTTCCTCATGTATTAAAGGAGCCTGTTTAGAGTATTTCCCTGCCAATACGTTGGTTTGGGCAGGAGGTAATATCAATGGAAAGGGTATTTATGATTTGCTTTGCGAAAATCCTACCATCAGGCAAGCGTTGGATAATCCGATGTTACCAATAGATATTGAAGGTATATTCTCTTCTATTCATGGAGATGTTGCGGTTGGCTATAATTCCTTGTCGAATAATGACTTGCTGATTTATGCTGATATAACGAATAAAGACTTTTTGCAGTCCTTCGAAGACCTGAAACCTTTGTTGGCTATGACCGGTGGGCAGATGCAGTTGAACTCTACGGGTAAAGACCAATACGAGTTCCGTATGTATCGCCAAAGCATTTGGTTTGGTGTGAAGGACAATCTGCTTTATATCTCGAACAATGAAAGACTGGCAGATGAGGCAGGCCGCCGTTACGGAGTTTCTTTGCAGAATACTCCTTGGGCCGGACAGGTGACAAAGAACCGTTTCTTTATGGCGTTCAATGCGGCGCAGCTGGTGAAGGATGTTCAGGAGAATCCCCGGTTAACCCGTATGCTGGGCAGCGATGCCGCCATGTTCAATGCCATCCTGGGACCTTGCGACTATATGGATGTGATGGCTCCCGATTGGAAAAGCGCCCAAATGAATATTGTTATGAAAGATAAAGAGGTCAACGTGCTA
>ENA-OPDC01000051-OPDC01000051.1-human-gut-metagenome-genome-assembly--contig:-NODE-51-length-74389-cov-7.476135_pt1 | contig 74389 bp, 71 predicted proteins | sample MGYA00241620_ERZ501503 | MGnify/ENA primary metagenome ERZ501503 (study PRJEB25962, sample SAMEA2042659) | human gut metagenome | biome: human gut; feature: human-associated habitat; material: faeces...
TCCAAATGGACTTTTTATTTTCTATCAAGTGTTCAATTTAATTTTACAATCGGCGATGCTAATTCTAATTAAAATTAACATGTACATAGAAAGGGCAAAGCAATATGGAAGTGTCTGATTACGATTGGCGATTATATAGAAGCTTGCTTCCCAAGTGGCAGGAAAGATATATGGCTAAGCTTAATAAAGAGTATATTGCTCTCTTAAGTAAAAACAATAATCCTTCGACTAATTTCTGGAAGTTGAAAAAAAGAATCCGTCAGGATGCCAAGTCGCCAGGTGTGGCTATTGATATCAGGCGCAGTGACTTTTTTGTAGAAATTCTAAGTCTGATGAACGCCGGTGTGATTAACAGGGAAGATTTAGCTGATTTTAGTAAGGAAGTAACGAACTGGATAGACCAGATTTTGGAGTGGAATGATTGAGAGTTGAATAGTCCCTTGACACTCATTTTGTTGATTAAAGACTTTAGGAAAAAAGGTATGGTTGTTAAAGGCGACACATTGGGAGGCCGATAGAAGCATGAGTAGGAGAAATCGGCTTTCTAAGTTGGTGTGGGAGTATTAAGAGCTGACAGAATGTGGAAATGGATCACTCTAGATTGATATTTACTAATACAACCAGTAAAATATCACTAATCTAGTTTATTGATTGCTATGCAATCGCAAAGTGGGGTATACCTTCGGGTATATCCCATTTTTGTTTATAGGGATTTTGCTTTAAAACCCGGTTTTTATTAAAATATAGAAAGATCAATCCCCTTGCTCTAATGGATACGTCCTATCGCAAGGGTTATTTTTTAACCATAGATAAAAAAGTTAATAGCATGAGGAACGGACGATGAATTCACTCGAATACAAAGGATACAGAGGAACGATTGAGAAGGAAAATGGCATTCTTTTCGGCCATGTTTTGGGCTTCAAGAATACAATTATTTCTTATGAAGGAAATAGTATTGATGAGTTAAAAGACGATTTTCAAAATGGTATCGATGATTACCTAGAAAATTGTCGTATTAATGGCGAAGAACCGGAAAAGGAAAATGATAATTAGCTAAATCCGAATGGAACAATATTTTTTCCATGGAGTTAGCCTAATACAGGGGGCTAAGAATTAAACCCCTGTATAACTTTGCGTGGGACAGTGGTCCCTTGGCACTCATTTTTTGGTGAGTGTCTTTTTTGTTTTTGAAATCTAATTACAAGCGAACTTTCTATCCTATATGTAACAAAGTTTCACTATACAATAAGATAGCAATTGAAATCTTTTTATAAGAATCAGCTTATTTAACTTTACAAAGCACATGTATGATACTAATATTTAAGTATAGAAAGCGATTACATGAATCTTGTAAGGTCTCTAAATGCTTTCAATAATGAAATATTGTTACTTTTTATAGATAGAGGATAACATCATGGAAGAGAGTAAATACCAACGCTTGAGTGATGAAATCTATGCTCAAATAGGCGGCATAGATAATGTTGAATCTCTTATTCACTGCATGACTCGGCTAAGAATTAAAATACGCGATATGTCAAAAGTGAATATCGCTGCGTTAAAGAAAATCGATGGTGTTTTAGGTGTTGTAGAAGCTGACACTCTTGAGGTTGTTCTTGGCCCAGGTGTTAATACCAAAGTAGCCAAGATTATGAACGATGAAGCAGGAGTTAAGGAAGGCGAGAGCTTCCCAACGAATTCTTATCAAGCTAATAAGAGTGAGGTAGAAAGAAAAGCTGCCGAAGTTCACGCAGCTCATAAGGCTTCTCTTAAGAAGACTTGGTGGAGAGCTGCTTTACAGCATATTTCAGCAATTTTCGTTCCATTAATTCCAGCCTTCGTTGGTGCCGGTTTGATTTCTGGTGTGGCAGGGATTTTAAGAAACATGCTCACCGTAAAGATGTTGCCAGCTTCTTGGAACTTGGGCGTCACCGTCTTATCAATGATCGCAAGTGCGCTTTTTGCCTACTTGAACATTTATGTTGGTATTAATACTGCCAAGGAATTTGGCGCTACACCAGGCTTAGGTGGCATTATCGGTGGTATTGTTTACTTGCCAGGAATTGTCGCTCCGGTAACTATTCCTAACATTTTTGACGGCAAGCCATTGGCTGCTGGCCAAGGTGGTATTATCGGAGTCTTGCTAGGAGTATGGCTATTATCTTATGTTGAAAAATTCTTCCATAAGCATATAGCTGACTCAGTTGATATTATTTTTACACCATTCCTAACTATCCTAATAATGGGGTTATTCACAGTCTTCCTCATTATGCCATTAGCTGGCTGGTTCTCAAACTCACTAGTTGGTGCAATTAACTGGGTACTTAAAGTTGGTGGACCTGTTGCTGGTTTCATCCTCGGACTATTCTTCCTACCAATGGTAATGCTCGGTTTACACCAGATTTTGACACCAATTCACTTGGAAATGATTCAAAAGATGGGCTTTACCCCATTGCTTCCTATCTTAGCTATGGCCGGTGCTGGTCAAGTAGGTGCCGCTATTGCCTTGTGGGTAAGATGTCGTAAGAACAAGCAACTTGTTAACATGATTAAAGGTGCCTTACCTGTTGGTATTCTTGGTGTTGGTGAACCATTGATTTATGGTGTTACTTTGCCATTAGGTCGTCCATTCATCACTGCATGTATTGGTGGTGGTATCGGTGGTGCCGTAGTTGCTGCCTTTGGTCAAGTTGGCGCAATCGCTATCGGTCCTTCAGGTATTGCTTTGATTCCATTAATCGCTAATAACATGTGGTGGGCTTATGTCATTGGACTTTTGTCCGCATATGCTGGTGGTTTTATTGCTACTTACTTCTGGGGTGTTCCAAAGGAAGCTATGCTCCCAGATGGTCAAGAAAGTCCTGTAGTTGCTGAAAGAAGAACAGCTGAAGAAAAGGCTACTAACTTGGATATGAAAGCTTCCAACACAGCTCAAGTTTCTCAACCTGTTACTCAAGATATTGAAGCTCCAGTTTCTGGACAAATTGAAGGTTTGGAAAAAGTTAATGACCAAGTATTTTCACAAAAAATGCTCGGTGAAGGTTTTGCAATTGTCCCATCAAATGGTTCAATTGTTGCCCCAATAGACGGCAAGATAGTCAGCGTTATGTCTACTAAACATGCTTTGACTATGACTTCTGCTAAAGGCAATCTTGAAATTTTAATCCACCTTGGAATTGATACGGTAGAGTTGAAAGGTGAACCTTTTGACATTACTGTCAAAGAAGGCCAAGAAGTTAAAGGCGGTCAAAGTCTTGGAACAATGGATATTGATCAGATTAAGAAAGCAGGGAAAGACCCAGTTGTAATAATGACCGTAACTAACAAAGAAACTGTTAAGGACATGAAATTATTGCAGTCTGGAGAAGTTAAAGCAAGTGCTCCTGTTCTTGAAGTTACCAGTAAGTGAGGAAAGCAAAATGGCAATAAAAGATTTAACTACTGAGCAACGTAATCCTGCCTCCATGCATATTGACACTGTTTCTACTGCAGAAATGGTCAAAATTATGAATGAAGAGGATAAAAAAGTTGCCATTGCTGTTGGTACTCAAGATGCTCAGATAGCAAAAGCAATTGATGGAGCGGCTGAACGTTACAAAAAAGGCGGTCGTTTAGTTTATATCGGTGCCGGTACAAGTGGAAGATTAGGCGTCTTAGATGCAGCTGAATTGGTACCGACTTACGGAATTAAACCTGAAAGAGCCATTGGTTTAATTGCTGGTGGCCAAGGTGCAATGTACAAGGCCGTTGAAGGTGCTGAAGATGACACTGATTTAGGTGCAAAAGATCTGAAAAAGTTAAATCTGAATGAAAAAGACACGGTTTTAGGTATAGCTGCTAGCGGCCGTACTCCTTACGTAATTGGCGGCCTTGAGTATGCTAACAAAGTTGGTGCGCTCACTATTTCAATCGCCTGCGTTAAAGATTCTGAAATTGGTAAACATGCTAATATTGCAATTGAAGCTGTAGTTGGTCCTGAGATTGTCACTGGTTCTACTCGTATGAAGGCAGGAACCGCACAAAAGATGATCCTGAACATGATTTCTACTGGGGTCATGATTAGGCAAGGGAAGGTTTTTGAGAATGTCATGATCGATGTATTACCAACAAATTCAAAATTGGTTGACCGAGCAGGACGAATTATTTCAGCCGTCACAGCTGCAACGCAAGAGCAAGCTTTGGAGGCATTAAAGAAAGCAGACAATGATGTCCCTCTTGCCATTACGATGATTAAGACTAAAACTGATAAAGCTGCAGCTCAAAAGCTACTTGAACAATATAATGGCAATGTTAGTGAAGTTATCAAGAATAACTAAAATGAAGCCAAAAAGTGATACGCTTTTTGGCTTTGTTTTTTTAGAAGGAATAAGTTATGTTAGGATTCTCGCTTTATTTAAATGAAGATATTACCCCAGCGACTGAACAATATATCAATCGTTTGAAGAAATATGGTTTTAATGGGATTTTTACCTCAGTACACATCCCTGAGGAAGATTCTCAGAAATATCGAGCAAGATTGCTTAGTTTGGGCAATTTAGCTAAGAAGAATAATTTAGATGTAATGGTTGATATCGATCAGGCTAGCTTAGAGAAATTGAATATTTCGTTGAGCAGCTTAGATTCTTTGAAAGAGCAAGGAATTACCGGACTAAGAATTGATGATCGATTGGCACCTGAACAGATAGCTGATTTATCACAGAAGATCGAAATTGGCATAAACGGCAGCACTTTTACAGAAGAAGAACTAAAGCAACTAGTTGCCTTTGATGCAAAAATGGAGAGTATACAAGCTTGGTTCAACTTTTATCCTTGCCCTGATACCGGAATTAGTCGTCAATTTTTAGCCGAGCAAACAAAAATGTTTAAGCATTACGGCATGAATGTTCAGGCATTTTTTGCTGGGGATGAAAATCTCCGTGGACCATTACATGAAGGTTTACCGACACTAGAATATCAGAGGTATTATGACCCTTTAGCTAGCATTCTAGAATTTAAAGAATTAGGAATCGATTTGCTTTATTTAGGTGATCCCGGCATTAGTGAACGGTCGCTTAACCAAATTAAAACCTATCAAGATGAAGATAGTCTTGTTCTTTATACAGAAAGAGCAGAAAATGCTTCTGAAGAAATGTACAATTATATCCTGGGAAAACATAATCAACGCCCTGATCCGGCTGAATATGTGGTACGTTGCGAGGATTCGCGAATGCACAGCGTGCCAATGATTACTCCAGAGAATACGATTTTAAGGGAAAAAGGAAGCATCACTTTAAATAATCATCTTTATCAGCGATACGCAGGAGAAATTCAGTTGGTTAAAGATACGCTTCCTATGAATAAGAGAGTAAATGTAGTTGGAAGAGTTACCGACGGTTCTCTTCCTTTAGTAAATTTGATTCAGCCAAGTCAGGAGTTTTATTTATATGAAAAGTAGTGAATAACTATGCAAAACATTTTTTCGATAATCAATGGTAAGAAAGCGCAATTGCCTAAAAAAGAGCAACTTTTAGGGGAGTATATCATTGCTAATCCAGAAAGTGTTATTTCTTCCTCAATTCAAAAGCTTTCTAAAGATACCGGGATTAGTACTGCGACTATTGTGCGATTTTGCCGAGAGATTGGTACTAATGGCTTTGGCGATCTAAAGCTGCAGCTGGTTGCCGCCAGATCAAGTGCAAGCAATAATGATTATCATGAATTCGATGCAGGAGAAGGCATCGCTGCAATCAAGAATACAATGGCCGCTCGTTTTAAGAGCGTGATTGAAGCTACACAAGGTGGGCTGAATGATCCAAGTGTGGAAAAAGCTATTCAAAAAATCAACACTTCCGCTTCGATTCTAGTCTATGGAGCCGCTGCTTCTGGTCTAGTAGCCAATGACATGTGCCAAAAGTTTATGCGAATCGGCAAAAATATCAGCTATATACCAGATTTTCACGTTACTTTAGCCAAGTTGGCCTCATTTACAGTAAACGATTTGTTAGTTTTGATTAGTAACGATGGTAAAACTACGGAAATTAGTGATTTGCTAAAAGTCGCTGACGAATTTGGCATCCCCACGCTTCTTTTAACGGCTAATCCGAGAGCATCAATTGCCAAAAAAGTAGATTTGGTTTTATTAACTCAAGATATTGGGGAGCCGGCCATTAGATCCGGAGCTACAACTTCTTTGATCAGCCAACTTTTTGTGGTGGATGTGCTTGTTTTCTCATATTTATCAACCCATACCGATGAAGTTCTCAAGAATTTGAAGAAGTCCAATCAGGCTACGGATATTCATAAAAATAAGAGAAAGTAGTTAAAGCAAGATTTAATTCATTTGCAAGTAAACGTACACCGTTAACATGTGCAAATATGACTTTAACAAATGACGAAAACCCATTATATTTTAGGTAATAATATAGCTATTTATATATTGGAGGATTAAATCATGAAGATAAGAAAAGCTATCATTCCTGCAGCAGGATTAGGCACTAGATTTTTGCCAGCAACTAAGGCATTGCCTAAGGAAATGTTGCCAATTGTTGACAAGCCAACGATTCAATTTATTGTGGAAGAAGCTAAGGCTTCAGGAATCGAAGATATCTTAATTGTTACTGGTAAGAATAAACAAGCAATTGAAAATCATTTTGATTCAAATCCTGAACTTGAACAAGATTTGGAAAAGACTGGCAAGTCAGAACTGTTAAAGTTAACACAAGGAATTACAAATTTAGGCGTGAACTTATACTACACACGTCAACCACACCCAGCAGGTTTAGGTGATGCTGTTTATCGTGCCCGTAGTTTCGTTGCTGGTGAACCATTTGTAATTATGCTTGGCGATGATTTAATGAAGGATAAAGTTCCTTTGACTAAGCAGTTAATTAACGATTACGACAAGACTCATGCATCAACCATTGCCGTTATGAAGGTGCCACACAAGGAAGTTTCCAAGTATGGTGTGATTGCACCAGATGGTAAGATCGCTGATGATTTGTACAATGTAAAGAGCTTTGTAGAAAAGCCAGATGTTGATAAAGCTCCGAGTGATTTGGCAATTATTGGTCGTTACTTGTTAACACCTGAAATTTTTGACATTTTGGAACATCAAAAACCAGGTCGTGGTGGTGAAGTACAATTAACTGACGCCATTGATACAATGAATAAGACACAACGTGTATTTGCTCAAGTCTTTAAAGGTCAACGTTTTGATGTTGGTAATAAGGAAGGCTATCTTGAAACTTCCATTCAATATGGTTTGAAGCACCCTGAAACGCGTGATGCCTTACGCAAGTACATTAAGGAATTAAGCAAGACATTATAATATGATATTAATCCATAACAATCTTTTATATTAAAACTTAATCTATCACCTGAAGTGGGTGATGGATTTTTTTGCAATAAAAAAGCGAGGACTGCAAACATTGCAATCCTCGCCTTTAATATCCAGAACACAGATCAAGCGCCTGTCTATGCTAGAGGCTCCAGGCCTGATGGGTGTCTTGATATGTGGTATTTTTTATATTTCGATTGAAAGAATAATAGTCTTCTTCAAAATTCAATATCACAACAGCACCTCATTTCTACAAATCTGGGTTATGAATTTTTATCATAAAGTAAGCGCTTACCTTATTTACCTTTAATATATCATAAAATCGCCGAATTTTGTAGCATTTTAATTCTAGAAAGGGCAAAAAGAGTTAAAACATGTTACATTAGATATAGACAATATAGTAATTATTATTTTTAGAGGTAGAAATGATTAGACAAGCAAGAAAAACAGATTTTCCATTTGTATATCCTATTCTTAAGCAGATTTTTGACGAAATGCAGATGAAGTCGATCGAATCATTGCCAGAAGACCAATTCTATAGTTTGATGAAGCTCGGCTTTATTTCTGAAGACTATCGTTATTCTTACCGCCGTGTTTGGGTAGACGAAAGAGAGGGCAGAGTCGTTGGTATTCTCGACATGTATCCATACAAGGACCAAAAGATCATTGATGTTGTTTTGCGTCACAATTATGCTAAAACTGGCTTGCCAATTTCAACTGTGATTTTTGATGATCAAGAAGCTTGGCCACATGAGTGGTACATCGATTCCTTAGCTGTTCATCCCGACCACTGGGGTGAAGGAATCGCCAGCAGCTTGATGGATGAAGCTGAAAAGATTGCCAAGGATCATGGCTATAACATCATCAGTTTAAATGTGGATAAAGAAAATCCACGTGCACAAAAGCTCTATGTTCATAAAGGTTACGAAGTAGAGAAGTCAATGACCATTGGCGATCGTACTTACGACCACATGATCAAACATATTTAACGGCAAGAGGGATGCGAGAGGCATCCCTTTTTTTACGCATTTGATGGCAACATAAATCTTACTTCATTGTAGATATCCAATGCATTCTTCTTATGTCCATGAGCCAGCCAATCAGTAACATGCGAGAACAGCACAGAAGTGAAGCCTTTGATGTGGTTATTTGAATAATCGCTGTTAAACAAGTGTGTTTGCATTTCTTTGAAAAAGGCGTTGCTGATGTCTTGGCAGATGTGACGGGATGCATTTTTTGATGCCAAATGATAAACATTAATGTAGAACAGGCGAGTGCGATCAATTTGCTTGAGATAAGCATAAATAATCTGTTCGGTGTCGTAGTCGCGGTAATCTAAAAAGTGCTGATGAATCTCATGTTGAATCGCATCAGAAAACAAGTCCGGCATGCTTGAGTATCTACTGTAGAAAACGCTACGCGTGATACCGAGTGCATCACAAAATTGCGTTACAGAATATGTCTTTAATAATGTAGTAGCTAATTCCTCTTTTAAAATTCTAATTGCTATATTTCTATTCATACATAATTCCCCTTTATATAGTACTTAATTAAATTACACCTATCTCTAACTTTCTCACTCACTTCATGGTTATAAAATATATCAGGAGTGGAATAATATAGCAATAGTCTTTTTTTATAATAATTTGTTTATAGCTTGATGTAAGCATGATCCACGCGCTTAATGTGCTTACAGGTAATGCAAAAAATTTTTTGTAAAATAAAAAAACATAACTACTGTAAATGAACAATAATCATGCGTAATCGCTGAAAACGTTGATTTAACAACATTCTTACTCAAGAATGCTTTAATACCGGGATTTGTAGCTATATAGTTAATCATTAATCTTATCTAATGGAAGATACAAAAAGGAGCAGGCTGTATGAAAATCGTGGGGCAAATTAAAAGAGTTCAAACAGATGACCAAACCATTTGAACCCTTGGATTAGGAACTTTATTAAGGTCAACTACCCTAGACTTCAGTCTAGGGTAGTTGACTAATTTCTCTCGGTTAAAGTAACAGGATAGCTATTCCGTATATGGTATAAAAAATATTTCATGGGTCGAAACGAGTTCCAAGCCGCGAAACAAAGTCTGAAGGCAATGAAAACGAATACATTTTCAAAAAATGATGATATAAATATAACCGTAAGGTAAATGAAACGGAACAAAAGAAGAGATAAAAACTTATTCAAAGGAGAGAAATAAGATGAACGGTAAGAAATATTCAGTAGTTATTGCCGGTGGTGGTAGTACTTTTACACCAGGATTTGTCCTCGACTTAATCAAGAGTCAAGACAAGTTCCCAATGAGACAATTGAAGTTCTACGATAACGATGCAGAACGTCAAAAGAAGATAGGTGAAGCTGTTAAGATCATCATGAAGGAAAGAGCTCCACAAATTAAGTTCTCATACACCACTGATCCAAAGGAAGCTTTCACCGACGTTGACTTCGTAATGGGTTCAATTCGTGTTGGTAAATACCACATGAGAAGCTTGGATGAAAAGATCCCATTGAAATACGGCGTAAATGGTCAAGAAACTACCGGACCCGGAGGAATGGCTTACGGTCTTCGTTCAATTCCTGCCATCATTCAAATCATTGACTGGATGCAAGAATACTCACCAAATGCTTGGATGATCAACTACTCCAACACTATTGCGATCGTTGCTGAAGCTTGCCGTCGTCTTCGTCCAAACGCAAAAGTTATCAACATCTGTGACATGCCTATTGATGACATGGACAGAATGGCAGCTATCTGCGGTCTTAACAGCTGGCATGACATTGACTTCAACTACTACGGCTTGAACCACTTCGGCTGGTGGAAAGAAGTTAGAAACAAGAAGACCGGCGAAGACTTGATGCCTAAACTTAAGGAATACGTTAAGGACCATGGCTATTGGGTAGGCGGTGAATACGACAAGAATACTGAAGCTTCATGGGAAGCAACATTCAAGAAGGTCGCCGACGACTACAAGATGGATCCAGAAACCTTGCCAAACAATTACATGCAATACTACTACTTCCCACAATATGAAGTAGCAAACGCTGATCCAAAGCACACTCGTACCGATGAAATTCGTGAACACCGTCAAAAGATTGTCTTCGGTGAATGTGAACGTATCGTTAAGGCTGGTACCGCTAAGGACAACATTTGGGACATCTCAGGTTTGCACTCAGAATATATCGTTGATATTATTCACGCTATTGCTTTTAACACTCACGAAAAGTTCTTGGCTAACTGCCCTAATAATGGTGCCATTTCTAACATGGATCCAGATTCAATCGTTGAAGTTCCTGCATTATTCGGTGCTGATGGTATTCAACCTATGGCAACTGGTAAGGCCGGCCGCTTCCAAAGAGGTTTGATGATGGAACAACAAACTTGTGAAAAGTTGGTTGTTGATGCCTACGTTGAACATTCTTACCAAAAGATGCTTCAAGCCTTCGCTTTGAACAAAACTGTACCAGACGCTTCAGTTGCTAAGAAGATTTTGGATGACATGATTCCAGTTAACGCTCCATACTGGCCAGAATTGAAATAATCCAGTTAAACTGCACACCTTTAAAACAAAGAATTAAAGGATAACCGTCTATGTGGCGGCTATCCTTTTTGCATCTAACATGATATTCTTTTGGTAAAGACAAAATATAGGAAAGAAAGGAAAAAAAGATGGATTTAGAAGCAGCGGTCATGAAGAACAAAGAAGGTTTTAACGAGACTGATAAGGCGATTGTGAGCTACTTGTTGCAATATCCTGAAGCTGCCAGCAAGTTGAGTCTGATGGAACTTGCACAGAAGCTGTATGTTTCTAAGTCCGCTATTTTTCGTTTAAGTAAAAAGCTGGGGTTGAGTGGTTTTAGCGAGTTGAAGTTTGAATTGTCTGAATTAACGGCTAAAAAGGCGCAGCGCGAAAAGTATGCGCAAGGTTTGAATTTTGACGCTAATTTGCAAAAGATTCTGGAAGAGACCGTTAAGTATTTTAAGGGTTTGAATCTGGCTGATTTGTTCAATGATTTGGATCGCGCTGAAACAATTTATATTTATTCAACCGGTTGGCAGCAGCAAATCATTGCGGAATATTTGGCCCATTCCTTTTTCTTGATTGGTAAAAAAGCGATTATTCTGCCGAGTGCGCGCGACGAAGTTTCGATGCTAGGGCGGTCGGTGAAAACCAACGACATGCTGTTTGTGATTTCGTTTGGCGGCTTTAACAAGACGATTCTGGAAGAGCTAAAGAAAATCGATGCGGTCAATAACCAATTGAAGCTGGTTTCTTTGACTAGTTGGCAGCCAGGAAAGATTGCCTCGCTGAGTAATTACAGCTTTTTCTTTAAAACGACGCCATTTCAGTTTAGCAATCAGAATGCGGTCACGTTCAGCTCAGCCTATGTTTTGATCGATTTGTTGATGAATGAGTACGGCAAGCATTGCGGTTTGTAAAAAATAGAGGATATGGATTATGAAGAAATTATTATTGCTATCAACAGGGGGCACGATTGCTTCTGTAGCATCTAACGCTGGTTTGGTACCTAAGGAAACTGGCGAAGAGTTAATCAAGATGCTGGGTAAATTGCCTTATGACATTCACGTCGAGGATATCTTGCAGCTGGATTCATCCAACATTCAGCCGGAAGAATGGAAGTTTATCGCACAAAATATCTATAAATACCGCAATGATTATGATGGCATCGTCGTTTCACACGGTACGGATACGATGGCATATACCGCTTCAATGCTGTCTTTTATGTTGAAGGATATTAATATCCCGGTCGTTTTAACGGGGAGTCAGGTGCCAATTAACGTCGTCTTAAGTGACGCCCACGACAATTTGCGTTTGGCCTTTGCGGCTGCCGCTACTTGTCCGCCTGATATTTATTTGGCCTTCCACAACAAGGTAATGTTGGGTTGTCGCTCAGTGAAGGTGCGGACAACCAACTTCGATGCCTTCGAAAGTGTGAATGTGCCACCTGTAGCCACTGTTTCTTCTGATGGTTTGGTCTTCAATACTGACGACCATTTTCAAAAGAAGCACGATGGCGAGCCGGTTTTGAATACCAAGATCAATTCACACGTTTCTTTGGTCAAATTGTTCCCTGGTTTTGATCCGAATTTACTGTTTGCGATGGTAGATAGCGGCTGTCGCGGGATCGTTATTGAGGCCTATGGTTTGGGCGGGATGAACTTTATTCGCCGCAATATGGTAGCCGCAGTCGGTAAGTTAATCCGTCGCGGCATCCCCGTCGTCGCCAGCAGCCAATGTTTATATGAACGTAGCGATTTAACCAAGTACGAAGTAGGACGTGAGGCCTTGCTTGAAGGTGCGATCAGCGCCTGCGATATGACGTCTGAGAGTGCGATCACTAAGTTGATGTGGGCTTTAGGCCAAGGCATGGATGTCCACGAAATCGATGATTTCTTCAATACTAATGTCGCTGGCGAAGTAACTCTTAAGTAAGTCTAAAAATTGTTACAATTTGGCTAAATGTAAGCGTACTCATTCCCGCGATGGCAAGCTCCGTGTATAATATAGAGATAAAAGGAGCGGTGCCCGGATGAAGAGTAAAGTTTTAGAAAAAATATGGATTATTCTGGCAGCATTAGGTATTGGCGTTTCCCTTTTTATCAATAATTCCAACAAGCTAATCGAGTCTAATGCATCAAACTTTTCCAACGCAATAATTAGTAAAAAGTAAATTAATTCAGTCACGCAAGTGGCTGTTTTTTTATATAATAAAGAAAAACATGAAATGGACGTGAATGAATTGGATAATTTTGAAGAAGTTAGAAACAATTTGCAAATGATTGAAGAAATGCTTAACCGCATGCCACTTGAACACGGTGGTGAGAATGATGTTTTTGCAGTGACTGCTAAGGATATGGACGATTTGCTCAGCAATGTAACCCCAGACATGAACGGCAAAGATGTTGTAGAAAAGGCTAAGCCAATTTTACACACTTGCCACAAGGTTTTGGAATTGCGCAAGAAGGAAAATCGTTTGACTCCAGAACAAGAATCTTTGCTTGAAGACATCGAAAAGCTTGACTAAGAGTTTAATTGGAAAAAAATTATAAAACGGCCTGAAACAGGTACTGCGTGAGCTTCTGTGTTAAAATGTAAGTATAGAAATCGCTTACATTTAATACAAAAAAGAGGTAAAAATTATGGAACTTTTAATTGCAACTCATGAGGGCCTTGCTTCAGGCCTTGTTTCTGCACATGACATGCTGGTAGGCAAAAACGACCAAATTATGACAATTGAACTTAACGACAGCGGCATCAGAGACTTCCGCAGACGTTTTGCTGAATTGATGGACAGACATCAATCAGGTCAAGTTTTGATTTTGACTGATTTAAGAAATGGTACGCCACACTTGGTAGCTAAGGAATATGAAGAAGCTCACCCGGACAGCGTAAGAGTGGTTAGTGGTGCTAACTTGCCAATGGTTTTGGAATTAGGCCACAATTTAATTAGCGCTAATTTAGATGATGTCGCAAGAAGAGCCATCCAAGTTGGTCGCGGCGACATCGAAGTTGATAAAATGCAATTGGCATAAAGAAAAGACGGTATTTCTACCGTCTATTTTTTTGCAAAAAAGTGTTTGATTTTAGTGAAGATATTTTCTGGTTTTTGATTAGAATCATCAATGTTAGTAGGTTGAGTATTATTCTCTTTATTTTCTTGTTTAGTAGAAGAATAATATTTAGCCTTTTTTAGATTCTTATTTTGATGATGATTAGTCTTTTTCTTAGTACTTTTATGATCAGATAAGCGAATATGCTGGGTGGTTATGCTCTTTGATTTTCGATTGAAATAATGCTTTTCATCGGTCTGAGCTTCCATCGCAATATCAGGTCTGATGTAGTAAAGATCCCTACTTTCATAGCTGTTGATCAAGAAGACCAAAATATCATGCAGGTCGCAAATGCAGTGCCAGGCCTGCTTTTTATCAGGTTCTAACTTGCTATCATGAATGGCGGCGTTACCCATACGGCGAACTTCGTCGAATAAATCCATGATGCTAAGCGGATAATTAACCTCTGAGCGTAAGTAATGTGTATCGTTTCGCAAATTGCGGTATTCGCCATCGCGGATCGGATAATACTGGTTTAAATTTTCTAGCTTAAAAATCTTCTTCACGATCGTTTCAAGCAGCAGGCGTGCATTACTGATAACATCGCGATAGTCATCGATCGTATATAACTTATAAATTTTTTCTACAGCAGGATATTGTTCATTGAAGTACTTGCTGTCTTTTAAAAAATCAAAATTAATTTCCATTATGTTTCCCTTTGATTAATTCAAAAAAGATATTTGCTATTTTAGCTCAACTTGGTACCCTAGTAAAAAAAGGTATTTTCAAATAGGGTGTAAACATGAAAAAACATAAAAAACTTTGGGCAACGGGGATCATTATTGTCTTAATCGGTATTCTCGTTGCCGCTGGTAATTTTTATTATACAAAAGATCGGCAAATTAACCGTATTGTAATGAATTTACGCAATCCAAAAACTGGAATGGCAAAATACGTAACAGCTTCAACGCCAGATATGAACGTCACCGATAGCAGTTTAAAACCGCTCCAAAGCTATTTTAAAGAGCACAAGCAAGCTGCTAACCGTTTAGCTTATAACTTGCGTCACAACCGTGATAGCGGCGAAATTCAGTTGGTAGAATCCGGCAGATACTTCCTGTTCTTTCCAAAATACACGCTGCGTGTGCAAGTCTATCGTCCGCAGATTAAGACCAACCACGCTGGTTCAACTTTGATGATTAACCACAAAAATTATGGTCAAATGGAAGGTGGCAACCAGAACTACTACCAAGATTTAGGCATGGTTTTCCCAGGACGCTACCACATTTCAGTTAAATCAACGGTTAACGGCCGCAAGCTTGATGCCGATTCAATCGTCAATATTTGGTCCAACAAGACCGTCGATATGAATATCAAGACGGCTACGTTCCAAATCCGCAGCGTGCCTAACGGCGTCATCTACGTCAACGACCGTAAGGTAGGTAAGCTCAACAAGTACGGTAATTATACTTTTAAAGACTATCCAATTGCTAAGCGCATGGAAATCTACATCCAAAGCACCGTTAACGGCAAGAAGATCAAGTCCGAAACGGTTAGAGACTTGTCACAATCAATCAGCTCAGAATTTAGCGATAGTGAAGATGATGTGACCGACTACGACAATACCGCCGATACTTACCAAGGCAACAGCGAAAAGGACGTCTACCAAGATGAGGAAGGCGACTACATTGTCAATCCGATCTGGCCTGGTTTGATTCAGGCGGGGGATGCCGCTAGAATGCTCTACAACAACTTCAAGGAGCCAGACGCCGAAGCCTTTGAAAATGGTGAAGATAATGCCGACTACAAGAAGATTGCTAAGCAAGTTAAGGCTTGGAAGAAGAAAAAGAATCTTAAGAAGTATAGCGTGAAGGTGAAGGTAATCTCAGTCTTGCCAGGCGAACGCAATTACAGCAATGTGAACTATGAAGTAACCTTTATCAGAAAGTTTAAGGACAAGAGCAAAAAGAAAGAGAAGTTGTCATACCAGAACGCTATTTTCCATCAAGTCGATGGGCAACAAGAGATTCAAACTTTAGGAAAGTGCAGATTAATCAAAACAAAAACTAGCAATTAAAGCTTGATGTTATAGGCTTTTCCACTTGTTAAAAAGTGGGAAAGCTTTTTTTGTGCCAAAAACAGATTGACAAAATTGTAATATCATATTACTGTATTAATTAAATAATACAGTAAAACAAAAAGCAGAAAAATGAGGTTTTTAAAATGAATGAAATTCTTGTGGTGGACAATATCACCAAGACTTACGGGAAAAAAAGCGAAAAACAATACCAAGCTTTGAAAGGCATCAACTTCAAGGTCACCTCAGGCGAATTCGTCGCAATCATGGGTGCTTCAGGCTCTGGTAAGACTACCTTGTTAAACATTCTTTCAACGCTTGATAAGCCAACTACCGGCCAAGTTTTTATCAACGGTAAAGACATCAGCAATTTAAATGCCAACCAAATGGCTGACTTCCGTAGTAAGGAAATTGGATTTATCTTCCAAGACTTCAACTTATTGGAAAATTTGACCAACCGTGAAAATATTGCGTTGCCACTCAGCTTGCGCGGTATTTCAACTAATCGCATTAATCCACTTGTGGATAAAATTGCAGCTAAGTTGGGGATTAAAGAAATTTTGGACAAATATCCAGCTGAAATTTCTGGTGGTCAAAAGCAGCGTGTTGCTTCAGCTCGCGCACTTGTTCACGAACCAGCCATGCTGTTAGCCGATGAACCAACCGGTGCGCTGGACTCTAAGAGTGCCCGTGAACTTTTAAATACAATGGAAAACTTAAACAAAAACGATGGCGTAACTACTTTGATGGTTACCCACGATCCATTTTCCGCCAGCTTTGCCAACCGCATTTTATTTATCAAAGACGGTAAGATCGGTGAGCAAATGGTAAAGGGTAACAAGAGCAGAACTGATTTCTACCATGAATTAATTGCTCACTTAGGAACCGAAGAATAGGAGGTGAGAAGCATGATTTGGAAGCTATCCTTAACTGGGATTAAAAGCCGGTTAAAAGACTACACGGTGCTGTTTTCAGGGCTAGTTGTAGCCAGCATGATTTTCTACATGTTCTTGTCTTTGGCCATTAATCCCGGTTTTATGAGTCACGACGTTAACGCACCGGGAAATTACTTAAGCTTTATTTTCGGCTTTGGTATTGTCCTGCTCGCAATTATCACATTTGTTTATCTGGTTTACGCCAATTCGTTTTTGCTGAGCATGCGTCAGCACGACTACGGCATGTTTATGATGCTGGGGGCAAAGAGTTCCAGGATCGGTTTATTGATCTTCTGTGAAACTTTGCTTACAGGAATTATTGCAGCCGTACTTGGTATTTTTATTGGGTTTGGTTTAACCGCACTTATTTCTAAATTATTAATTGCTAACCTTGGTCTTAAAATTACACACTTCCAAGTAATTTTGCCTAGTGCGATTATTTGGACCTTGATCTTCTTTGTCGCAATTTTCTTCCTTGCTGCTTTAAGAAACGCGCATAAACTCGTTAGAAGTAAAGTCATTGACTTGCTTCACGAAAGTCAAAAGCCAATTAAACTTAGCCGTAAAAATGGTTTAAGAGTTTTTGAGGCAATTTTAGGTATTGTACTTTTAGCAGCTGGTTACTACATCATGAGGATGCCAGCTAGCGCAATTTTCTTCATCATTCCAGCTGCTTTAATCACTATTGTTGCTGGTACCTACTTCACTTTCGACTCTCTTTTCACTCTCATTATTAATTTCCTACTTAAAAGAAAGAACTTCGCTTACCGCGGTATTCGTATCTTCACTCTAGGTCAATTAAAATTCAGAATTCGCGATTACACCCGTATTCTTTCAGTTATCTCACTACTTTTCGCATTAGCACTTGGTGCCATTACTGTTGGTCTTAACTTCAACTCTTTGAATGACCAAGCTGTAAAAAGCACATACTATGACGCAACAATCATTGAAAACAGTCCGGCTGTTCAAAAGAATGTGGATAAATTAGACATCAAAACCAGATCGACATATCACTATGTTGAAACTAAAAAAGACGTTTACTTCGATAAAAGTGAATTTGAAAATACACCATTAAGAGACGTTAAGTTTAAACAAAACGGTAATAACTTCCCGATTTATAAACCAGTTACGCTTAAAACTAGCGAACTCACTATGAAAGACAGTTACGCTGGCAATGTTTTGAGAATTCAAACTAATACTTTAGGTAAGACAGTCAAATTAGTTTCATCCAATCAGTTAAAGAATATCCAAGGACAAAAGAAGTTTATTACTTTAATTACAGTAAAAGACTTTGTTAAGGATTACCTAACTTTGATGAAATTGGAGAAGGTGCAACTGGCATCTAATCCAGCCATGGCTCAAGCTTTGTCACGAACCAAACCATTCTCATACCAAATGATTTTGGGTTTTACCAGTGGTTTCGAATTCATGGGGTTCTTCCTGGGAATCGCATTCCTCACCATGCTCGCATCCACATTGATGTTCAAAGTTTTGAGCGGCGCCGCCAGCGACAAGATGCGCTACGAAATGCTTTATAAGATTGGTACTAGAAGAAAGGTGCTCAAGCAATCCATTAGACACGAAATTGGCGTGTTATTCCTTCTTCCTGGGATCCTCGGTGTGATCGACGTCTTGTTTGGACTCAGATTATTTACAGCACTTTTGCCACATCCATACATGGGCTTCTGGGTACCATTCTCAATCTTCATTGTTCTCTACTTCATCTACTATGCCGTTACAGTTAAACTGTATGAAAACCTTGTTTTGCAAAAATAGATAAAAATAAAAAAAGCAGTTTTCCAATTGGAAATCTGCTTTCTTTTTGGCTATAAATGCATCTTGTTCCAGCTAGGGATCTTAATCTCGCCCTTGGCACTCATTGTCATAATGGTGATTGAAGCGTTTCTAGGACCCGGTACAAGAGGGATGTTATCACCGTAGCGGTACCACAAACTTCTAATAGTAAAGCCGTGTGTTACAAGCAAAATATTTTCGGCACCATCAAGTTGGCTGATCAACTTAAAACCTTTATCAAGACGTGCCCAATATTCTTCAGCGTTTTCTGCATCGTGGTATGGGTCGGCATCCTTAATCCAGTCCTTGATCGTATCGATACTTTCGTGGGCAAATAGTTCTTGTCTAGTTGCGTAGCCGTGGCTGCCACCGATCATGCGCCAGGCCATTTCAGAATCGAGGCCTTCGAAGTAGCCATAGAATTGTTCTCTAAAGAATGGGCTAGCAAGGTGTTGCAATTCATCCTTGTTGACGTTGTGCTTCATGATGATTTCACAGGTATCGCTAGCTCTCTTTAAGTCACTAGACAAAGCAATATCGAATGGGACGTCCTTTAAAGCTTCACCGGCCTTTTCAGCACCTTCAATGCCTGGTTCAGTTAATGGAGTATCGCACCAACCTTGCATCTTGTTGTAACGGTTAATATAAGTTTGACCATGTCGAACGACGTAAATTCTCTTCATTTCTGTCTCCTTATAAAAATAAAAAACTCACCGTTTATTTTATTTAAAAAAGGTGAGCAGATAAAGCTAATTATTTTTCATGATAAATTTTTCTGACGTTCTGAATATCTTGTGGTTGAATTGTGTAGATCGAACCTTTAGGATACATGACTGACACGGAATTGGTGTGGTTTAAACCAATTGCGTGGCCCAATTCGTGTTCAGCCGTGTTGACGATGCGTTTGTTGCTGTAGCCGTACCACTCGTTTTGCAAGTAGTAGCGGTTCAAGTGTACGTCGGCTTTTAACAAATGACCCGTTGATGGGTTATAAGTCGTTGCCGTTTCACCGGCTGCATTGGTATCGCTGTCGTCAACCGTGCTGATCACGATCTGGGCGCGATTTTTATCATCAGTTTGGTAGAAAGTGAAAGCACCCGTTCTGTTCCAGGCGTTCATCGCATCGATTGCGGCCGAACGCAACTGGAGGTTGTTTTTAATATCAACATAGACATTGGCTTCAGGCTTTGACCAAACACGAGTCTCAGAAGAATTATCATTTTCAGTTTTATCAGTATTAGTTTTTGTATTTGAATTAATGCCATTTTTGGGCGCTGTTGCCGTTCCCATCGTGAGCAACTGGTTGATGCGATAGCTGAGTGTCACTAAGGAATCATTGGTTGCTATTTGGAAGTCAGGATTATTTTTATAAGTCCAAACACCAAAGGCGAGAAGAGCAAGCAAGAAAATATTTCGAATAAATCTAAAAAATGTTCTCATACTTTATTTTCAACTCCAATGCTGAAATTATAATCTTTAGAACTTAAATTTTCACCGATTTTTACTTATATTTTGGTTACGAGTATGAAAACTATCATGAAAGCGCTATTTATGGTAAAATAGATAGCAAATTTTTATGGAAAAGGTGATTAAATGGCTACAGCCAAAACTGAAAATAATGAAAAAGAACTTGAACAAAAGCACCTTGATAACATAATGGAACAAATCAAGGAACGCGAAAAGTCCTTAAAGAAATCTATCAAATCAGCTGAAGGCGAAGCAAGAGAGCTTAATTCACACTTTTTTGACGATGTGAAATTGGACTACGATGGCTATTCCACTTCAATGGAAACTGCCTTGTCAATTCACCAACAGCAACAATTATTAAGTGAACGTGAACATGCCTGGCAACATTCAGCTAAGCAGCTCGACACGGTAGAACGCCTTGAGAAGCGGCCATACTTTGCACGTGTAGATTTCAAGGAAAACGGCGAAGAAAAGCCTGAAACCATCTATATTGGCTTAGGTTCCTTTGCAGATAAAGATGATCATTTCTTGATTTACGATTGGCGTGCACCTATTTCTTCAATTTATTATGATGGAAAACTAGGCAAGGTTACTTATAATTCGCCAGAAGGCGAAATCACCGTTGATATGACCAAGAAACGTCAATTCATGATTGAAGACGGCAAGATCATCAACATGTTTGACACCAACGAATCAATCGGCGACCAAATGCTTTTGTCTGTTTTATCTGAAAAATCCAGTACGCAGATGAAGTCGATTGTAACGACGATTCAACGTGAACAAAATAAGATCATTAGAAATACGAGTGCTGACTTGTTGTTTGTTCAAGGTGCAGCTGGTTCTGGTAAGACTAGTGCTATTTTGCAAAGAATTGCCTTTCTTTTGTACCGTTACCGTGGCAACCTGACTTCAAGCGACGTCATCATGTTTAGTCCAAACCAATTGTTTAACGACTACATCAAGAACGTTTTGCCTGAAATGGGTGAACAAAACATGGTTCAAATGACCTACTGGCAATTTGTGGCTCGTCGTTTGCCAGGGATGAACGTTGAGAACTTGTTCAAGCAATTCGAAGATCAAACTGCCGATACCAACATCAGCAGATTCAAGGATTCAGTTAACTTCTTTAACTTGCTTACCCGTTATGCCAAACGCCTTAATAAGCGCGGCGTGATCTTTAAAAACATCTACTTCCGCGACAAGAAGAAGCCATACTTTGATAAAGACAAGATCAAAGAAATCTATTACTCATTCAATGAAAATTATAATTTGGCTAACCGTATCGATGCTACGCGTGAAGAATTGATCAAGATACTTAACCGCAAGATTACGCCTGAAACTAAGAAGGCTTGGGTAGCTCACACCATTGAAGGGATGAGCCAACAAGAATTGAACGACTTGTACGATCGTCCTGACCAAGAATTCGAATCTGAAGCCAAAGAAGAGGCCTTCTTGGGTAGAAAGATTGTTTTAGCCGCTTTAAAGGGCGTACACAAGCGTATTTTGCACAACCACTTCTTTAACATGCGTGCACAATACCTGAGCTTTTTGCGTGCCGTGCCTAAGATGGTTGATTTAAGCAAGTGGGACATCGACGAAGACGAATGGATGAAGCACGTTGAAGAGGTAAAGAACAACTTCAAGAGTCATGATATTGCGATGAGCGACGTTTCCGCATACTTGTACCTCTACGACTTAGTTACTGGCCGCAGAACCGACTACGAGATGCGTTATGCCTTTATCGATGAAATTCAAGACTACACGCCATTCCAATTGGCTTACCTGAAGTACAACTTCCCACGGGCTAAGTTCACCATGTTGGGTGACTTAAACCAGGCTATTTTTACCAAGGACGAAAGCCGCAGCTTGCTTAAGCAGATTTCTGGTTTGTTTGATCCAGAAAAGACCGACGTAGTGCAGCTTACTAAGTCATACCGTTCAACTAAGGAATTGACCAACTTCACCAAGCAAATTTTGCGTCAAGGTGAGAAGATCGAAGCCTTTAACAGAAAGGGACCTAAGCCAGTTATCTGGGGCAGAAAGACTGACGAAGAAGCCGTCGCCGTTTTGAGCAATGTTTTGCGTGATAATGAAAAGCATAAGATGACAACTGCAGTCATCACCAAGGATTTAGCTAGTGCTAAATTTGTTCACAAGATGTTAGCTGATCGCGGTGAAAAGGCTACTTTAATTGCGACCGCTAACCAGCGTTTGGTTGATGGGACTTTGATTATTCCATCATACTTGGCTAAGGGGCTAGAATTCGACGCTGTCATCATGTGGGGCGCTTCAAAAGAAAACTACCACCGCGTCGATGAAACGCAATTGGTTTACACAATTACTTCACGTGCTATGTACAAGCTGGACATTATTTACACCGGTGAAAAGAGTCCATTACTCGATGCAGACAAGAGTACCTACGAAGAAAAATAATTGACAAATCAATTTTTGTCGTTTATTATCTTAATCAATATTAAAAACAACTTAGAACAGAAGCAGTAGTACCTATCGCAGTAATAGAGAGTTTCTGATGGTGGAAATGAAACATACGCTGGTATGAAGTCACATCTGCGAGTTGATTTTTTGAAACAAGTAGGAGAACCCGGGGTTAGCCCGTTACAGCTAAAGGTTGATTATCGAACTTATTGAGGCAGACTGCGTGAGCAGTTTGTAAACATGAGGTGGAACCGTGATTTCATTCGCCCTCGTAGCCAATTAGGCTATGGGGGCTTTTTCTTTTCGATCATCAACCTAGTGAGGCATTTTGCGTGAGCAAGTGCAAACATGAGGTGGAACCACGATACAGTCGTCCTCTTAGGCTAGTCCTAAGAGGACTTTTTTATTAGGAAAATGGGTGAGAGTATGTCGCTGAAATACATTACAGAAATATTGCCAGCTTTATTTAGTGGAGCGGGAATGACGTTAAGCATCTTCTTTTGGACTTTAATTTTGGCTACGCCGCTGGGAATTTTAGTTTCATTGGGAGAAATGAGCAAGATCAAGCCGCTGAAGTGGATCGTTAACTTTTATGTCTGGATCATGAGAGGGACGCCGCTGCTTTTACAATTAATTTTTGTCTTTTATGGTTTGCCAATCATTCATATTGTCTTTCCACGTTACCAAGCTGCCTTATTTGCCTTCGTCTTAAACTATGCTGCTTATTTTGCTGAAATTTTCCGGGGCGGTTTTCAATCGATTGATCAAGGTCAATTTGAGGCGGCACAAGTTTTGCACTTGAATCGCTGGCAGACAATGACCAAGATCGTTATTCCCCAGGTGATCAAAATCGTGTTGCCATCAATCGGTAACGAAGTCATCAATTTGGTTAAGGATTCATCATTGGTTTACGTAATTGGTTTGGGCGACTTGCTTAGAGCAGGTAACGTTGCGATGGCAAGGGATGTAACCTTAGTGCCACTAGTACTAGTCGGCGTCATCTACTTGTTCTTGATCAGTATTTGCGCCTTTATTCTTAAGCGGCTTGAAAAGCACTTTTCTTATTACAAGTAGGGTCAGGTGAAAACAAATGTTAGAAGTAAAGAACTTATGCAAGGAATTTAACAACCGTCCGATTTTGAAGGATATTTCTTTCACTTTAAAAGATGGCGAGATTATGACGATCGTGGGCCCATCTGGCGCCGGTAAAACCACTTTGCTTAGAATTATCGCGGGCCTTGAAACTAAGGATAGCGGCGAAATTTTAATCGATGGCAAGCCATATGATCCCGGCAATGTCGGCGTCGTTTTTCAGGATTTCAACCTTTTCCCTAATTTAAACGTACTGCAAAACATTACGCTAGCACCAACGATGGTGCTTAAGGAATCCAAGGCTGAAGCGGAACAAAACGCCCAAAAGCTGCTGGACCAATTGCAGATGAATGGTCGAGAAAAACAGTACCCGTACCAATTATCAGGTGGGCAAAAGCAGCGGGTGGCAATTGCTAGAGCTTTGGCCATGAATCCAAGAATTTTGTGCTACGACGAACCAACTTCCGCCCTTGATCCTAATTTGCGTAAAGAAGTGGAAAAGATGATCTTGGATTTGAAGAAGTCAGGCTTAACGCAATTGATCATCACGCACGATTTAACCTTCGCTAAGAACGTGGCCGATCAGATGCTTAAGGTCCAGCCATTAAGTGAGGCGTAGCCTATGAAGAAAAGATGGATTTTCGTTTTATTAGCTACTTTAATGCTAGTGCTAACTGGTTGTGAAAGCGTGCAGGAACGCGCAAATACGCAAGACACTTGGAGTAAGATCGCACAGAAAAATCAGGTTGTGGTGGGTCTTGATGACAGTTTCGTGCCCATGGGTTTTGAGAAAAAGAATGGGCAGCTAACTGGTTATGACATTGATTTAGCTAAGGCTGTGTTTAAACAATATGGCATCCACGTTAGTTTTCAAACGATCGACTGGTCGATGAACGTCACAGAATTGCGTAACGGCACAATCGACTTGTTATGGAACGGCTACAGTATTACGCCTGAACGTAAGAAAAAAGTGGCCTTTAGTCGACCATATTTGCGCAACAGACAGGTACTGGTCGTTAAGAAGGGCAGCGGCATTAATTCGTTTAAGCAGATGAAAAAGTATGAATTAGGGATGCAAACCGGTTCAACTGCCGAGCAGTGGTATGAAACTAAGCAAAATGTTTTGCACGCAAAAAAGACCGTGCTCTATGACACGATCTCTAATTCGTTCTTAGATTTGAATGCCGGTCGGATTCAGGGTATTTTATCAGATGAAGTTTATGCCAACTACTACATTGCCCACATGACTAAGAGCAAGGACTACAAGGTGATTCAAAATGATAATGTGCCAAAGGATTTGTTTGCGGTCGGAATGCGTAAGGGTGACAAGACTTTGCGTAAAAAGGTCAATGCCGGCTTAGTTCGCTTGCAAAAAAATGGTACACTAGCTAAGTTGAATAAAAAGTGGTTTGGCGAGGAAAGTAATTATTTAGGTAGATAGCAATGAAGCAGATAAATGATTTTACCCTGAAAAAGATTGATGAAATGAGCGGCCGTGAGCTGTTTTGCACGGAAAGATTGCGTGAAGAAACGTTTGTGACCGAGCAAAAGATTACTTTGCCTGAACTTGATGTCCAAGATTTGATCGCAATTCAAGCGTACCGTTTGAACGATGATCAAACGAATGCGCTGGCTACTTGCCGGATTTTTGAAGAAGATGGCAAGTGGATGTTGGGCCGCGTTGCGGTGTCAAAGGCGGCTAGAGGGATGTACCTCGGCAGCAAGATGGTTGAAGCGGTACAAGAATACTTACGCGAAAAGGGCGTAGCGGCGTTATACTGCCATGCCCAAATGCGGGTTGAACCGTTTTATGCCAAATTAGGCTATCAAGAAATCGGCGAGCCATTTGAAGAAGCTGGCATTCAGCACATCATGATGAAAAAGGACTTGAACTAATCGAGTTCTTTTTTAATTGTGGGCACAATCTGGTTAACCAGAAATCCGTTGCCTTTATCAGTTAAATGCTGGCCATCTGCTTGGTAATATGTCGATATGTGTTTGAGCTTTCTCATGGCCGGAAGAATATCCACAAATGGTGATTTGTGCTCAAAAGCAACTTTTTTGGCAATCGAGTTAAACAAATCGAGGCGCTCATCACCATAAAATTGATTGATTTCGCTATTTGTGGGATCGGGATAACAAAGTCCCACAACGACGCTTTTACCTACAGCATCAAGGATTTGACCTAGATTTCTTTCATAGTTTTCAGGACTAATGCCCCATGCCGTTGCGGCGTCGTTATTACCGTATTCAACAACAGTTAAATCTTTTTCTGCAGGAATCTGCACTAAATAATCAACGCCTTCGACGGTAGTTGCACCACTTTTAGAGATGTTTTCCACCTGTGCATAATTTTTAAGCTGTTTTTTAAACAAATTAGTTACAAGATTGGTGTCACAGCCGTCACGATAACCGTTGAAAATTGAATCGCCAAATAAAATTATTTTTTTCATAGTTTCAGCCTTTCCGTTATAATAAGTAAGTTAGAGGAACAGGATATGAAGAATTATACAAGCTTTGAAAGAAATGAATGGGCAAAACTTGCGCCCAAAAATAAAGTAAACATCACTAAAGAAGAACTAGCTAACATTAAGTCTTTAGGCGACGTAGTTGATTTAACCGACGTCCACGAAATTTACACTAGTTTGATTAGCTACTTACACTTAGTTTATCAACAAAAAAAGAATGAACAAAAGGCTCAGATTGAATTTTTACATAAGGATTTTAAGCCGGCTCCATTTATTATCGGTATTTCTGGCTCCGTTGCGGTAGGAAAATCGACGACGGCTCGTTTATTGCAGTTACTTCTTAAAAGAATGTACCCGGACTTAAAAGTGCATTTGATGACCACTGATGGCTTTCTATATCCCAATGAGGAATTGCAACGTCGTGACCTCATGCCACGCAAGGGATTCCCTGAGAGTTACAACATGACGATGCTCAGCGATTTCTTGAGCGACGTGTTAAGCGGGAAAAAAGACATCGTGTATCCACTGTATTCACAGGAATTGAGCGACATTGTCCCTGGAAAATATGGTCATGTGAAGAATCCTGATGTTTTGATTATCGAAGGCATCAACACTTTGCAGCTGCCGGAAAGCGGCCAAGTCGTAACGAGCGACTTCTTCGATTTCTCTATTTACATCGACGCTGACGAAGATTTGATTGAAAAATGGTACATGCAACGCTTCAAGAAGGTCTTGAAACTAAACAAAGATAAGCCAAATAATTTCTACTATGAAATGGCTAACGGTCCGCTAGATGATGCTTTAAAGCTAGCTGAAGAGACCTGGCAAATGGTCAACTTGGTCAACCTGCGTGAATATATTGCGCCAACAAAGAAACGAGCTAGTTTGATTTTGCATAAAACAAATGGACATTTAATCGATCGAATTTACCTAAGACATATTTAATTTGGTATACTGTAAATTATGAATACGATTTATTTATTATTAATTAAAAAATTTGCTTTGCCCCCAGCGTGTTAAAAAGAGAAAAACGCAAAAATTAAAAAAAGAGATTGAAGAAAATTAAGGGAGAAAAAGCAAATGGTACAAGCAATTAATTTGAAAAAAGGTATGATTTTTAGTCAAGACGGCAAGTTGATCAAGGTTTTGAAGGCTAACCACCACAAGCCAGGTAAGGGTAACACCGTTATGCAAATGGACTTGCGTGATGTTAAGAGTGGTGCCGTTGTTCATAAGACTATGCGTCCAACTGAAAAGGTAGACTTAGTTGAAGTAACTAAGAAGAACGCACAATACTTGTACAGCGAAGGCGACACTTACACCTTTATGGATACTGAAACTTACGACCAATACGAAGTTTCAGCTGATCAATTAGGTGACGACGTTAAGTTCTTGATTCCTAACACTGTCGTTGACATGGACTTCACTGATGACAACAAGATAATCGGTATTGAATTACCAGCAACTGTTGAATTGACTGTTAAGGAAACTCAACCAGGTATCAAGGGTGCCACTGTTGCAGGTGGTGGTAAGCCAGCTACTATGGAAACTGGTTTGGTTGTTCAAGTTCCTGACTTTATCAACGAAGGCGAAAAGCTTGTGATCGGTACTGAAAACGGTGATTACAAGTCACGTGCCAACAGCCAAGCAAGATAATTAAAAATTGCGAAAAAATAAGCATTACCTCAGGGTAATGCTTATTTTTCACATCACATGTTTAGTGACGGCATTAATTTTTACGACACGTTTTTGACTGTTTTCGACCAGATTGATCTTCCAAATAGCTTGATCATTGTCGTCTTTTAGTTCCCATGATAATGGCGTAGCACCAGGAACTTCGCGCAAGGCAATGGAAGTAGCTTCTTTACGAGAAATAGTTTTCTTTAAGTTCAGTGAAGATTCTTTATCATAGTTGTAGTCGAGTACCTGGGTTGATTGCCCGATGATTTGATTATTGGTAGCGTCGACTTGAATCATGCAGTCCTTGTAGTTATCGTAGCCGATAATGTTGTAGACATAGATGCCGTTGTCTGGCACTAAGGAAATGGATTTAATTTCGGCACTAGAATAAAGTGATTTGAATTTACGGATGGCGGCGGCTTGACTGGTTTGGATTGCAGGCAATTTATCGCTAGAATAGCTGACCTTTTGTGTCTTGTTTAAAAAGTCACCTACGCTAACAGTTACGTTGTTTGTTTGGGGCTCAAGTTGCGTCATGTAATTCTTTGCAATAAAGATACCTAAGCCTATACCAATGCCAATATTTAATATGGCCAAAAAGATTTTTTTCATTAGTCATCTACCTGTAAAAATATAGTTGTGTTTTAGTTTATACTTAATTATAAACTATATTTTAGATAGTGACATATTGTCAATAAATTATTATTGAATTTGTCTTATTTCTGTAATGTTACGAAAATCAAGGCAAGTAGAGCTGGTAACATTTGCACCAAGAAGATCTTTTTAGTTGCGGTAAAACCACCAAAAATTGCGACTACGACGATCAAAGTAAGCAATAATTGCCAAACAGTGAAAGCAATTGAAGCCTTAAAAACGAAGTAGACCAATATCAATAATAGGCCGAGCATCCCGTTGTAGATGCCTTGATTTGCCATAGAAATTCTGGCAGCAGGCTGCTTTACAAAATCAAGGTCCATGTCGAAAGCCTTAGCTTGCATTTCTGGTTTACCAAAAATTTCTAGAAAACAAATTCCGATATGTTCAATCCCTACGAGAAACGTTAATACAGTAGCAATTACATTCATTTTTTCTCCTCCTTTTTTCGTTAATAATTATACCTGAAAAAAGGATTTTGCAAAATAAAATGTTGACAGCTGTAAACTCTCAAGTTAAGATAGGCTTATTAAAAGTAAGAAGGAGATGAATCACATGTTATTAGCACGTCAAATGCAATGTCAAAACTGCCAATGTTGTTGTATTAACAACATCTATTTGTCGTGCTCTAATGTGTGATCATCAAAGACTATTACTGAATAACTAGTTATCAAGTTGTGGTTCTTTTTGGGATGTATTCCGCGTTGGAGTACATCCCATTTTTTGTTGCAAGAGAAAGGAAAAATCATGTCGAAATTAAAGGTAGTTTTAGCAGGTATTGTCACAGTTTCAGTAGGATTGCTTTTTGCTGCTTGTGGCAATAACAATGCTTCGACAGCAGAAAAGAACACATTGAATTTAAGCACTACAGCACCACTGGACACCATTGACATCAGCAAGTCTACCGGTTTTGGTCAAACGGGCAATGTCTTTGAAAGCTTTTATCGTTTGGGCAAAAACGGTAAGCCTACTGCGGGTCTTGCTAAGAGCGGTAGTGTATCAAAAGATGGTAAAACTTGGACTTTTAAGTTGAGGGATGCCAAGTGGTCAAACGGTGATCCAATTACCGCGCAAGATTTTGTTTACTCATGGCGCAGAAGCTTGAATCCTAAGACCGCTTCACCATATTCATATCTTTTTAGCGGCGTAAAGAATGCGGATGCGGTTGCAAAAGGCAAGATGAAGCCAAGTGCAGTTGGTATTTCTGCACCAAATAAGCAAACTGTAGTCGTTAAGCTGAACAGACCGATCGCTTACTTCAAGGTTCTGATGGCTTATCCATTGTTTGGACCACAAAACGAAAAGGTCGTTAACAAGTACGGCAAGAAATATGCGACTAAGGCACAATACCAGGTTTACTCAGGTCCATTCAAGATTAAGGGCTGGAACGGTACCAATGATACTTGGTCCTTTGTTAAAAATAATGATTATTGGGATAAAAAGGTGGTTAAGTTAGACAAGATTAACTACCAAGTAGTGAAGTCTAACAACACCGGCTACCAGATGTATCAACAAGGCAAGCTGGATTTAACCCCACTTTCAAGCGAGCAAGTGAAGAATTTGAAGAGCAATAAGGACTTTACTCAATACCCATACTCATTGGTTAGATTCTTGCTTTATAACTTCAAGGACAAGAACGCAGTTAACCGTAAGGCTTTGAATAATAAAAATATTCGCTTGGCCTTGTCACTTTCAATTGACCGTGACATTGTGACTAAGAAGGTTTTAGGCAATGGCTCAACCTTGCCAACAGGTTTTGTCGCAACTGATTTAGCTAAGAATCCAACAAATGGCCAGGACTTTGCTAAGGAACAAGCGGTAAAGAATACCGTTGATTACAATCCTGCTTTGGCTAAGAAGTACTGGAAACAAGGCTTGAAAGAAATCGGTGAAAGCAGCTTAACCTTTAACATTTTGGCTTCAAACGATGAGTCTGATAGTGATCAATTAACGCAATACTTGCAATCACAATGGACCAAGGAATTGCGTGGCATCAAGGTTAATATTACAAATGTGCCAGAAAAATCTTCGGATAGTCGTGCACAAGAAGGTAACTTCGATATTTACTTGTCACACTGGGGCGGTGACTTCAACGATCCAATGACCTTCATGCAAATTCCGATGACTGGCACTTCATACAACTATGGTAAGTGGTCAGATGCTAACTACGATAATTTGGTCAGAAAAGCTGGCAATCAGGATGCTAACGATCCTGCAACGCGCTGGAACGATTTGGTTTCTGCCGCTAAGATCGTGAACAAGAACCAAGCAATTACGCCAATTTACCAACAAACTACGGCATATTTGCAAAAGCCACGCGTTCATGGTTTGATTCATAATACTGCTGGTACGCAATGGTCATACAAGTATGCTTATGTGAAGTAGAAAATAAAGCCATGATTGTAATGATCGTGGTTTTTATTTTTAATAAAATTATTGTTGCATTTGCAACAATAATCAATATAATAATTTTAGGTGAAAAACATGAAAGAAGGTATTTTAAGACAAATTAGCACGATTGCGCGGGCACTCGATTCAATTGCTAACATTGAATTCAAAGAGATGCAGCTGAATCGCGGTCAGTATTTATATTTGGTTAGAATCAAAGAAAATCCTGGTATTATCTCTGATCATTTGGCAGGGATGCTCAATGTAGATCGCACGACGACGGCACGGAGTATTAAAAAGCTAGAAGATAATGGCTTGATCGAAAGAAAAAATGATCAACAAAATAAGAAGATTAAGCACCTGTTTGTAACTAAAAAAGGTGACGAATTAGCTGAAAAAATTGAAAAAGAAAATACTTATTCAAATGAGCTAGTTCTAACCGGTTTGAATGAGAAACAAAGACAAGAATTGGCCGAACTTTTGCAACAAGTAGAAGATAATGCGAGTGAGAATTGGCACTTTGTTAAAAATGGCGGGAAGAGGGAGTATTAATGGATTACACAATTAGACCAGTCACCACTGACGACGTAGCAGAATTACAAAAGATTTCACGTGAAACATTTAAAGTAACTTTTGATCCTTTTACGGCTCCAGATGACATGGCACACTTTTTGGACGAAGATTATGCGACCGATGTCTTGATTAGCGAGATTGAAAATCCAAATAGCCGTTTCTTCTTTTTACTGGTGGGAGATAAAATCGCTGGCTATTTGAAAGTCAATGTGGAGGATGCACAAAAAGAGCATCTGAAGGAAAATGCTCTTGAATTGCAAAGAATTTATTTGCGTTCTAACTTCCAGCATAAGGGACTAGGCAACGTCTTGTTTGATTATGCGGAAAAGATTGCTAGAGATGAAAAGAAGGACTACATGTGGCTTGGCGTGTATGAAAAGAACATCAACGCGCAGCACTTTTACAAGCGTCATGGTTTTAAACGGGTAGGTCAACACGTCTTCCAAGTTGGTGATGATCTGCAAATTGACTGGCTTTTACTTAAAAAATTGTAAACAAAAAATGGTGAGGAGAATTTCTCTTCACCATTTTTGTTTGCATTTAGTTATTAATCATCGTGTTCAGTTTCAAGAATTTTCTTACTGTGAGCGTCAATCTTCACCTCAGTAGATTGGTGACCATTGACTACTTCAACTTCCCAGTAAGTCTTACCGTGTTCTTGGTCCAGCTTCCATTCTTGGCTAGCGCCTTTAGCATGTTCTTCTGCGATTACGCTAGCTTCATCGCGGCTGATAATGCCGTCAAGGTTCAAAGCTTCATTGCGGTCATCGTGATCTAAGCGCTCTGAGTGAACGCTGCTGGCATGACCAGTTTCTGCGTTGATTTCGGCAGAGTATTCATGGGTACTATCGAAGCCTTCGATTTCGTAAACGTATTGCTTGCCTTCAAGAGATAAATCGATGCTCTTAATTTGCTTGCCAGAAAATTGGCTATGGAATTTATCAATGGCTTCTTGTTGGCTTAATTTGATCTTGCTAATTTCGGTCTTAACACTGTTAGTAGTCTCTGTGGAGGAATCGCTTGTTTGACTACTTTGACTGTTGTCGCTGCTTTTAGCTGCAGTAGACTTGTGTGATGTGGTTTGGCTAGTTTGAGCAGTGCTGTTATCCTGCTTTGAACAAGCCACGGTTCCAGTTAATAATGTTGCACCTAATAAAATTGCACTAGTTAATTTAGTGAGTTTCATATCTTATACCTCTTTCAAAAATTAGTCGCGTTCTACGCTGATTACTTTTTTAGTTAAAGCATTGATCTTTACTTCGCTCTTTTTGCCGCTCTTTGAGACAGTTACTTCCCAAACAGTTCTTGAACCGTCACGGTCTAAGCTCCATTCGATAGCCTTGCTGTCAGGAACTTTCTTTTGAGCAATCTTAGTGGCAGTTGAGCGTGAAATTACTTTTGACAAGTTGATTGCCTTCTTGTTGCGGTTTTTTTCAGCTTCTGAATGAGCGGAAATCACTTTACCAGTCGAAGCGTTAATCCTCATGTCGTATTCTCTGGTTGAAGTAAAACCTTCAATTTCGTAAACGTAGCGACCATTTTCTTTTTCTAAGTTGATGAAGTCAATCTTAGCACTTGGATATTTGGCTCTGAATTTCTTAACTGCTGTACTTTGTGAAACCTTAATTTTGCTGGAAGCTGCTTGAACAGTAGTAGGTTCCGTATTTTTGTTAACAGTAGTGATAGCTGCAGTGCCTAAGCCAATTAAAGCTGCACCTGCGATGGCGAATTTCTTTAAGTTGATAGTCTTCATAATAGTTCTCCTTTGGTTTTCTTAATTCCTAATTGCTTGACTTGATATATTTATCTTACTAAGAAAGGACGTTAGAAAAACCAAAATTAGATGGAGTTTAAATGAAGATTTCTTCATTTTTCTTTGGGCAGATAAACGGAAAAGATCGTCCCTTGAGGAGTGTTGTCTTCCACCGTGATTTGGCCGTGATACTTGTCGACTTCGGCTTTGACGATGGCCAAGCCTAGGCCATAACCACCGACTTTGCTGGAGTGCGACTTATCTTCGCGGTAAAAACGTTTGAAGATCTTTTCACGGTTTTCCTGGGAAATGCCAATACCGTGGTCTGCGACTTGGAAGAGTAATTTGTCAGCTTGTTTTTTCAAAACGACGTTAATTTCGCTATCTGCAGGTGAATATTTAGCCGCATTTTCTACCAAGTTGTGGGCGATATTGCGAAAATCGGTTGGCTTGATCGGGAAGAGCAGTTGTTCAGGCAAGTTAGAAATAATTTTTTGCGGATAAACAGTCTGCACTTCATTTACTACATCAGAAACAATTTTAACCAAATCAATTGGCGTTACGTCGTCGTTATTCTGATCGATTCTACCCAAAGTAAGCAGCTCGTTAACGATCAACTGCATCTTCTTCGATTCTGAATCAATATAGTCTAATGAAGTAGAAATAATCTCTGGGTTGCTTTGCCCGCGACGTTTGATCAAATTAACGTGGCCGCGAATGGCCGCAATTGGCGTCTTTAATTCGTGTGAAGCATCGCTGACGAATTGTTGCTCGCGCTTTAACGCATTATTTTGAAAACTCAGCAGATTGTTAAATGACTGCGCCAGGTTCCTGATTTCAAGTGGATTATCGGGAATAGTGACCTTTCTCTCAGGCGTTTTATTCTTGCGAATATCCTGGATTTCCGCGTTCATCGTTTGAATCGGCCTGCTCCATTTATGAGCAAAACGGCGAATGAGCAGGATGCTGATCAAGATAGCTACTAGGTTGATGCCTAGCATCGTAAGTAGAAGCCAGGTGATTAGATTGAAGAGTTCGTCGACATTTAAGGCAACGTGAATGCGATAGCCATGGTGTCCTTCACGTGCTAAAAAATAGATATGCTTGTGTGAAACAACAAAGTTTTGATAATGGCGTTTATGGTTAATATCCTTAAAAGTCTCGTGTGCATCTTCAGAATAATAGGTTCGGCCCTGCGGCGTAGTTAAAATAATTGCATCGTCGTCTTGCTTTGCTAAATAGGCATCAAGTAGTGCCGACCAGTCGTATTGCGGTTCCAGATTTTCTTCTACGGCGGTAATAAGCTGTTCACTCTGACTTTTGGCACTGTAATAAATGTAGCCAGAAGAAATAACTAAAAAGGCGATATTGACGAGAACCAAAATAGCCACGAATAGACTGACGAATAATTTGGTTAATTGGCTAGTGGTAGTTTTAGCTTTATTTTGCATGTTAATCGTCTTCTCTTAAACAATAGCCGAGGCCGCGCACCGTTTTGATGAGCTTCTTATATGGTTCGCCCAACTTGTTGCGAATGGTTCTAATGTAGACATCAACCGTGTTGGTTTGGCCCACGAAGTCATAGCCCCAGACGACGTCGAGCAGTTCATCACGGCTTTTTACTTTTTCGGGATCCTGCATCAGTTCGGTCATTAAGGCGAATTCTTTTGGCGTTAAATAAATCTTTTCGTCATTGCAGTAGAATTCGTGCTTTACCAAGTCGATTTTTAATGGACCAAAAGTAAAGGTGGAAGTAGGGGCTGCATTTTGTTCTTGGGTCTTTTTTAAGCGACGCAAAATAACCCGAATTCTGGCAAAAAGTTCCTCAATTTCAAAAGGTTTGGTAATGTAGTCATCTAAGCCTTGATCAAGAGCAGAACTAATGTCAGAAGCGGAATTTTTCGCCGTTAACATAATGATTGGCACATCGCTTTGTTTGCGGATTCTACGCAATACAGTGATGCCGTCATAAACTGGCAGCATCCAATCAAGCAGGATTAAGGTAGGATCTTCTTTTTGAAAAAGCTCGAGTGCCTCCTTACCATCTTGTGCCCAAATTACCTGGTAGCCTTCAAATCCCAGCTCTGTTTTCACAAAGCTAGCCACTGCTTCTTCATCTTCAACTAGCAGAATTTTGACATCTTTTTCATCCATATCATTTACCTCTAGAAAAAAACGGCTGGAAAATTCCAACCGTTTTGTTAATTAATTTTGACCTTTGAAGGTGCCGTTTTCTACTTCACGAATGAAGTCAGCCAAGTGTTTGTAGTAAACTGCAGGATTATCAACCATGTGGTGGTGTCCACCATCTGGAGTAGTAACTAAACGTGAGTTAGGAATTTCCTTTTGCATAATCTTAGCAGTTGAAATAGGCATAGTTTCGTTTTCACCAAAAGTAAGCAAAGTTGGAACATTGATCTTGTGTAATTGATCTCTGAAGTGCCAGTCCTTTAACTTACCGGTGATAACGAATTCGTTGTCACCTTGGAATGCGTGATAAACGGCGCTGCCACCAATGTCCTTTAAGTGGTAAAGCTTAGAAGGTTGCTTACGGTCAACGAAGTTAATATTCAAGATTTGAACGTCATCTTGGTAACGCTTGTTGTCGTAATCATTGTTCTTTTCACATTCATGCATAAAGTCAATTTCAGTCTGTGGTAGAACTTCTTGTCTTCTTCTATTAACTGAAGCAACGTATTCATCGATTTCATCAACCATGGATGAAATGATGGCGCCCTTTAAATGTTGACCATATTTAACTGCATATTCTTGAACAAGAAGTCCGCCCCAAGATTGACCGATTAAATAAAAGTTATCGAGGCCAAGCTTTTCACGCACTTCATCAACTTCGTCTAAGAAGTATTCATAAGTCAAATATTTTTTAGCGATTTCAGGATCAGAATAATCAGGTTGATCTGAATAAAGAGAACCCAATTGATCGTACATGGTAACTTGAACGTTAAGACCTTGCTTCTTCAATTGTTCAGCAGTGTCTTCCCAGTATTCGTGGTTGCCGCCAGGACCGCCGTGAAGAGCTAATAAATGAATATCGCCTTCACCTTGAGTGTTGGTCCATAAGTGATAACCGTTGTCTAAAGTAATAATTTTAGTACCAGTTTTCATAGAATTTCCTTTCAGCCTTTATTAAAAATAGAATGTATTACATTAATTATCGTATCAGATTGAGAAAAAGACAAGTATGCGAGTATAATGGTTCAAGTATATAAAAAAGGAGAGTTTATGAGTCTTAAATATGCTAAAAAAAGCCAAATAATTAGCTTTACCATTTTGGCGGCAATTAAAGCCTGCAACATCGTCTTTGTAGCTTATATGATTCAAGTCATGTTGAATGTTGCTTCTTCTGGCTCTCATGACTACATGCACTTAATTAGATTGGCTTTATTAACTGCATTAGGTCAATTGTGCTTTATGGCCAGCAACTTTGTTTACGAAACGGTTAAGATGGGAATTATTCGTGACGTAAACATGACATTAAAAAAGGCCAATCTTCGGTATCTAGTTGATCAAGGCGATCCGGATATAAAAAGCGGTTTGTCGCTGATGACTAATGATTTAAAACAAATTGAAACTAATCGTGTGACCGCTCAACTAGATATGATTTTCCAGGGGTTGTCATTTATTGGTGCCATTAGCTTTGCTTTTTATAGTTCTTGGCAAATGACTTTAGTATTTGTAATAGCAACGATTGCACCTGCTGTAGTGCAGATGATCACTAGTCCAATTATTACTAAAAAGTCAAAGATTTGGGCAAAAACTAATGCTAATTATACGCAGCATGTTTCAGATTCATTAAATGGTGCTCAGGCTACCAAGCTTTATAACGTGCGAACAAATATTGTAACGCGTGCGGCAAATGCTGCCCAGCAAATGGAAAACGCGTTAAGAAATATGACTTTGACGCAGGCATGGGCACTAGAATTAATTTATTCTGCAGCTGAGCTTTTCTGTTTCATCATTCCATGTACCGTAGGTGGGATCTTGATGATGCAAGGCAACTTAAAAGTAGGTACTTTGGTAATGATGGTTGATTTGGCAATGAATTTTATCACGCCAGTTGTTACATTGTTTAACGAATTTAACCAAGTTAAGTCAACCGTACCGATGTGGGAAAAGACTCAAGAAGCTTTGAAACATGTGATGAAAGATGACAAGCAAAAGATCGATCATTTTGAAGGAATGAAAATTGATGATTTGTCTTATGTAACAAGTTCTGATCATAAGCGAATTTTTGATGGAGTTAATTTAGAAGTTAAACCTGGTGAAAAAGTATTGCTTATGGCGCCAAGTGGCTGGGGTAAAACAACGTTGTTGCGCCTTCTTTTGGGATCAAAAAGACCTAAAGATGGGAAGATTTTGCTTAATGGCAAAGATGTAACTGGTAATTGGGATGCAGCGCATAATTATTTCTCCTATGTTAATCAAAAGCCGTTCATGTTTGACGATACGTTGCGTTTTAACATTACGCTTGGCCGGAAGGTGAGCGATGAAAAGCTGAAGCAAGTAATCCATGAAGCTGGACTTGATAATTTGGTTAAGAGCCAAGGCCTAGATAAGCAAGTGGGTGAAAATGGTAGTGAATTGTCTGGTGGGCAGATTCAAAGAGTAGAAATTGCTCGTGCTTTATTATCGGACAGACCAATCTTGTTGGCTGATGAAGCAACGAGTGCGCTTGATCCTAAATTGTCACTAGATATTCATAAAACATTACTTGAGAATCCTAATGTTGCGGTAATAGAAGTAGCCCACAAAATCTCACCTGAGGAAAAAGCAATGTTTGATGTGATTATTCATTTGGATAAGCATACCGTTGAAACAAAGATGTAGTGAAATTAATAGGAAAAGTACTACTTTATAAGTGGTACTTTTTTAAAAATAAAATATATAAAATTTTATATAATAGAGTCTGGAGAATTATTGCTAAATTTATATCAATTCAATTGAATTAAGACCGCTTACAAATTATAATTAGAATTAAGAAGATTCTTTATTAGTAGGAGGAAAAATTATGGCAGAACCTAAATGGCTTAAGGATATGAATCCTGATGAATACTTAAAAGAAGATTTTGAAGCTAAGGGTAAATCTAAATATACAGTTGAAGGAATCGATAAAAATGATCCTGAATGGCTGGATAAGGCAGCTAAGAAGGTCCATGCTGCAGAAGGTGACGATTATGTGAAGCTGGATGCGGGGTTACTTACTGTTAACCAACTTAATTGGATGCTTAGAAATACAATTGGGGAAATGACTTTTGTTGACGATAATAATGAATTTCTATGGTACAATCGTCCAACTGATCCAAATTATAAGATGCTTGCTAAACGTACACCAGATCAAGTCGGTGATACTATGAAGGCAATTCACCCCGATGTGCGTGATGTTATTCCTAATGCTAAAAAAGTAGTTCATGCTTTACGTACTAAGCAAGATGGACATGATGATGTCTATATGCCCGTTCCAACTGGTAATTTGAAGAAACTTGTTTTGCACTACTATAAGCGTGTTGAAGATGATAATGGAGATTACGCAGGTATTTACGAATGGGTTCAAGATTTGTATCCACTCGTTAAGTATTTCTGTGAAACTACTGGTCAAAAGTTGGTAGTAGATGATGATACCACAACTGGTGCAACTTATCGTAGAAATTCAGATCCTGATGCTGTAAGTGGTGCTTCAACTAAGGCTGAAAAGGTAGAAAAAACTAAAAAAACAGAAGAACCAGATACTACAACAGGTGCTTCACAACATTAATATTTATCAATAGAAAAACTCATCAATTGACTCAATTTTAGAATCATTGATGAGTTTTTTGTTAATTAATAGGATTGATTTATTTTACTGCAATCATTATTTCTTCAGTAGTGTTATCGCTAGTGATGTCGTGCTGTGGATATGCAAAGTAAGGAACTATTTGATGATTTTCAGGAATATTTGCATCGATAATTTCTTTTAATCTTTTGTTGCTAATAAATATTGCAGCATTAGCTGGTGCAGAATAATATGCACCAACTTTATTACCATAGGGATCGTAATAATTAATCTCTAAACAGTTAGCTGAATTAATATTTTTAGTAATAGAAGAATTTTGTTCGCTTTTTAGCATATTAAAGCCTCCACTTTATTAATGCGGTTACATTTAAATCTATAGTAACAGTAATTTTTAGTTAATTTTTCTTGTTGATGAATGAGCCTAATGCCGTGATTGTTGCAGCAATACTTGCTAAAACAATGCCTGTAGTAATGAGGTTAGTCTTATCTTCACCGGTTTCTGGAAGTCCAACTTCTTTTGAGGTTTCAGTTACATTTTGATTTTCTACTTCTGCTTTCGGTTTAGTTGTTGTTTCACTAGATTTCTCGGTTACAGCAGTAGGAGTTACCATAAACTTGGAAGAAGTTACTTCTTTTTGATTTTTTTCGATTACATTTTCAGGAAGTGGAGCAATAGCTTCTTCTGTTGATTCTTCTCCAGCTGGTGTTTCATTTTCATCTGTACCATCTAGATCCGATACATCTACAGTTAATGGAGGAGTAAAATCTTCTGTATTGTCAGGAGTTTCCTCTGGTTTAGGTTGTGGAGCAGGAGTATCTGGAGTTGGATTTTCAGGCGCCGGCTCTGGTTCAGGCTCCGGCTTAGGCTTTTCAGGTTCAGGTTTAGGCTCCGGCTCTGGTTCAGGTTTAGGCTCCGGCTTAGGCTTTTCAGGTTCTTCAAATTCTACGAATGGTGGTGTTAAGTCCCAACGGTGTGTTTCACCACTAACAGTAACTTTGTTACCAATAATATTACCGTCAATGTTAACAGCATTTGTAATATGAGCGTTGGTTGCTAGAACACTTCCCAAATGGTAGTCTCCAGCAAAATGTAATTTATTAACATCTGTACCGAAGTTCCAGAGCAATTTATTAAATTGATTTGGAGTTTCAGAAGAACCGCCAATATTATTACCATCAGCATATTCCAGTACAAGGTGAGTTTGAACTGTTAAATCTCCACCTTGAATATTAATTACATTTAAAATAATCATTGGAGCTTCAGCACCAGCAGGAATACCTTTGATCGTAATATTACGTTTGTCGCCTGAAAGGTGTGCGGCATCAATTGTTACATAAATAGGTTCCTTACTGTCGCCAGCATTCTTTATAGCCTCAGAAACATCGGTCCAACTATTGTTGAGATCATTAAAATCGGCTTTAACTCCTTCAGTCTGTGCTTGACTAGCCCAGTTATCTGACTTTTGACTTAATTTATCTAGTTCGCCTTGAATATCAATTTTTTGATCGGCTTGAACAATGTGGTTATAAGGAATATCTACTTTTCTCCAGTCAGGTTTTTCTGCAGTTCCATAGTTAACTTCAATTGCTCCATCATTTTCAAATGAACGGTATTCAATGTCTGGTCCAAAGATGACTACTTTGTTGTCACCATCGATTTTGTTAAGTCCATTGAGATTGCCAACATAGTGGATATCACCGTTGGTTAAATTATTGGTTGCATTTGAATTGGTACCAAAATTTGTACCAGAAAGTTTATCTGCAGCAATATTACCTGCAATATGACCATTTTGGGTCACTTCATTACCGAAAATATGGAAGATACCAGCGATACCTAAAGGATGTTTATCTGCCAAATCTTTAATATGATCTGCCAATTCTTCCTTGGTCATTTCATTGATATTTGGTTTATCTTTTTTATTTGTACCTTCTTTAGAAGTATTAATATTATTATTTTGAGATACATTTTCTTCAGATTTTGAATTTACATCTTCAACTGGAGTAGTACTTTCAGCTTCTTCTGTTTGAATTGGTTGCTCAGTATTAACAGATGTTTCTGGATCTGTTTTTTCTTGAGTAGATACATCTGTATCAGTTTGCACAGTAGTTGTAGTACTATCATCAGTATTTTCAGAGTAATTAGCTGAAACTTCAGTATTATCAGTAGTTAAAGTGTCTGCTGTATTATTTTCTACAGGAACACTTTCTTTTACTACTGAAGTTGTATCATCAGTCATTTAATTTTGAATTGCTTCAGAGGCTGCTGAGACAATTGGCGCACTAGGACCAGCTAGTATGCCGAAACTTAATAACACTGCAAAGCACCCTTAGTCAATTTGCGAATAGCAAATTGCGTTTTCTTTGTCTTGAACATTTTTAGTACCTCCGTAGCACATAATTAATATATTCTTTTTCTTTTTGTATGTATTATATGACATAGTGTCACTTATTATATGACATAGTGTCACTTATAAAAATAAAAATAAAAGCACTTTAAAAAAACTTAACAAATAAAAAATTATGATACTAACGCAAATCAAAAAAATGTCAATCCTTGTATTTAATTTTGAGTCCACTATACTAGATAGCGATGCTTTTTAAATAAAAGAGCGGATAAGGCACAATATATAGTATATTGTGAACCTAAAATAAAAAGGGAGTAGTTTGTATATATGGAAAGACATGAGAATTATTTTGTTTGGCTGTTTAATCAATTAAAGGGGTGGCCAGTACAAAACTATTGTTTATGGTTTTTCGCATTTGGTTTTCAATTAGCGTTACTTATTCAAGCAAAGGTTACTAGCGTAACTTTGATCACTTTCATTGGTACTCTTTTGGGTACGCTTTGTGTATTGGCAATTAATGCCACTAAGGCAATTAATGGATGGTTAGGATTGATTTCAGCAGCATGTTTCATCTATGCTGGTTGGTCAGCCAAGAATTATCTTTCTATTTTTGAACAAATTGCTTATATCGCAACTTTGGATTTGCCAGTTATCTTGTCAGTAAGATCATGGAATGATGATACTAAGAACCACTTGAGAAAGTTTGGTGGTAGAGAATGGGTCATCGCCATCGTTGGTACATTGGCCGTTTACTTGGTATCAGGCTTCTTAATTGGTAAGTTTACTAATGACCCACGTCCTTGGGTTGACGCTATCAGTTTTGCTATTTCACTTACTGCTGGTATCATGTGCTTCATGCGTTACAACAACCAATACTTCTGGTGGACTGCAAGTGGTATTTTCCAATTGATTCTTTGGGGTATCACTTATGCGCAAGGGGATGCCAACTTGGCAATGGCTATCAACTCATTGATTTACGTCATTAACGATGTTTTGGCGTTTACTGTTTCACCATGGTTCAACATGGGCCGTCGTAAATCTGGACTTAAGGAAATTAGAAACTAGTAATCAGCTAAGAATCAATTCAATATAAAAAGGAAACGTTATCGAATTTCGGTGGCGTTTTTTTGTACATAAGTGTTTTCTGAAAAGCTTTAAGAAATTTTAAAAAAGACGATATGTCACTATTAATGAAAGCGGTTTCATGATAATGTATAAGTATCAAAAGTATAATTAATTTGATACGTATACACAATAGGAGGCCATGAAAATGACATCTAAGAAAAATTTTAAAAAGAAGATGAAGAGATATCACAAGAATCACGAAGATCATAAGGAGATGAGCCCTAGAGCTAAGAAAGCTGCGGCTGGTGCGGCTTCTGCACTTTTGGGTGTTGGAATTATGACAGGCGCAAACACTCATGTTGTTAAGGCTGCAGGATATCGTGAAGATGAGATTGCTGAAGTAGAAAGCGCAAATGTTCTTAGTTCTGAAAAGACTAAGGTAAGAATTAGTGTGCAACAAAGAACTAATAGTACTGAAGATCAAAATGGTGAAGTGATTTCAGATGAAAGTACTGAAACTTCAAATGATGTAGTAACAGATACATCAACTGAAACTGCATCTACCAATCCTGAATCTGTAGCAACTAATGACACAACTGTTGATACAACTTCAACTGAAGGCACAAGTCAGCTCGAAACTCAAAGTACTGAGACGACTACTGAGCAAGTATCAGCAACTGGTGATACTTCAAATGAGAAAACTCCTAAGGAAGAGACTAAAACTCCAACTTATGATGATGCTAAAAATGAAGTTGAAAACATCAACAATACAAATAATAGCAAGTTAGATGAGGCTATTGAAAATGCCAAAGGCGAAGGCGAAGGCGTAGAAGTTGATGTCGCAAATGGAGAAGACATCACAACCAATGTTAGTGGTATTAAGGATGCTGAAGGAAAACTTGAGGAACATATTCAAAAGCAACTTGATAAGATTAATAAAGCTTTAGAACAATATAGGACTGAACTTGAAAAATACAATAAGGAATATGCAGACTATGAGATAAAATTGGCTGAATATAACCAAAAGAAAGCAGAATATATTGAAGAACTAAAAAAATATGGGCTTTGGGATGAAAATGACGTTGATATTGATAAAGTATCGCAAGATTTAATTTTGGATCCAAATGAAAGTTCAAAAGTTACTGTAGTGTATAAAGGCGATAATGTAACAGTAGGAACTGGTAATAAAACTATAGGAACTAATCCGAATACTCAAGTAGTACTAGATCAATTTTATAAAATTAATAAAGAAACACTTGGTGAATTTCTTAGACTTGAATATACAGGTTTTCAAAATTCAAAATATGGCAATGTTGATATTGGAAAAATTTTAGTTTCATTTAGTGGTTGGAAGCCAAACTATGAAAGAGATAAATATGATCCATCAGGTATTTATTTCAACAATAAATTAACGGATGGTTTCTGGTATGTTCATAGTGATGGTGTAACCGTAGATATTACTTTGTACGATAAAAAAGATAATCCGATTGATTTGAAGGATGGCACCGCATATATTACGGCAGGCTCTTTGAACAGTGAGGGTACAGGTAGTAAGTACATTGAAAAAGCCGAAATTATTAATGACAAAGAACATAATGAGTATGGCGGAAGCGGTCTTGCTTTACCTGAATCTACGGTAAAAGTACATGAGGGTGCCGGAATTTATGGTGGCGATGTTCTTTATTCAGAGAAGAACAATGAAGTGTTGGTAATCTATGGAGACGTTAACGATAAAACCATAAGAAAACAAACTCAAGCAGCAATAGATGCTTGGGGAGACACTGAAACTAATAGAGCCATTATTAATAAGTATATTAATTGGGATAACTCTAACGATAATAAAAAAGCAATCTTTGGTGCCGGCTTATTCAAAGTTCACGGTAAGAAAATTAAGATTAGATTCAGTACAGATACAGGTTCAGCTTGGGCAACTTATTCAACTTCTATTCCTAAAATGACTTTGGATGCAGTGCATCCAGGTAAGGCCCCTGAAAGACCAACGTTAAAAATCGAAGTTGAAAAGAAGCAAATATTATTAAATAAAAATTCTAGTGTACATATTCACTACGTTGATGTATATAATGATATTCAAAATGGTGTAACAAGTGGCTTTGATCATGTAAGTCTAGGACATGGTACTGAGTTGGGTGAGCATGTTCAACATATTGAATATTTGGCTATTGGTGATAAATACCAAAACACATTGTGGGATTGGGCGAGTGCTGGTTATGTTTTGGCTGAAATGTATGTACCTGAAGCTTTGAAGGGTACTATTAAGGATGACCCACAACACCACTATGTTTACTTGACTCATAACACTGAGACAGAGCATCGTCATAAGGATGTTAACCAAGTAATTCACTACATTTATGAAGACGGTACTACTGCTCACGAAGATTATAATGGTAAAACATTGCACTTTGTTCAAACAGGTACTAAAGATTTAGTAACTGGAGAGATTACTTGGGACGAATGGACACCTGTACAAATTTTTGAAATGGTAAAGAGCCCAGAAATCGAAAACTACGTACCTGATCATTTAGAGGTAGGCCCATATAACATTATAGTAACCAATGACAACTATGGAACTAATCTGGATAAAGAAGAGACTGTGGTCTACAGACCAAATACTACAACTCCAGATCTTGATCCGGACCCTACTCCAGCCCCAGCCCCAGACCCAACACCTACTCCTGATCCAGAACCTGAACCAACTCCAGGTCCTCTTCCAGAAGAAGAACCAGATAAGGAAAACAAGGGTACAGGTACGGCTAAGGTAGCTCCAGTCAAAGCTGCAACGGTTTCTGATGAAGCTCAAACTCCAGAAACAGTTTCAACCACAGAGGGCATTTCAGACGAATCAACCGAAGTAGCTGAAAAGAGTCAAAATGAAGAGACTTTACCTGAAACAGGTGATAAGAAGGCTGAAGCTGCAGGAGTTCTTGGAGCGTTGGCAGCCACAATGGGTATCACAGGCTTGGACGCTTCAAGAAGACGTAAGGCTAGCGCAAAAGTTAACAGAAAAGATAAGAAGAACGGTAAGTAGATTTGAAAAGTAGTGCGAAAGCACTGCTTTTTTTGCGTATGTTAGAATGAACCAAATTAGAAAGGAGTCTCTTAATGACCTTTTATACCCTAAATTACATCCAAAATAATCAGAATACGGATCGGGCCATTTTCTACATTCTGATGTTAGTCGCCGCATCGGCAATGATTATTTTTACCGTCCTTTATCTGCGCGATCGGTTTAACACCAGATACCGCGATCTAGGAATTATTGCCCTATTATTTTTACTCATGTTTGTGGGGACACAGTATGAGAAGTACACACAGATTAACATGCAAAAGTCCCAGGCAACGCAGATCATTCCCTTTATCAAATCTGTTGCCCGCGATGAAAATGTTAAAACCTCCGATGTGTTGGTCAATTCTACTACCTTAACAGATGGCATGATCGTGCGCATCGATTCCAAAAATGTGGATTATCAATTGAATCTGAATGAAGATCGCAATACTTATACGCTGACTCAAGCACACGTGATTGATCATAGGGTGGATGTGAAGAATTAATATGCAACTAGACTATACTCAACTTTTTATCAAATTTGCCCTCGGCATTTTAACTTTAATTATTCAAATCAACGTTTTCGGTAAAAGTAACTTAGCTCCAACTACGGCACTGGACCAACTACAGAACTATGTTCTTGGTGGAATCATCGGTGGTTTAATTTACAATTCCAGCATTAGTATTTTGCAATTTTTACTAGTTTTGATTGTTTGGACACTAGTTGCCTTCATCCTGAAATTCAGCCGCGACCACAACAGCTGGATTCGTGGCATTATTGACGGCAAGCCCGTTCAAGTGATCAAGGATGGTAAAGTCTTAGTCGGCAACTGTATGAAGGCAGGAATTTCCGCTAATGAATTGATGTTTAAACTCAGAAGCCGCGGAATTTATTCTGTTGAAAAAGTGAAGAACTGTATTTTTGAACAAAACGGGCAATTAACTATTATTGAAAATGATGAGGCTAATATCCGTTTTCCAATTATTAGCGATGGGCAGGCCAACGTCGATGTGCTGGAGTTGATTCACAAAGACGAGTCTTGGCTCGAGCATGAAGTAGAAAAAGCAGGTTATAATAATGTTAATGATGTCTTTTTAGGCGAATACATTGATGGAAAACTGCATTTTACAGGTTATACAAAATAATTAGGAAAAGAGAATCATAATGACAGATTTAACTAAGGTAAAAGAATGGCTGAAAGATGCTGATGCCGTGATCGTCACTGCTGGTAATGGCATGGCTAAAGAGGAAGGCCTCGACATTTTAAGCGAGGAAAACTTTGATGATGAATATGGCAAGGTTGCTGACAAGTACGATGTGCATACAATCGGGGATGCCCTCGACAAGAAGTTTGACACTTGGGATGAACAATGGGCTTTCTGGAGTCAACTGGTCAACGAATATTCGCTTGAATATGAGCCAAGTGAAACCATGTTGGCTTTAAAGGAGCTGCTCAAAGATAAGCAATACTTCATCGCTACTAGCACTTTCGGTCACTTCTTTGAAAATGCTGGTTTTAACGAAAAACGCATCTTCAATGCCTTCGGTGACTGGACCAGAATGCAATGTTCTAGCGGCGTGAACCATGGTCAAAAGGATGATCGTGAAGTCGTTAAGAAGTATTTAGAAGGAAAAGGTGAAGTGCCAAAGTGTGAGGATTGTAATTCTCCAATGGAATTGCACATGCCACTTAACGCCAACTTCTTCCCAGACACCGATGCCAATACGCGCTTCCGTTGGTTCTTAACCGGTAACGAAGACAAGAAGGTCGTTGTCTTAGAACTCGGCGTTGATGAAACCAGTCCACAACTGCTTGATCCAATGGTTAAGCTAGTTGAACAGTTCCCTAATTGGCATTACGTTGCTGCAGATTTAGCCGATAATGATTTACCAGACGATATTCAAAAGAGATCAGCTGGTTTTGCCACAGATTCACACGATATGATGATGAAATTAACTAAATAGGTGAGAAATGAGTATTTACGTAAAAAACGGGATTCTGCATGTTCCCGGTGCCCAAGATAAGTTGCGGCAAAAAGGGCAAGAAATACCTGACTTTTTGTCTAATTACACCATGCTGGATATTGAAACGACTGGCCTGAGTCCATACAGAGACCGCATTACAGAACTTGGTGCAGTGAAGGTCAGAAACGGCCAAATCGTTGACCAATATACTAATTTGATCAAGTTCCCTAAGAACAATAAGGTGCCTGCTTTTATTACCAAATTGAATGGCATTACTGAAGAACAAATCGTTAATGAGGGGATTCCTGCTGAACAAGCGATTAAGGAATTCCGTGAGTTCATCGATGACGACATTATCATTGGTTATAACGTCAACTTTGATCTGAACTTTTTATATGATTTAAGTCAAAAGTACAAGTTGCCAATCTTAAATAATGATTACGTCGATGTGTTACGCTTAGCCAGAGCGTACTATCCACGCGAACGCCACAATCGTTTGATTGACTGCATGCAGCGTGCTGGTATCGCGCAAGTAGAGGAGCACCACGGTTTAGCCGACTCGCTTGATACGATCAAGGTCTATAACGACTTTAGTGCGCACTTCACCGATGATTTGCTTGAAGCGACACGTAACAAGATCAAGAACGTTGATTTAACTGGCGACGATGTCGATTACATTGATCTCGGTTTTAGAAATCCGGTCCAAAATAAAAACATCGTTTTATCAGGTCACATTCATATGGATGAACAAGACGCCGACAAGATGATTGGCAACATGGGTGGTAAGGTCGAAGATAAGGTTAACCCAATGACCAATTATCTGATTATGGGTGACCATGATTTCTTTAGAAAAGACAACGAAGATTTGAATACGGCACGTGATTTGATTAAAGATGGTGCCAAGATTAAGCGTTTGTCAGAAAGCTTCTTTTTAGGGATGCTTGATGACTGGGCACGAAGTTAGAGGATTTTTATGGCAAGAAGAAGACGACGCAGAAAACAGAGTACTGTTTTTTCATCGATTATTGTAATTATCGCTATTGCCTGGGGAGTATTTACTAAAGCTGGCAGCGATCCTAATGGTAGCCAATTTATTAAAAATGTAACTGGCAATAGCAATGACCAAGTAACCAATACTATCAAGAGTGCTTCAAAAAGCAATAAGGTCTATGGCGGGCTATCGCAAAGCGATTATAAAAAGCTAGCTGATTTGAATTTCAAGAGTGGCTCTAGGGCATATACCGAAGTGAACCATAATCGTTCGACCTTAGTTAAAAGCTCTTGGAAGATCAACCGAGTAATTTATTCAAACCTTGATTCGCTGAATAGAACTTCACGTTCCAATACTGCCTTTTTGGAGCGGCGCAACGTGGCTAATGATAGTTTGCGTGTGCGGCAGTTCGTAGAACCGACTGGTTGGCATTACAACCACAGAAACGGCACGCAGATTTATAACCGTGGTCACCTGATCGCTTATTCGGTTTCCGCTGGTATCGACCAAAGCGGTAACTACGATCCAAGCAACCAATCCGGGGACCAGAACAACCCTAAGAACCTGTTTACCCAATCGGCTTTTTCTAACCAACGAATTCAAACCATTTTTGAAGCTAAAGTTAGAAAAGCTCTGAGAGAAAATAAACGCGTGATTTATCAAGCCACTGCTGTATTCAGAGGCAATGAACTAATGGCGCGCGGAGTTAACCTGCAGGCCGTTTCAACTGATGGCACGCTGGACTTCAATGTTTATCTGTATAATATTCAACCTGGCTATCAATTTAACTATAATAATGGTAGAGCTAAAGTTGATCGCCAAATGCAGGTCAATGAAGAGTAAAATGTAGATATAAATTTTTAAAAGGGAGTACATATTAATGAAAAAAGATAACTGTACCGCAATGCTTGTCGGTAAAGATGCTTCAATCGATGGCTCAACTATGATCGCTCGTGACGAAGACGGTTACGGCGGCATTAACGAAAAGCTGTTTGTCGTAAACAAGGCTCGCCACTACGATGAAGATTATGTTTCAAAATACAACGGCTTCAAGATGCACCTTGAAGGTGATGGCTGCAAGTGGACTGCTGCTCCAACTGCTGATGATTCAGAAGGTCGTTGGGACGAACAAGGTATCAACGAATATAACGTCGCTATGTCAGCTACCGAAACTGAAGCAACCAACGCTCGCTGCCTAGGTCACGACCCACTCGTTGAAGACGGTATTAACGAAGATTCAATGGTTTACATCACTTTGCCATTCGTTAAGACTGCACGTGAAGGTGTTAAGCGTTTAGGTCGTTTGATTGAAAAATATGGTACTGGTGAAAGCAACGGTATCGCATTTTCAGACAACAAGGAAGTTTGGTACCTTGAAACTGGCGCTGGTCACCAATGGGTAGCTGCTCGTGTTCCTGACGATTCATACGCAATTTGTCCTAACATTATGGTTATCCAAAACGTTGACTTTAATGATCCAGACAACTTTATGTACAGCAAAGGCCTCCAAGAATTCGTTGAAAAGAACCACTTGAACAATAGTACCGATGGTAGTTTCAACTTCCGTGATATCTTTGGTACTAAGGATGAAGCTGATGCTTTCTACAACACCCCAAGAACTTGGTACGGTCAAAAGTTGTTTAACCCAAGTATTGAACAAGATCCAACTAGCCAAGAAATGCCATTTACTCGCGTTCCTGAAAAGAAGATTGGCGTTGAAGACGTGCAAAGATTTTTGACTAGTCACTACAACGGCACCCCATATGATCCAATGGATACTTTCTCATCCGGCACTGAAAAAGAACAAAAGATGTTCCGTTCAATCGCATTAGACAGAAACCAAGAATCAAGCATCTTGCAAATCAGAAACGATGTTCCAACTAAGATGGCTGCTATTCAATGGATCAACATGGGCTTTTACGCATACTCACCATACGTTCCTTTCTATACCAACATCGAAGATACGCCACTTAACTACAAGGTTGCCGAGCACATGGTTGATCCAGACAGCAGTGCTTACTGGCTTTACAAGACTTTGCAAGTAATCGTTGAACCACGTTACCACCAATACATTTATGAAGTAAATGCTTACCGTGACGATTGCCAAAGCTACGGTATCGGTCGTATCGATGTCATTGATGAAAAAGCCAAGGAGCTTGACGGTACTGAATTAATCAAGTATTTGACTAACGCCAACGATGTTACTGCCGGCGTAATTACCAAGAAGACCAAGGAATTAATGAGCAAATTGGTAAGACAAGCTTTGAACAGTTCTAAGTACCAATTTGAACGCGGCGACAATTTATAAAAAAATAAATAATTTAGAAAAAATAGGTCATGAAAATTAATTTCATGACCTATTTTTTGGGTACGTACCACAATATTTAGCAAACCCGAACAAAAAAGCAAAATACAACTATGCAAAGGCTTGAATACAAATAAAACGCGAATACTGAGAGAGGTTTATTTCACCAACACTGAGAAACCACGAATTTTTTTACTGAATTATTTGTTTTTTGTGTCTTTTTAGCTTAAAATTAATAGATAAATTTATAAACTTAAATCAATATATAGTGGTGTGTGAAACTTATGAATGATGATAAATTTGTTGAAGTAAAGAACCTTAAAAAGGTTTACGACAATGGTCACGAAGCAATCAAGGACGTTAGCTTCTCAGTTAAGAAAGGCGACCTTGTTTGTTTACTTGGACCTTCAGGTTGTGGTAAGACAACCATTTTGAACATGCTTGCTGGTTTACTTAACCCAACCAGTGGCGATATTCTTTTTGATGGCAAGTCTGTCGTTAACGTAGCACCTAAAGATCGTCAAATTGGCTACGTTTTCCAGAACTATGCTTTATACCCACACATGACAGTCCTTCAAAATGTTATGTTTCCTTTAACTGTGGGCAAGCAAAAAATGCCTAAAGATAAGGCTAAGGAGATTGCGGAAAAGTACATGGAAACCACGCAAATCACCGAACTTGCCGACCAAAAGCCAGGTAACTTGTCAGGTGGTCAACAACAGCGTGTCGCAATCGCTCGTGCCTTGGTGCAACAACCTAAGATCTTGCTCATGGACGAACCTTTGAGTAACCTTGATGCACGTCTTCGTTTGAAGATTCGTGAAGAAATCCGTAACTTGGTTAAAAAAGTGGGCATCACTACTTTATTCGTTACCCACGACCAAGAAGAAGCTTTATCCATTGGTGATAAAATCATCCTCTTCAACAATGGTGTGATCCAACAAGACGATATGGGTCAAAACTTCTATCTTGAACCAAATAACTACTTCGTTGCTAACTTCGTTGGTAACCCTGTAATTGATAATTTCAAAGTTACTGTTAAAGACGGCAAGATTACCGGCTCGGACTTTGAAATCAACGTAGATGACTTAGAACAAAGTCGTTTCAAGCATGATTTAACTGATGGCGAATACACATTATCTGTTCGCCCTGAAAATATTTTGCCAGCTGATAGTGGTCACGTTTCAGCTAAGATCGACGATGTTGAATTAATCGGCCGTGAATGTATTTTAAAATTTACTCATGATGGCGTTCAAGCTCGTTCACTTGTTGATCTTGAAACCCCAATTAAGAGGGGAAGCACCGTTAACTTAAAGATGCGCCTAGATCGCGTATTCCTCTTTACTAAGGAAGGAGAGCGTGTCTACTAATGAAGAGCAATCAAAAGAAAGCTTGGCTCTTTTTAGCGCCAACAATTATCTTTGTTACTTTCTTTAGTATTTACCCAATTTTACGGGCATTTGTGATGAGTTTCCAAAGCGGTCCATTAATCAATTTGAACTGGACTGGCTTTAGCAACTATCAATACATCTTTAGTGATCCCGAATTTTGGCGCGCAATTAGAAACACCATTCTTTATGCGCTAATTTCGGTGCCTGTAGCATTAGCTATTTCAATCATGCTCGCATGGTTTATTTTCAGTAAGGTAAAGCACAAGTCATTCTTTGAAACGACTTTCTTTATGCCTTACGTTACTTCAACCATTGCGATTGGTATCGTGTTCCGTTACATCTTTAATGGTGAATACGGGATGCTTAACTTCCTATTAAGAGCACTTCATTTGCCAGCTCCTAACTGGATTGATGATCCATCAATGTCACTGACAACCATCATTATCTTTGGTGTTTGGACATCACTTGCCTTTAACATCGTTATCTTGATGGGTGCTCTTCGTAACATTGATCCAAACTACTACACTATTGCCGATATGTACGGCGCAACCGGTACTGAAAAGTTCTGGCGTATTACTATGCCACAACTTGTACCAACGATCGCCTTCTTATTGACGATGAACATTATTGCGGCATTCAAGATTTATACTTCCGTATATGCATTGTTCAACGGACAAGCAGGTGTCGGAAACTCAGCTACAACGGCAGTGTTCTACATTTATAACAAATTTCAAATTGTAGGTACGCCAGGTGTAGCGATGGCCGCAACGGTAATTTTATTCCTCATCATTATGTCCGTAACCTTCTTACAACGTAAGATGATGAAAAAGATTGGGGGACGGTAAAAAATGAAGAAGATTCGTTGGGGTGCTTTGGTTGCTTACATCGTTTTAGCAATCTTTGCGATTATTACTGTCTTTCCATTCGTTTACATGATTTTGGGCGGACTAATGAGTTTTAGAGAAACGACAACGATTCCGCCAACATTAATTCCTAAGCACTTTGAATGGTCAAACTATGCTAAGGTCTTTGCCCAAGCACCATTTGCTCGTTACTTCTTAAACACCTTTATTACGGCTAGTGTAACGACTATCGTAAGTTTGTTTAACGCACTTCTTGGTGCTTTTGCCATGGTTAACTTGAAGTTCAAGGGTAAGGGCGTTGTACAAGTCGTTCTTTTGTCACTCTTGATGGTGCCAGGTGAAGCAATCATCTTCACTAACTACAACACCATTGCCAGAATGGGCTTACTTAACACCTACATCGGTTTGGTATTACCATTCTTGACTTCAATTTTCTACATGTACTACTTACAAAGCTACTTCGGCTCAATCTCACAAACCATCTACAAGGCTGCGATGATTGACGGGGCTAGCGACTGGGAATACATCTGGAGAATTTTGGTACCAATGTCTAAAGGTGGTTTGTTCACTGTGGCGCTTTTGAGCTTCATTTCAGGTTGGAATTCATTCCTATGGCCATTATTGGTAACCAATGAAGACAGCATGAGACTGTTGAACAACGGTTTAACTTCATTTGCCTCAGATGCAGGTAGTGAAACGCAATTGCAATTAGCAGCTGCTACATTAACCGTTTTGCCAATCTTGATCTTATACTTCATCTTTAGAAAGCAAATTATTCGAGGAGTAGTACGTAATGACCTTAAAGGATAAAACAACCGTTACCTTTTATAACGGTTTAACCACAATTGGTGGACCAATGATCGAAGTGGCTTATAACAAGTCACACGTTCTGTTTGACTTAGGCGAAGTATATCGTCCTGAGTTAAAGCTGCCAGATGAAAGTTACCAAACTTTGATTAAAAATCAGTTGATTGGGGATGTGCCTAATTTTTACGATCCAAAAATTACGGGCAAGCCAATCGATACTGAACGCTGGGAACACTCTGCAGCTTACATTTCACACTTACACTTGGACCACAGCAAGGTCCTAAACTTGCTTGCACCTGAAATTCCACTTTATGCAGGTCCAATTACTGCTCATTTACTTCCTGCTTTGAATGAAAATGGCGACTTTCTTTTACCAGCCGCTGGACACGAGAAGAACTACACTCGTCCAATCATTGCGGCTGAGTATAAGAAGCCGATCAAGGTGGGAGATATTACCCTGGAAATATATCCTAGTGACCACGATGCTTACGGTGCAACTGGCTTACTAGTTAAGACACCGGACAAGCAAATCGCCTACACTGGTGATATTCGTTTGCATGGCTACCACCCAGATTTGGTTCGTGCCTTCATGCAAGCGGCCAAAGGTAGCGATATGTTGATCATTGAAGGTACTGGCGTTTCTTGGCCAGAAGAAAAGCACGATAAAAACAGCGAAGAATTCACTGGTCCTAAGAACGAAGTGGAGTTAACTGAAGAAATCGTGCGCTTGCAAAACGCCAACCCTGATCGCCAAATCACCTTTAACACTTACCCAACTAACGTGGAGCGTTTGCTTAGAATTGTTTCTGATTCTCCACGTAAGGTGGTTTTGCATGCTAAGCGTGCGCATTTGATTAAGGACAGTCTTAACGAAGATTATCCATATTACTACTTGCCAGAAGACAAGAAGTATTCTGATTTGAATCCAGAGCTTGAAGTCAGCTACGACGAGCTTTTGGCGGATAATCATAAATACTTATGGCAAGCTGTAAGCGATTATGATAAGCTTCAAGTGGGCGGTCTTTACATCCATTCAAATGCCGAGCCATTGGGTGACTTCGACCCTACCTACAAGCCATTTGTAGAGCAATTCGCTAAAAATAAAATTGAGTTCATTGCATTGCGTTGCTCAGGCCACGCCGATGAAAAAGAACTCAAAGAAATAATTGGTGGGATTCAGCCAGCTATTTTGGTACCGGTGCACACATTGCATCCGGAGCTGGAAGAGAATCCATTTGGAGAACGTATTTTACCTAAACGTGGTCAAACAGCCACGCTTTAGTAAAATTAAAGATTATTGTTGTTTAGCTTTATTTTTTAGGAGGATTTATCCAAATGAAGTTTAGTAAGAAACTTGCTATGGCTGCCGTTGCTGCTTTAGCCTTAGTAGGAACTGCTGCTTGTTCAAATGGCGGTAGCAACTCTTCATCAAGTTCATCAGAAAAGATTCCATCAAAGATTACTAAGAAGACTACAGTTGTCTTTTGGAACGCTATGCCTGGTGTACAAGGTTCTACTTTGAAGCAATTGACTAACGAATTCGAAAAGAAGAACCCTAAGATTAACGTTAAGTTGGAAAACCAAGGTACTTACAATGATTTGCAAGCTAAGATCAACTCAACTTTGCAATCACCAAACAACTTGCCAACTATTACCCAAGCATATCCAGGCTGGCTTTGGAATGCTGCACAAAACAAGATGCTTGTAAACATGACCCCATACATCAACAACAAGAATGTTGGTTGGGGTAGCGCTAAGGCATCTGGTATTAGAACCGAACTTCTTGACGGTGCTAAGATCAAGGGTACCCAATATGGTATTCCATTTAACAAGTCAATCGAAACTTTGACTTACAACGCTGACATGTTCAAGAAGTATGGCATTAAGAAAGTTCCAACCACTATGGAAGAACTTAAGCAAGTGTCAGAAACTATTTACAAGAAGAGTAACCACAAGGTTGTAGGTGCTGGTTTTGACTCACTTTCGAATTACTACACTCTTGGCTTGAAGAACGAAGGTGTTAACTTCTCAGACAAGGTTAACTTCAGTGGTGCTGCTTCAAAGAAAGTTATTAACTACTACGCAGATGGTATCAAGAAGGGTTACTTCAGAGTGGCTGGTTCAGAACACTACCTTTCAGGTCCATTTGCTAACGAAAAAGTTGCTATGTTCATCGGTACTTCAGCAGGTGAAGGTTTCGTTAAGCAAGGTGTAGGCAACAAGTTCACTTACGACGTTGCTCCACGTCCTGGCAAGTACACTATGCAACAAGGTACTGACATTTACATGTTCAACCACGCAACTGCTGATCAAAAGGCAGCCGCATTTAAGTACATTAAGTTCTTGGTATCTAAGTCAAGTCAACTTAAGTGGGCTAACGCTACTGGTTACATTCCAGTTAACGAAAGCGTTGTAACTTCAAGCGAATACAAGAACAACAAGAGCACCAAGCTTCCTGCTAAACTTGAAGACTCAATGAAGCACTTGTACAGTGTTCCTGTTTCAAAGAACTCAAATGCTGCATACCAACAATTGAACAGCATTATGCAAAACATTTTGTCCGCAGCACAAAAGGGTCAAAATGTTAACAGCCAAATTAACGCTGGTAAGCAAAAGTTTGATGCTGCTTGGAAGCAATAAAACTAAATAGCAATTAATGTTAAAAGCAGACCGTGCTGGGTCTGCTTTTTTTATGGAAAAATGGTAACATTTATAGGTAAATAAAAATGCAGAGGTGAGCCAGTTGATAAGACAACAAAATTTCCCGGTGGAAACAAAATATAAATGGTACGACATCAACAATTTAAGCGAGGAAGACAGCGATAAGTTGCAAAGTGAGTTCAATTTTACGCCGGATATTATTTCATATATTTCCGACCGTCACGAACGTCCTCACTACGACTATGACTTGCATACCAAGAGTCACTTGCTAGTTTATGATGTACCAATCTGGCCCACCAATACGATTAAGCACTTCACTTCCCACCCAATTACATTCTTGGTTGTCGGTGAAAATGTCTTCACTTTCCATACCGAATCAACCAGTTATGTTTTTGACGAATTCAACGACGAACATATGCGGGAAAGATTATCTGAAGCAAAGGATGTAACGGAACTGTTGATGTTGTTCTTCCTTTACTCTTCACAATATTTCCAGCGTGCCGTTACGCAGCTTGATGTTGAGCGTAACAGCTTGGATCAAAAATTGTCTGATGACATTAACAACAAGGATTTGGTCGAGCTTTCTAATATTGAAAAAAGTTTGGTTTATTTGTCCAGTTCTATTCAAACTGATCTGATCATGTTGCACAGCTTGGACCACAGTAAATTGAACTTCACTAAGGAAGCTAAAGAACGACTCGATGACGTGTTAATTGAATCAAGCCAGTCAGCAGAAATGGTTAGGATTTCACAACAAGTTACGAAGACTTTGTCAGCAACATCCAACAACATGATGAACAATAACCTGAACGACACGATGCAGTTCTTAACTGTGTGGTCATTGGTTTTGACGATTCCAACTATTTTGACTGGGTTCTATGGGATGAACGTTTCTTTGCCAATCTTGAAAAACTCGTTTGACTGGATTTTGATTATCCTATTGATGGCGGTTTTGATGATCTGGCTAGTAATTCTGATGAAGCGACACCATTTCTTCTAAGATTGAGGCAAATAAATGAAACATAAAGTATTAATAGGTGCAATTATTACGACCTTGGTGGCCTTTCTTTTGTACACGACTAACTTAAAACGCGTGGATAACGCCAAATTAAAGGTTGTGGGACCAACAACCAGCAAGGTTAATAAGACGAAAAAAGCCAAGGAACCAAAGGTCAAGACGCTGAAGGAACCTAAGGTTAACTCAATTGAATATACCAACCACGTTAAGGCTAAGAGCGGTAGCAACAAGAAGCTGGTTAAGATCATTAAGAAGACGATGGGCATTGATGACAGCTACCAAGTTGCCGTCCAAGATTTGACCAATTCTAGCCGTTATGCCGTAGTCGCTAATACGCAAAAAGCACATGATGCTAAAAAGGCGATGAAGCTGTTTTTGCTTATTGCGCTATATGAACAAGAACAAAACGGTAAGATTAATTCTAGAACCGCGATTAAGATTAAGAAGTCAGACAAGGCCAAGGGCGATAAGATGTTCCAGGTTAATATGGCTTATGGCATTGCTTACTTGCGTGAAGGGATGCTTAAAGGCAATAAGACTGCATCAAACGCTTTGCTTAGAAAAGTTGGCGTAAATAATGTTGACTCTGTAGCTAAGAGAATGGGTGCAACGCAAACGTCGATCGCCAAGAACTTTAACGGTGATTCATATGGTAAGACGACTGCTAACGATTTGACTAAGACGATGGTCGGTCTTTACCAAGGTAGAGTGCTTAACCGGCAACATGCTAGTCGTGTGCTTAGCACAATTGCTAGCTCACGTCCTTTGCCAAGCATGGTGAACGGCATCAGCGGCGGCGTTTATGCGATCGGTGATGATGATTTTGCGACAGCAATCGTCCAAGGCAACGGCCATGCTTACAGCATGTCTGTTTGGGGCAGCAACAATAAGAACTTTAATAAGCTAGGCAAACAAGTTAATAATTGGTTTAGTAAAAGAAAATAAATAGGCATAAATAATAAGGCGTTTCGCCTTATTATTTTTTTGCATTATTTACACTATGTAGATTGTATTCTTCACTTTGTAGTGATATATTATGCTAGGAGAAGGAGGGATGAGAATGACACAAAAAAGAAATCTTGATCTGGACAAGATCATCGATCAGGCAACTGAGCTGATTTGTGAGAATGGCTTAGATAAGATGACGATGCCAGCTTTGGCTAAGTCATTAGATGTTCGCTCGCAATCACTTTATCACTATGTTTCAGGCCGAAAGCAGTTATTATCCTTAATTGGTGCAAGACAAGTGAAGATCTTACGGCACAAGTTAATGGATGATTTGATTGGGATCTCCGGTAAGGGGGCCTTGCTTAAGTTTGCGGACACGGTGCGTGACTTTTTGTTGAGTGATCGGGCTTTGTCCAGTATCGTGTATCATTTGAACGAATATCCAAAGGATGCTGAGATTAGTCAGGAGATTTTTAATCTAATAAAATTAGGTGAAAAGCTTAATTTTAGAAAAGAGAGTGTCATTTCATTCCATGCTTTAATTGGTGCTGTATTGGGTTATGTGTTTTTAGACAATTCATCTTCTTTTGTTGATGAAACTAAGGATGAATCTAATCGTAATTATCACGAAATGATTCTGCGTCTCGTAGAACCAGAGCCTGATTTACAAAAACTAGGGAGGAAATAGGAAAGTGCAGAAATTTCTGAAAAATCATGTTTTTTCTTTAATTGCATGGGTTTTGATATTGATTATTTCCGTTGTTGCTTTGCCTAATATCACTGAGCTAACTAACGCTCACTCAGATATTACATTGCCAAGCAATGTTGAAAGCAACGTCGCACAATCAATTGAAAACAACTGGGGTGCAAAGAAGAAAAACACCTATGCGATAGCACTTGTTTTTAACAAGGAACATGGCAAGCTGACTGATGCTGATAAACAAGCTATCAACAATACGCTTGACAAGTTTACTAATGATAAAAGTAAGTACGGAATTAAGGACACGTTGCTTCCTGATTCCAATATTGCTACTAGAAAGAAGCTTCAATCAAAGGACGGTACGACTTGGGTAGCACAATTCAACGTATCTAAGAAGGGCCGTACGGTTGAACAAGTTTATAACCAAATGAATAGGGATGTTAAAACGCAAGGCCTTCGCACTTATGTAACTGGTGCTGACGTTTTGCAACATGACTTCTCTGCTTCAATTCAGGAGGGAATTAAGAAGACTGAGGCAATTACAGTTGTCTTCATCTTTATCGTCTTAATTATCGTATTTAAGTCACCAATTGTGCCATTAATTTCATTATTGACTGTTGGTGTATCATTCCTTACTTCCTTCTCAATTGTTACGAACTTAGTAGAACATGCTAATTTCCCATTCTCAAACTTTACTCAGGTGTTCATGGTTATCGTGCTATTTGGTATCGGTACCGACTACAACATCCTGCTGTATGACAAGTTTAAAGAGGATCTGGGGAAAGGGATGGACAAGTACAAGGCGATGCACGATGCGCTTCGTAACGCTGGTAAGACCATCCTTTACTCAGGTTCATCTATCTTAATCGGTTTTACAGCTTTAAGTTTGGCTAAATTCTCTATTTACAGATCAGCTGTTGGTGTTGCCGTTGGTGTTGCCGTACTTCTGGTAGTACTTTTAACACTCAACCCATTCTTTATGGCTGTTCTTGGTAAGAAGATGTTCTGGCCAGTTAAGAAGTTCACTGGCGAAAGTGATGATAAGCTTTGGCATGGAATTTCAGCTTCAACTTTGAAACACCCAATCATTTACTTGGCTGTTTTAGCCGTGGTTACAGTTCCATTTATGTTGATGTACTCAGGCCACTTGAATTACGATGATACTGATGAAATTGCTGATTCAGTTCCATCTAAGCAAGGTTTGTTGGTAGTTCAAAAGCACTTCTCAAAGGGTATGGCTGAGCCATCATACTTGTACATCCAAAGTAAACATAGATTAGATAACGAAGAAAACTTGAAGTTGATTGATCAATTGACCAGACAACTTCAACAATCAAAGGACGTTTCATTTGCAACATCTGTAACCCAACCTTACGGTGAACCAATTGATATGCTTTATGTAAACAATCAATTGAACACTGTTAACGATGGGGTAGATCAAGCTCGTTCCGGTTTAGGTAAGTTAAGCAAAGGTGCTAATAAAGTAGCAAACGGTGCTAACAGATTAAGAGACGGTGCTGATCAACTTCAAGATGGTACGGGTCGTCTTCAAAGTGGTGCCCAACAATTAGTTGGTGGCACTAGTCGTTTGCAAAATGGTGCGCAACAATTGCAAAGTGGTGCCGTTCGTTTACAAAATGGCTCAAGTCAATTAGTTAGCGGTGCTGATCGTTTGCAAAGTGGATCAAGCCAACTTCAAAGTGGTGCGGTTCGTTTGCAAACAGGTGCTGGTCGTTTAGCTAGTGGTACTCATGCTTTGGTTACTGGTGCAAGCAGCCTTCAAAGTGGTGCCAACCGTTTGCAAAGTGGTGCTAATAGCTTACGTAGCGGTACGCAATCATTGCAAAACGGTACCCAACAAATGGTTAACCAATTACAACAATTGAGTTCACAACTTTCAACTCAATTGAGTGGTTCTAACAGACAACAACTTGCAACTTTGCAAACTGCATTGCCACAAATTAACAATGGTATTCAACAATTGAACCAACAAGTTAGTGGTGTAGATGTTTCTGGTTTAATTCAGCAATTGAATAGTCTTCAATCTAAATTGAAAGCAGCACAAAAACAAGCACAAGGTTCAGCAGCTAATGCTGTAAATAGTGCTTCTACTGCTGCCGTTCAAGCTGCACTGGGTAGCTTAAAACAAAGTGGTGTTGATATTAATTCTACTCAAATGGCTCAAGCTGAAGGTGCTGCTAAAGATGCTGCTCAAAAGGCTGTTGCAGGCACTTCTTCAACTTCAGCAAGTGCAGGTTCATTAGGTATTGATACGTCATCATTAACTTCATTAGCTAGTCAAGTATCAACTTTGAAGCAATCAATAGCTCAATTAGCTCAAGCTTCAAATCAAGCACTTCCAGGTGCCGCAACTGCTTTGAAACAATTGAGCTCAGGTTTAGGCCAAGTTCAAGCAGCTGCTAGTCAAGGTGTTGCTGGTGCGCAAAGACTTAACTCAGGTGCCGCAGCACTTAATAGCGGTGCTGGTCGTCTTAACTCAGGTCTTGGCTCATTAAGTGCAGGTGCCGGTCGTCTTAGCGCTGGTGCTGGTCAACTTGATAGTGGTGCCGGCCAACTTCAAAGCGGTCTTGGTACTCTTGCAAATGGTGCTGGTCAACTTAACAGCGGCCTTGGCACTCTTGCAAACGGTGCAGGTACTTTGAACACTGGTCTTGGTACTTTAGCTAACGGTGCTGGTCAACTTAACAACGGTGTTGGTCAATTAGCTAGCCAAGCTCCACAACTTATCTCAGGTATCGGCCAACTTAACAGCGGTGCCGGTCAACTTGCAAGTGGTGCTGGCAAGTTAGCTTCTAGAGTTCCACAACTTACTACTGGTATTGATACTGTCAACAGTGGTTTGGGTCAAGGTGAAACTTACCTTAAGGGCTTAGGTTCATCAGCCGCTGCTGATACTTTCTACATTCCAAAAGAATTCTTAAAGAATGATATGTTTAAGAAATCAATGGATGTATACCTCAGCCCAGACAAGAAGTCAGCCCAAATTATCGTTGTCTTCAACTCAAACCCAAGTGCAACTGAAGCTACTGACGAATCACAAGAATTGAGCGCAATGGCTAAGAAGACCTTCCAAGGTACTCCATTGAAGAATGCTAAGGTTGCCATGGGTGGTCAAAGTTCAAAGATCAAGGATACTAAGTCAGTTGCTAGTGGCGACTTCATCAGAACTGCCGCAATCATGTTAATTGGTATCGGTATTGCTTTGATGTTCGTAACTCGTTCACTTCTTCAACCTGTTTACATTCTTGGTACTTTGCTTATTGCTTACCTCTGCTCACTTTCAATCAACCAATGGATTGTTAAGGCAGTTCTTGGCAGAAGCATGCTTACTTGGAATACACCATTCTTCAGCTTTATCATGTTGATTGCCTTAGGTGTTGACTACAGTATCTTCCTCATGACTCGTTACAACGAGCTTAAAGAAGAGGGCTTTACTACTCCAAGCTCAAGAATCTTGAAGGCATGTGCCATCATTGGTACGGTTGTTATCTCAGCCGCAATCATCTTGGGTGGTACTTTCGCAGCCCTCATTCCATCAGGCATTCCAACCTTGATCGAAGTTGCCTTGACTGTGGACGTTGGTTTGTTAATCTTGGTATTCATTTTGCCAATTACCTTATCAGCTGCAGTTAAGTTAACTTATGAAGGTATTGACTTCAGTAAGTACTTTAAGAGAAATAGAACTAACAATAATTAGTTAAAAAGATAAAGAGCAGTCCTATGATGTCGTAGGACCGCTCTTTTTTTGCTCTCGTCTTTTTGCTTGTATAAGCATGGTATAATAATACAAAAAAGAAGGGACTTTTGAATATGACTACATGCCCAAACTGCGGACACGAGATTAGTGATACAGATGACATCTGTCCAAACTGCGGCTTTAACCTGAAAAAGTATCGTGATGACTTTTTCACGGATCAACACAAGCAGGCTAAGTATGAACAACCCGATGAAGGAAAGAAGATAGCTAGCCGTGCCGCATACCGCGAAGAATTTTATCCAGAAAAGCAAAATTCCACTGTACAAAGAATGATTGCCTGGGTTAGACAGAATGCAACCATCGTCTTTTTGCTTGGCGTCTTTTTACTGATTCTGATGAGTTTTTCTAGAGCAGCTGGTTGGATTTGCTTCCTAGCTTTGATGGTCTGGCTCTTCATCGTCTGCGATCGGAAAGATAAAGTTGAGCAATATACTGCTGATAAGCGATTAACGGAAAAGATTAATCAGGTAGGTTCGAATATATTTAACCGCGTTGATGAACGTGAAGATAAGGTGAGAACACGCAGTAAGGAATTTGCGGAGAAGCACCCTAAGGTAGAAAGCCAAGTTAGAGAGATTAAAAAGCAACGCAGTCACCGTTACAGCTATGTTCAACTATCTGTAATCTTGACGGCTTTGATCAGTTTGATCGTTTTATTCACCGACTCTGGTGCTTCCGTTTCGGCTGTAAGTTATACACAAAAGATGTCCATTTCGAATGTGATCTTTAGTTTGGCTGGTCGACTTTTATCAACCAATTCACTTCAAGCGCTTATTTTGTACATTGTATGGCTACTTCTGTTGTTGTTCCCAATCTTCATCATTTACAACGTTTTGAAGAATACGAAAAGTAGTCAGATTTTGGCATTTATTTTGTCACTAATTGAAACGATCTTCTTGATTTACATCGTTTATATGATGTCTAGTTCAGTCCATGCATCAAATGGTGTTGTGGCACAGATTACTAGTCAGTTGATTTCATATGCTGTTTCAATTGGAACTTCTGCATACTTCTTATTGTTGGCCAGTGTTTTAACCACAGGTCTTTCAGGATTCAACATTTTTAAGCACAAAGATAATCAATAATACTTTTTGAAGCACAGTTTGACACACGTCAGGCTGTGTTTTTGTTTTGCAATAAAAAAGCACCTAAAAACTACGGTGCTCTTTTTTAAGACTTTGATATCTTATTTATCGAACCATTACATAGATTTTAGGGATGTTACAATAGCAAATTGCCAGATTTTAAAAAAATAAAATTATTTCAATTTTTTAAAATGACACTAAAAAAACTTTGAATATAAAAATAGCTGAAACCTCTACAGGAATAGCACTTTTTGCAAAATATGCGTTATTTTAACGCCTACAAAGCCCTCTACACCGCATATACTGACAATTGTTAGGACTAATAGGGAGGATAGGAAGATGTTATCCAAAAATAATTTCAAAGAAAGATTAAGAAAAATGGAGCCTCGTAAAGAGCGCTTCTCAATTCGTAAGTTTTCTGTAGGGGCAGCATCCGTTTTAATTGGCTTTTTCTTTATGGGAATGGATCAAGGCCAAACTGTTAGAGCTGCTGATACTACACAAAATGATGTGAATGTAGAGCAATCAAGTTCAACTCAGAAAGAGGATGCTAATAAATATCAACCGGAATATGGTGAAAAGACTGTTACTCAAGGTTCTAGTGTAGATGATCCAGCAACTTGGTCAACTGCAGATGGTAACCAAGGTAACCCAGTGGACCATGGTAGCAGTGCAAAATTTAAGTCGATGACTGGCACACCTGAATGGGCAACCGGTGCCACTGATGGTACGATTACTTTAGCACCAACTACCTCTGTTGAAGCAGGTACTTATGTCATCCCAGTACTAGTAACTTATGGAGATGGTACTTCAGAAAAGGCTTATGCTCCTGTAACCATTACTGGTGTTAAGCACGATGACGACAATAATATCTGGGTTTATGGTCAAAATACTCAGAGTTCATTCAGAATAGGTACGTTTGACACTCACAAGACTAATGATGGTAGTGCCAACGCTATGGAGATTGTTGCAGCACCAAAGCTTGATCTGATTAAGTTTACAAATCAAGCTTATAATAAGGACACTCATCAATATAAAGATGTTTCATCAGTCACATACACTTTAAATCCTGATAAGACACAGTATGTTGCAACCTTAGTAACTATCAATGGTCAAACTTTCACTGGTAATGCCATAACACGTGATCTACTTTGTCAAGTTAAGAGTAGTGCAGTATTATCCTTTGATGTTGATCAAGTACAAACTTCTTGGATGCTGGCTTCAGATCAATGGGCACAAGGCAAGGATCGTCGTGCCAACACTGATGCTTCTAACTTTGCTTCTGGTACTGGTACATCATTTGCTAACTCACAATATGGTGATCCTAACGGTGATCAACGCTCTAAATCACCAGAACAATTAGCTGGTAACTCACGTGCACGTGCAAATATTAACTTGAGTGGTGATGCTGCTGGCTGACGATCAACTTAACCGAATTAGTTCGCAATAGTTTGCTTTGATAGTGGTTATTGTTGATCGGGCTCAGCGAATTGAGCAGCGCAATATCGATTTCACCATTTTTCAATTTGGCACTCAAATCATTAGAACCTGCCTCAGTAATTTCAATATTGTGGTTCAAGTTTTCTTGATCAAGTTCAGTCAATATTTTGGCTAAATAAACTTTACCTACAATCGGCGACACACCCCCACGCAACTGTGGATAATTTGCCTCAGCTACCTCATTTTTCGTCATTTCAAATAGATTCAAGATTTCACTGCTGCGGTCGTAGAGAATCTTCCTCGCGGCGTTTTCTGAGTAATTAGTGTAGTTCTGAACTCTTTAGATAATCGCTTAACAGCCGCTGAAATAGAAGGATGGCTCAAGTTGAAGAATTCTGCTGTTTTAGTATAGCTGTGCGTTGCAACTAATTTTTGATAATATTCTAGATCCTTGATGTTCATTTTTATCCCTCGTTTTACTTAGTATAGTTAAATTTTCTCCTTTTATAAAAATAACTTATAAAAAATATTTTTATCTGTGGAAAAACAGTGAATTTGTTGCCCTTAATCATTAATTTTATTAATCAAAAGGCCGTTCACAAAATTGTCTGCTGTGAAAACTAGCGTTTTAATGAAGATAGTTAGTAGAAAAATGAAGGGAAAAACAATGGCATCATCATTAATTAATTCAGAATTATTCAAAGATCAATACAGTACAAAAGAAATGCGCGCCGTATTTAGCGGACGCGCTCAAATTCAAAGTTGGCTCGATTGCTGGGTAGCTTTAGCCAAGGCCGAAGCAAAGAACGGCGTTATCCCAGAAAGTGCCGCTGAAGAAATCGCCCAAAAAGCACACGCCGAAGACATCGATATGGATTATGTGCGTGAAGGTTTTAAAAAGACCTCGCATCCCCTAATGCCACAGATTCGTGCTTTTACCAAGCTTTGCTCACCCGAAGCCGGCGGCTACATTCACTGGGGCGCCACCACGCAAGATATCACCGACACAGGGATGATTTTGCAATTAAGAAATGCCCAAGACATTTTAGAAAAACAATTAGAGCACTTATTAAATCAAGTTTTAGACAAAGCCGAAAAATACAAGGCTCTGCCAGAGGCTGGTAGAACGCATGCTCAGCACGCCGTCCCAATTACCTTGGGTTATAAGTTTGCCATTTGGGCAGACGAACTGGGTCGCGATCTCGAAAGACTGCAACATGATCGCAAGACTTACTTTGCTGGCAACTTCGGTGGGGCAGCCGGAACCTTGGCTTCTCTTTTTGATAAAGGCATTGCCGTTAGAAATGATTTTTGTAAAAATCTCGGTTTAGCTATTCCAACGATTACCTGGCACGTTTCAAGAGATCGCTTGGCTAACTTCTCCAGCGATATTGCGATTGCTGCAAGCACGATTGGCAAGATGGCTAACGAAATCATTAACCTGCAAAGAACCGAAATCGAAGAGGTCGAAGAAGGATTCCAAATGGGCAAGGTTGGTTCCAGCACGATGCCACAGAAGCGGAATCCAATGATCTGCGAAAACATCTATGCTAATGTCCGTTTGGTTAAAAATAATGCCAACTTAGGCCTTGAAGCAATGGTGCAAGAGCACGAACGCGACATGTCCTTCTGGCAAACTGAATGGATGTACTTGTCAGAAATGTGCTTAGTCTTTAGTGCCGCCATTAAAATGATGAGCCAAGTAATGGATCAAATGATCGTTCATGAAGATAACATCAAACGCAATTTGAACATGACGCATGGACTGATCGTTTCAGAACGCGTGATGCTCGATCTTGGCCGTTACATCGGTCGACAAAACGCCCACGAAGTCATTTACGAGGATGCGCAAAAAGCGTTTAACGACGGCATTGATTTTCTTGATGTGCTTTTAGCTGACGAGCGAGTAACCAAGGATGTCGATGAGGCTACTTTAAGAGAAATGCTTGATCCAGCCCGTTATGTTGGTTCATGCGTGCAAATGGTCGACGACGTAGTAAAGAAATGGCGCAAGTAAAAAAGATTGGTTTTTAGCCAATCTTTTTCTTTTTATACAGTTAAAGTAATTAACTATTGATTATTTTTAGTAACGTCGATAACTAAGTGTTCGTTAACAAATGCCATCATACCAAGTTCGCTTAATTCACAACCATAGCCTGACTTCTTCACACCACCAAATGGCAATTCACCAGAAGTGATCCAGCGACCGTTGATGACCGTCATTCCAGTTTCGATTTGAGCGGCAATCTTTTGTGCACGTTCGATATCGCTGCTGATTACTGATGAACCCAAGCCATAGCTTGAATCGTTTGCCAATTGAATAGCGTCATCGTCATCGTTAACCACGAAGACTTCGGCAACAGGGCCAAACAATTCTTCATCGAAGATTGGGTTGTCCTTGTCAATATTGGTCAAAACGATTGGTCTAAAGAAGGCACCCTTAGAGTCAATTTCTGGGTATTGGTAGAAGACCTTAGCACCTGCGTCAGTGGCTTTCTTTACTTGAGCTTCAAGCTTTTCCTTAGCTCTTTCGGAGTTCATTGGTGGCAAAGTGGTGTCGTCTTCAAGTGGATCACCAGCCTTCAAGCTTGAGAAGACGTTCTTCAATTCGTGCAATACTTCGTCGTAACGGGACTTTTCAACGATGATGCGCTTAGATGAAGTACATACTTGACCATCGTTATAAGTTCTAGCATCCCCTAAAACGTTACGGAGTAGTTGTGGGTCTGCGTCATCCAAAACGATAAAGGCATCGTTACCACCAAGCTCCATCGTTGACTTCTTCAAGTTTTTACCAGCAGCTTCAGCAACAGCAGAACCGCCACGTTCAGAACCAGTTAATGCAACGCCTTGGATGCGTGGATCGGCAATAATATCGCCTAATTGATCATAGCTTGGGTAAAGGTTGATTAAACTGCCTTCAGGAGCACCAGCACGCTTGATGATCTTAGCGGTGAGTGCGGCAGAACCTGGAACGTTATGAGCATGTTTAAGCAAAACTGGGTTACCCACGATGAAGTTAGGTGCAAAGACACGGATAACTTGGTAAAGTGGGAAGTTCCATGGTTCACAAGCCATGATGACACCAGTTGATTGCTTCAAGTAGTAGGCGTTACCTAAGCCGGTATTTAATGGGGTAGGCTTAAGCATTACTGGACCATTTTTAGCATAGTAATCACAGATTGAAGCACATAATTCAACTTCTTCTCTTGATTCGCGTAAAAGTTTACCCATTTCAAGGGTCATCATTTTAGCTAATTCATCTTCATGTTCACGCAAAGCATCGGCAACATCGTGTAAAATTTTTGCACGACTTTCAGGCGTTTCATGACGCCACTTTTTATAAAGTGCATGGGCTAAGTTGATGGAATCTTCGATTTGCTTAGCAGTTGGATTATCATAACTAGCAAATTCTTCATTGGTATATGGATTGATTGACTGATATCTAGACAAAGTGTTTCCTCCATTCATAAGTTTTTATTCCTCTATAAGTCACATAATTTATTATAAAGCGTTTGCAAATAAAACACATCGATTTGTACTTTTAGTTAGTAAAAATGCATGATAAACTTTTTATATGTAATTAATGAATTGAAAATCATGGAGGATTTTTATGACTAAGCAAGTTTCCACCGCAACTATTTATTTGGGTACGCCTTTTTACAATGACGACCAACGCGCACGTGTTAAGAAGGCAATGGCATTACTCGAAAAGAACCCAACTGTTGTGAGAGTTCATTTTCCATTTGACCAAAACTTCGTTGATCCAGAAGAAAAGAATCCAGAAATCGGCGGCATCCGCAGCATGACTTGGCGTCTTGCGACATACAACAACGATATCACCGGTTTGGTTAACGCAAGCTGCGGCGTCTTTTTATACGACATGGACAACATTGATGATGGTAGTGCCTTTGAAATCGGCTTTATGCGTGCACTCCACAAGCCAGTAATTTTGGTACCATTCACTAATGATCCAAATAAAGAAAAAGAAATGAACTTGATGCTGGCACAAGGCGTAACGACAATCATTGACGGTAACACTGATTTTGAAAAATTAGCTACTTATGATTTCAACACCACACCTGCTAATCCAGTTGTTGGTTACAAGATCATCTAACAAAAATACCCGGGGAATAATTCCTCGGGTATTTCTTTATGCATTCAATTGTTTAAGTAGTTTCCGCGCCTTTTCTAGCGTGATCCGGTTTCTGTTGATTCTTGCAAAAGCACAGGCGTCATGCAGGTGCTGACTCGTGATCTCCTTTTTCTTAGCCTGTTCCATATCGTTTATGCCTTGGCGCAAAAGGATGCGGGCCATATAGAAGATGGCGTGTTGCTCGGTCCCAATCTTGTAGCCGTAGCGAAGCAAGGAATTCGATTCTTTGTACATCTTGCGTTCGCCGTAGAATTCACCGGCATCGCATAAGATAGCCAAGATGTGCATCGTGGTTAAAACATTGGTAATATCAACGTCCATAATGCTTTTCAGGATCTGATCGTAGTAGTGCTGTGCCTTTTCGGTTTCGCCTTGCTTAGCGTAGATTTGACTACAGCCGTTTAAAGCGAGCAGACGGTAAATGTCGTTTTTCGGCAAATTATCCGTTGTCAAAATGTTGTTGAAGTAAAATAGTGCACTCATTTGGTTACGGTCGCTTTTCAGTGCATATTGACCGCGCAAAAAGTGGTAGTGTACTTTATCTTCATCCCGCTTAAGATTTTGCGGATTGATCTGCGATAAAATGTTCAAAATCTTGGCGTAGTCGAAATTGATAAATGAAAAATCAGCTTCAAATAGCAAGCGTGCGACTTTCTTTTCATCGCTACTGGTCATAATATCGCCAACTTCGATGTTTAACCGATCGCAGAGCTGCTTCAAAATTTTAAAAGACGGTATCTGACCATTATTTTCGAATTTACTTAAAGTAGATTGCGTACAAATACCATGACAGAGGTCGGTTTGTGAAAGCTTTTGGTCTTTACGAATTTGTACGAATTTTTCTATATTGATCATAATTATTTTTGTCTCTTAATTGTTTGGAATAAAAAGTCGAGTGATTCATCGATGTAGTCGTTGCCGTAGTCCATTGCATGACCATGTCCTGGAATGACGAGTAGTTGCACACCGTGATTTTGTTTAGCTAAAAAGTTGACGAAGTCGAGAACTGAATCAAGTGGGGTCAGTTCGCCTGCTGAATTGATCATCATTACTTTGTCTAATTTGCTTAAGTCGTATGATTTTGCATCAAGTTTAGCTAAAACCTTTGGGTCTTCAGTGCCGGTATAAGTTAAAGTAAAGTACTTGTAGAAGGACTGTCTGATTTGTTCAGGATCAGTGATGCCCAAGTCTTTTGCGGCTGCTGGGGATGCCTTAACGTCTTGGTGTTCTTTGATCCAGTTTGAATACTCAACTGGTGCAGACCAAGTTACCGTTGGGAAACCATATTTGCCGGCAACGTATAACGCCATTGTTCCGCCAACGCTGGCCCCGATTTGCACGATATTCTTGAGATCATCTTGATCAGTGTAATCAGATTTTAAAAGCCATTCGACAAAATGCAATGCATCTTCATGTGCAGCTGGAAAATGTGCTGCAGGAGCGAGGCTATATTCAGGAATGAAAGTCATAAAACCGGCATTAGCTAAATCAACGCCGACGCTCTTAACGCTTTCTTTGTTGCCACGGAACCAGCCACCACCATGCCAAAAGATTAAGATTTTGGTCTTAGAAGTTGTATTATTGGGGTAGTAAACATCGGCCCCTAATTTCTTTTTTGTGTCGTAGATAACATTATTTTTTATTACAACCATGAAATGCATTCCTTTCTTAGATCTTTCATCGCTTATTATATATTAACTATAGGAACAGAAGAAATTAATAAGAATATTTTTAGTTTTTCTATAATAAGGTGAAACATCGGTTAAATAGTGTTATTTTTGATAAAATTGACGTACTAGTCCTATGAGGGAAGGCGAAAAAATGCAACATTTATCAGCTAAAGCAAGTCGCAAACTAATTAACATTGCTACAGTGGTTTGTGGAATAATCATTATTTTGCTAGTGATCTATTGGTATCGGCTAGGCATTTTTACTGATCAAGCAAAAATGCGGGCTTATTTAGCTAATAAACAAATTGTTGGTCCGATCATTTTTGTACTGATTCAAATAGTACAGGTAGTTGTACCGATTATACCCGGGGGCGTTTCGCTTCTCGGCGGTGTGGTATTTTTCGGACCGATTGCCGGTTTTATCTATAATTACGTCGGCATTTGCATTGGTTCAATTATCAACTTTTTCTTAGCCAGACATTACGGGCAACCATTTATTTTGCATATTGTCTCTGAAGAAACGCTAGATAAATATATGAAGTGGACGAAGAATCAAAAGAAATTCAACTGGTTCTTCGCGCTGTGTATCTTGGCGCCGGCGGCACCCGATGATGTGCTTTGCTTACTGGCTGGTTTAACCAAGATGAAGTTTTCTACGTATTTCTGGATTATTATTTTGTGTAAGCCTTGGACAATTGCGGCCTACAGCTTTGGTCTGCAATATGGTGCAAGATGGCTGTTGAAGTTGATGGGTAACTGATGCTTGAATCAAAGAGAATATATTTAAGACGATTTGAAGAAGGGGATGCACCTCTTTTACTAAGATGGGGACAAAACGCGCGCTATCATGACATGGCCGGTTTTGAAAAGATCGAAAATATGGATCAAGCGGTAAAGAGCGTGCACCAATATATGACTAGACCCGAAAGCTATGTCATCTGTCTGCGTAATAGTGATGAAACGATTGGTTTAATCGAATTATATGAGCGCGGCATGGACGAGCAGAGTGGTTTATTAAAGACAAAAGAAATAGGCTTTTTACTGGATCAAACTTTTGAAGGCCATGGCTATATGAACGAAGCGGTCCATTTAATTTTGGCCTATGCTTTTAAGCATAAAAGACAAACGGAAATCTGGGCTGGCACCTTTGCCAATAATGAAAAGTCGCAAAAACTGTTGCAGAGATTAGGTTTTCACTACGTTTATACCGTCGATTACAGCCAAGTTAGTGCACTTTTTTCTTTTAAAGAAAAATATTATTTGCTCAAAAAAGAAGAATGGCTTAAAATAGACGCAAACACGAAATCCTAAGACTGCTTCAGAGAGTTCACGGTTGGTGCGAGTGAATGAATAGTCGTTTCCAGATTTCAGTAATGTGGGCAATTAATAGTTGCACGGTTTGGCGTCGTTATTCGCCTGTTAAAGAGGTGCAGTCTATTTTAGACTGAAGATGGGTGGTACCGCGAAACCGTGTAAGAGCCGATTCGTCCCAAAGATAGGGATAATCGGCTCTTTTTTATGCATGGAGGTTTTATATGCTTGATATTAAAGTGATTCGTGAGAATCTTGATTGGTCAAAGAAGAAGCTTGCTACACGTGGCATTAAGCCAGAAGAATTGGACGAATTAGTTGAAATCGACACTAAGCGTCGTAAGGATTTGACTAAGAGTGAACAATTAAAGGCTAAGCGTAACGATGTTTCAAAGCAAATTGCTGAAAAGAAGCGTAACAAGGAAGACGCTAGCGATGCCATAGCTGCTATGCGTGAAGTAGGTAAGGAAATCAAGGACTTAGATAAAGAAGTTGATGAATTAACTGAAAAGCAAAACTACATTTTGCTTAGATTGCCTAACTTCCCAGCAGACTCAGACCCAGTTGGACCAGACGACAGCTACAACGAAGAAGTTCGTAAGTGGGAAGAACCAACTAAGTTTGACTTTAAGCCAAAGGCTCACTGGGACATCGGTACTGATTTGGGTATTTTGGACTGGGACCGTGCTGCTAAGGTTTCAGGTGCACGTTTTGTTTACTACATTGGTGCAGGTGCACTTTTGGAACGTGCCGTATTCAACTTCTTCCTTGATGAAAACACCAAGGATGGCTACACCGAAGTTATCCCACCTTACTTGGTAAACGATGCTTCAATGCAAGGTACTGGTCAATTCCCTAAGTTCCACGAAGACGTTTATACTATCGTTGATAACGACGATCCAGATAAGCCACGTGACTTAACTTTGATTCCAACTGCCGAAGTTCCTTTGGTAAACTACTTCAGAAATGAAATTATCCACGGCGACAAGCTCCCAATTAACGTAACTGCTTTATCACCAGCATTCAGAAGTGAAGCAGGTTCAGCTGGTCGTGATACTCGTGGTTTAATTAGAATGCACGAATTCCGTAAGGTTGAAATGGTTAAGGTATGTAAGCCAGACGAATCATGGGATGAACTTGAAAAGTTGACCCACAACGCAGAACACTTATTGCAAAAGTTAGGCTTGCCATACCACGTAGTTGCTTTGTCAACTGGGGATGCAAGCTTCACTAGTGCTAAGACTTACGACCTTGAAGTTTGGATGCCTGCACAAGACAAGTACCGTGAAATTTCAAGTTGTTCAAACTGTACTGACTTCCAAGCACGTCGTGCACAAATTCGTTACCGTGACGAAGACGGCAAGCTTCACTTGGCTCACACTTTGAACGGTTCAGGTTTGGCAGTTGGTCGTTGTGTAGCCGCAATTTTGGAAAACTACCAAAACGAAGACGGTTCAGTAACTGTTCCAGATGTACTTGTTCCATACATGAACGGTATGAAGAAGATCACTAAGGAATCAAGTTTAATCTAATTAAATAGATTTAATAAGAAGACGTTCGCTGTAAAAAGCGGGTGTCTTTTTTTGCTTTTTGATAAATAAAAAAGTTTTAAAAAATTTTTTGACGAAGAATAAGTGAATTTTAAGCAAATTTCGAACGATTAGTTGCGTTAAACTTTTAGTGTTAAGAAAATGATTGTCGAATGAGGGATGCAATTTTAGAAGTGGTTACAACTAAACCACGCGTTTCATAAGTGAAGCGAACGAAAGGGCAAACTTGCAAGAAGAGCAGAAATAGGGTAAATTAATAAAGTCGTTTCGAGAGATGC